>Ga0114962_10002312_pt1 | contig 15992 bp, 17 predicted proteins | sample C_130820_MF_Meta_FD_87017 | JGI IMG/M metagenome (GOLD analysis project Ga0114962, IMG submission 87017) | Freshwater microbial communities from Lake Croche, Canada to study carbon cycling - C_130820_MF_MetaG | ecosystem: Environmental > Aquatic > Freshwater > Lake | place: Lake Croche, Canada...
CAAAAAGGAAAACAAGTCCAAAAATAACAGATGGTATTAATTGCATAGAATTTTTTACAAAGATAGGAAAAATATTTATCTACCCAAAACATTCATTAACTCAATAATATTTTTTACTGTAAATCCAAACCCTTCAAGATTTTTAGAAGAAGCTCTTAAAAATTCTATATATGATTCTATTAACTGAATAGCTCTGTCACTTTCTGCTAGGTGAGCGTCCATAAGGGTGGCTTTTTCGGAAGCATTTGTTTTAAGTGAACCACCTACTCCAACTGAGTAGAATAAGAATTTATCTTGTTTAATCTTTTTATACTTAACTTCTTCCTTACTTCTTTTATTTAAGAAAAAAGTAATCTGGTCGTTGAGATTTTGTCTGAATGTAAGTGCGAAAGCTTGAGCTTCCATTATCTTCTCGGAGTTATCAAGAGTAAATCTATTTTTAACTACATCGAAAATTGGGTCGATTAGTTTATTCCATTCATCTCTTTTACCATCGAAAAACTCTTCCATTTTATCATTAGAAGCTTTTAGTTTTTCTATTCTTTCTATTTCTGAGGCGTCGTACAATTGCATAAAATTATTTAAATTTGTATTTATATATAGTAAAAAAGAAATAGTTTCTATGAAAATAAAATCACTTTTTATTAGCGATTTACACTTAGGTAATCCCAATTGTCAAGCTGATAAAGTATTAGAAGTATTAAGGAGTTATGAGTTTGAGAATCTATTTATTATAGGTGACTTTATTGATATGACTTATTTAAAAAGAAAGTACTACTGGCATCCAGATCACTCAACTGTAATACAAAAAGTATTGAGACTTTCGAGAAAAGGTGTTAATGTAGTCTATCTTGTTGGTAATCATGACTTCTATGTTCGTGCAATAATAGAGGAACAAAATATTCATTTCGGAGATATTTTAATCTGTAATGAGTATATACACAAAACAGTTAGTGGAGAGTCGATTTATATCGTTCATGGTGATTGTTTTGATGGATTTATAAGGATGCATCCATTTTTATATTGGTTAGGTGATAAATCTTATGAGTTTTCAATAACGATTAATAATCTTTACAATAAGATTAGAAAAATGTGTAATCTTGAGTATTGGTCTTTATCAGCCTACTTGAAAACAAGGGTTAAGAACATTGTTAAGTTTTTATCCGAGTATAAAAAGATGTCAGAAGAAAAAGTAAAGGAGATGAAGTGTGACTCCATTATGATGGGACACACTCACACTCCTCAAATAATAAATGGTGAATATTATAACACCGGTGACTTTTGTGAGACTTGTTCCTATGTCATAGAAAATATGGATGGAACAATGGAGTTAAAATTTGTATTATAACCTAAAAAATAATTTAAGATTATGTTTGACTTGAAAAAACTTGAAGCCGAAATTAACTATGTTGAAAACATATTATTATCAAACGAAGATGAACTTAAATTATTTCAGGAAAGATATTTTTCCAAGAAAGGAGTTCTTCCAGACATCTATGAATCTGTTACAAGAGTAAAAGGTGATAAGGGTAGTTTCTATCTAATGAAAATGATAGAACTACGACATATGGTAGACTCTAAAATAAAAGGGTTTACTCGATCACACTGATTACCTCTGGATAGTATTCACAAGCTTCTGGATCTTTACCATCATAATCTATTACTGAAAGTGCATAACGCATAGCGTTTAGCCTTCCTATTTTCTTATCGTTACTATTAACAATAGTCCAAGGACATTTTTCAGTAGATGTTCTTTCAAACATTTGATTTTTGTATTTGGTAATAACATCCCACTTTCCAACTACTTTCTCATCATTAGGTGAGAACTTCCAGTATTTAATAGGTGATGTTTTTCTAAGCTCAAATCTTTGTAACTGCTTTTCTTTAGTAATAGAAAACCAGAACTTAATAAGTATAATACCACTATCAACTAAACCAGATTCCCAAGTAGTTACATTCTCCATGAAGTCCATGTACTGTTCCTTAGTACAATAACCCATTGCTGGTTCAACTACCGCGCGGTTATACCAAGAACGGTCAAAAAATACTATTTGACCCGGTTTAGGTAAATGTTTCTCATATCTTCCAAACCAGTTTTGTTTTTCTTCTTCTGTTGGTAAACCAAGTGCCACTACATTATAAACTTTAGGATTAAGTATTTCAACAAATCTTTTAATAGTTGAACCTTTACCAGCTGAGTCTCTACCTTCAAATACGATAGCTACTCTCTTTTTATTAGTCATTACCCATTCTTGTAACTTAGCTAGTTCAATTTGAATACGGTATTTCTCGTCTTCATATTGTCTTCTAGACAACATAGACTTTTCTCCTTCCCATTTATCAAAGTAGTCTTCCGGTCTGTCAGAATCGTTATCATCTGATAAGTAATCTTCAACTCTTTCGTCTAATGATAAGTAGTAATCAGCAAACTCTTCCTCAATGGATTCTTTAGTTCTCTTACCTTTTAGATCTAATAACTGATGAATCTTTCTCAAGAAAGTTTCTATATTAAAAAAGGTTACTATTTCATCTCCAAACTCTCTTTTAAGTTCGGACATAATCATATTGATATCGATATTATCGAAGTCTTTGTATTTAACTACTCCGTTTTTACTTTTAATACTAGTAGAGATAAAATTTCTATACTGATTTAAGTGCATACAGAACTTAGCTTTAATCTCTTTAAGCTTTTTCTCTGGTAAATCAAATTCCAATTCTTCTAATAACTTATACATATACATATATATTATATTTTGGTATCGAATAAATAAACATCGAATACCGCATTTCCTTTTACTCTTTTTATTCTTTTTAGTGTATCTCCAGCAATAGAATCCATTACTTTAAATACACCAAGATTGTTTCCCTTATCATCATTTACTTTTACGGTATTTCCTGGCTTACCAAGAGCTCCAATAATAGCAATGTACCTATTACCATAAATGGACTTTAAGAAAGATACTCTGACATTTGCTATGTCTTTCATATTATTAATATATGAGTTCTCAAGTGGTTTGTTCAGATCAAGGTTAGTTTCGGTTGTTTTAACCTTAATAGAAATAAACTTTCTTTCTTCTTCATCAAGATTTACATCTTCTCTATTTTGTATTTCTTGTGCTTTTAAAAGTGCTTGTTGGTTCTTTCTAATCTCGTTAAAGTCAGCTCTTGCTATAATACCACCTCTCATACCTTTATCATTCATGTTATAACCAGAAGGGGGAAGTCTATAGAATGAACCTGTAAAAGTCATTGATAAAACTCTATCTAGTCTAAACATCCTCCAAATCTTTTGCATATGACGATTAGATGATACCGACCAACCATTAAGATGCCAACCTCTTATAAGTAGCTTACCACCGGTAGATCTACCAATAACCATTGGATATATAACACGTTCATGACCCGCAAAGTGTTTATCTTCACTTTTACCACTACCGCCTTTATAGTTAATAAGAAAAACCATACCATATTTAATGGCTTTAACGAAAATCTCCTGAGTTGGTTTGATTGGCTCATTAATAGGAATACCTGCTATTTGTCTAACATCCTTTAGTTTAAATCTAGGAATGTAAGCATTATCTTCTTTTAGTTTGAAATTCTCTCTAACTACAAACTCGACAGGTTTTGTATTATAGTAATTTTTGAGTTCTTTTGGAGTCATCATATGACTATATATTAAAACTCTAAAGCCCAAAAATAAAAAGTCAGATGTCGGTTAAGACATCTGACTTGAAGGGACCGACGGTTGCCCGCCATATCATCCACCAATCTATTTTATGGAAAATAGATAAACCATTCCTTTACCAAAACCTATTAGCCTTACTTGCTCTTCTTCACGGTATCCTTAACTGGAGCCTTAGCCTTTGAGCTATCGGTAGCAGTTGCGGTAGAGGTCATAGCTGCCTTATCAGTAGTGTCCTTGATTGTTGAATCAGCTGTAGCTGAAGTAGAAGTGGATGCTCCATTTGAGCAAGATGCCATAATCATAGTGGCTGCGAAAAGTGTTACTAACGTCTTCATCATTTTTGTTTTGTTTTTAATTTGTATTTGTTATATATTGAAATTTAAATTTGTTTAATGTGGTAGTGGAAAAATTATCATTAATATTTTCATACCGATTATACCCGTAACTACACCAAGTAGAAATATTTGATACTTTGTTACTTTCATAACACAAATATAGATAAAGTTTCTGAACCACCAAAATTTATCTAAAAAATATTTTAATATATATCTTGTGAATATTATTCGATTTAAAGACTGGATGGTTGAGAGTGCTCCAATAGAATATTATCGTTGTAACGATTGTGGTTCGGTTTATCAACAGTATGACCCAAGGATGGCTAAATGTATGTATTGTGGGTCTAAAGACGTTAGAATCACTGATGAAGAGGATTATATTAGCAATGCTAATCCAGAAGAGGTTGAAGGTATTCTTAGGAGTAAAGACGAAACTGAAAAGGGTTATATAGATCCAAAAAAATTAACTCGTCCTAATATGCATCCATATTTCTCTGTTAAATTTGACAGAGAACATGTGAATAAATTGGATGAATGGTAAATAATATATAGATACATGAAAAAGATAACTAATACAGAAGAAGCAAACCATTATTACTCTAAAGTAAATGAGTTAGTTGATAAGTACATTCAAGAATGGAAAGTAAAACCTACTGAGGTTAAAAACTACTTTAGAAAAAACATGAAATCTTTTTTAGAAAGAAATGGTCTTTCCGATGTTGAAGGTATTGAAAGAGTTGTTAATGATGTTGTAACCCATAGAGTTCATATGGAGTTAGATAAAGTTATGAAGTTTGAAAACTTTAGAATAGATGAAAATGTTTTAGCATTAGGTCACGCAACTATTCAACATGAAAGAATATTAGCTGACTATTATTCTACCTCTATGGGTCATATTGAAGTTGTTGATGAAAATATGCACGTCTATCGAATAGAAGAGTTTGGTAAAAAGGTTATATCTATCATATTTTCCGATGAAGAGTTGGATAAAGTCTATAAGAATATAGAAGATAAAGTTATTGAAGATAACAAACATAAAGTATTATCTATCGGTGATGTTGATGGTATCAAGATAGATAATATAAAAATATGGTTGTCTGAAGTAATCAACGAAGATGCTTTTAGAACTCAGTTTAAATCTAAAGTAGATAAAGATGCTTTAATCGTTATCATTAAACAGATAGTTCAGAAATCTCAATCAATTCCGGTCAATTTTGCCAATGATAGATTACAATACAAAGGTGAGAGTAAAGGTTATCATATCTGGGAAATTAGATAATATTTTTAAAAACATGTAACATCATGATATACTATATACTAATAACTAGTATTTATTGTTCCTATAGTATATCCATCGATATTTAATAACTTAGTAGTATTATCCATTGGATTTTCCTGTAATAGCCAGTCTATTATTATATCCCTAGTGTTTTGATTCGTCTCAATTGACTGAATATTAGTCAATATACACTTCATCATGAATTCCTGGATAGGATACCCTCTATATAAATCATATCTTATACCTTTCGCAATCCAATCTATAGTGACTACTAGATTTGGTTTTAATCTAAGTGTCATTTCTACATTCTGATCTTCTATAAGAAAAGATCTAATGAATACTTGTTCTTTACCTCTACCAAAATTTGAATTAAGGCTTGGTTCGAATCTTATACTAGCAATCGCTTGGTAAGCTTTATCAAAACGCCTATCAATAGACGTTTCTTTGAAATGAGTGTCATATATAGGTATCCTAGAAGGCATTATTTTTAACATGTGATCTGTAGTAACAACCCATGTGTTACTTATATTTAAGTCTTCTTCGGTATTTTTGTCTATTTCATCAACATAAGCAAATACAAAACATATTTCTTCAGTTTGAAGAGATAGTTCCTCACACTTTTGAATAGCTTGGTCTAAAAATTTCATTTGAGTAATTTTTTTCATGGTCCAACCAACTGGATTTTATATTACGAAGTACAATACATTTCTCGTATTCTTCGGTACCTTCAAAATAGTTAGTTAGATTATCGAATATTTTTATTGAATATGGTTCACCACTTAGAGTTAGTCTCTCCCCATTTTTAAGTCTTTGATATTCAGAGTTCATAAGGTATAGTGTTCCGTTTTGAAGTAAGGTGGTTATATTCATTTTTATTTTGAATGGTTATTTAGAAATTCTAGTTCTTTTTCAGTTAAACTTTCTCGACCAGATTCTAGTATCTTATCCAATAGACCGTCTACTGTGAATCTAGATTCGTTATCTTCAACGATAGTTTCTATATCAGATGGCTTTTCCATCGGTTTTGATATTTCTTTGAAATAAGACTTGGATATTTTCTGTCCGTTTATTTCAAGTAGATCGTCATTTATCTCGGTTTTGAAGTTATCCTCAATCTTATTGATAATCTTATCGGTTATTTTCTGATCGATTGAAGAAGATATTGCTATACAATCATCTTTATCAAAAATAGCTATTTGTTTTTTGTCTATTATATAGACAATGGTATAGTCCTGTTCGGGTGTAAAGAACTGCACTATATTATTTACCCTTTGTTTAAAGGTTAGTTTTCTAGAAGTCACTTCCAGAAAAAAGTCTTCACTCTTTTTTTGTGTTTTTTTATCCTCAGATTGTATCTGCCATGATAAAAATTTAACACCTCCGATAAATCCAATGATTAAACCTAATCCAAATACTATGTAGTCTATGTAGTCCATATATTATTATTTTAAATAATAATCAGAGGAAAGTTTTATACTTCCTCTGATTTATAAAATTGTTTTCTAATTGAAGTTAGTAATTTATTTACCAAATCCTTATCTACTGACTCCGGAAGTTCCGATTTCTCGAAAATCTCATCTATTTCAAGGATATCCTTTTCCGCTCTATCAATAAGACTTTGTAAGTCTACCTCACCTTTACGGATAGAGATAAGTTCTTCACGGTTCGGACGACGAACAATAATACCCTTACCTTCACCTATTTCACGAGCCATTTCAAGAAGTCTACGACAATGCATCATATTCTTACCATCAATCTTCTGACCATGAGATTCTACATCAACCCAACGTTGTTCGTTACGGTTATTCAACCATTCCTGATAAGAGTTATAATCCTTACAATGTTGAGAGTAAGAGTCTTTATTATAGGTTATATGACCTATAAAATAGGACTTAGGACAATCAATAGGGATTGAACTTAGTCTAACATCGTTAGAGTTCTCAAAAGAAATACCATGGAAGTTGAAGTTGTTTCCTTCACCATTAGTTTCTTCTGACTTAAAGTCATAGAAAAGAGCATAAAGGTCTCTTGAATGTGGAATTTTGGATAGACCACAAAATCTTTGATCCATACCCTTTTCCATCATATAGTCAACAAGGGAAATAGAATGTTCTCCCTTATGAAGAAAACAAAAGTCAAGTGGAGTTTTTCTCTCTACTTTTTCTTTTTCCCAGTTTTGTTTCTTGTTCTGACCCTTAGCTTTCTTAATCTGTTGAATAGCATATCCACCAAAAGATTTAGCACAAACTTTGGTAATAAAAACTTCTTTCCAAGCTAAGATAGTATCATAAAGTGGATGCTTATAAATAATACAGTCTTCCGGAGTATTCATAAGTTCAAGAATAGTAGGGTTGTTAGAAGCTACTAGTTCAAGAAATCTTTTTAACTCATAAAAAACGGTATCATTTTTATCATCGTTTATTTGTTCTTTATAAGAAGTACCAAAAATGTCGTCCTGACTTTGAATATAAACACCAGCGTAATCGGTATCCGAGGTAGGCAGGTTTGTACCATAAGCTTGGGAACCACGAATTACGATAAGTAGTGGTTTAGCTCCGGGACATCTTTCTTCGATAAACTGAATAAATTGTTCTTTCATATATACAAATATACGCCTAATATTTAATTAATCAAGATTGAGTTTTGATTTTTTTATATATACAGAAAAATATAATACATATAATGTCAACTTACGGTCTATCAGGTTCAGCTACATATTCACAAACACTTACCGGATTAGATGAGATGATGTCGGTTATACCTGATAACCTTTCTAATCAGATTACAGCTAGGAATGTTAGAGATATTGTACTTACTTTATATGAAGATATATCTATTTCACTTAGTTCTTCTGCAGTAACATCTTTGTCGGCTTCTAATATTTTCTTTGGAAATACTAATCCTACTTTAACTACAGTTGGTGGTGTTCCTGCTGGAACATCGTTTACTTTAACAACAACTGTTGCTGATGTATTAAATCAGATGTTATATCCTTATACTGCACCTATTTTAAGTTTATCGACTAGTCCTTCCTTATTAGAATATGGAAATACACAATCTATAGTTTTAAGCTGGACACTTACTAAAAAGAGTAATGTAATATTTACCACAAATGTTATATCACCAACTGGTAATCTTTTTCCACCATTTCCACCACCATATCCATCACCTACTACAAATGTGACAACTTCTGGTTCATATACGGTTACTCCGGTATTGAATACTTTAAGTACATATACATTCTCAGTAACGGATGGTGGTCCTTCAACGACAAGAGCAACATCTACTGTTGATTGGAGAAATAAAAGATATTGGGGAACACTTGATCTAACAAGTATAGGAAATCCTAACTTAACTCTATATCCAGGGTCTGCATCTTATGTTGGTTCATATTTTTCGGGATTAGGTAGTTCTGTTATATTAGGAGCAGATGGTGCTGGTGCTGGTTCGGGTGGTGAATTTGCTACTACTTATGCTAGTACAAAAACTTACAACGGTAGTGGTAAGTATATTTTCTGGGCTTGGCCAACTGCATTTGGAACACCAACACAGTTTTTAGTTTCAGGATTTATAAATAATTCATTTACTAAAATATTAAGTAGTTATACATTTACTAATACTTATGGATATACAGCTAGTTATGATATCTGGGTAACGAACACCACTTTTGGAAGTGTAAATACAACAATACAAATTATATAAGATATGAGTCAGAATATAGGAACATTAATAACAGCAGCCGTCAGGCCTTCAGATAGTAACCTACCAATCGCTTCAGTTTATGCGAATGAAGGTCGAGGTGGTCATCAATCATTTGCAAACTATTCAGATATGTATAATATCATCGAAGCTAGGCGTGAATGGGGTATGTTGGTGACTATTTATAATGATACTAATCCAGATAATAATAAGACGTTTAAGTTAACATATGGTCACTATAATAGTGATATTATGAATAATAATAACTGGGTTGCTTATAATCCACTTGGTATTAGAGTACCAACGGAATGGGTTGATTCGGTATTATCTATTGTTAATGGTCCGACATCAGCTAATGATGGAGATAGATTTTTAATAAGTAGTACACCTGATCCAGGTACATTTTATTCATATTCAAATTATGTAGTTCAATACGATCCAACAATTTCTGGTACTTGGGTTTATTTTCAACCAACACCAGGTATGAGTCTTAGGATAGATTCAATAGATAACATTATCTATAAGTATAATGGAACATATTCTTCTGGTTATTGGAGTCAAGAGTGGTTAAATCAAGTAAGATATATAACAGCAACTTCTTCTAATGGACTTAGTTATAGTGCTATAAGTACTCCTTTAACTAAAGTTGATACTTATAGTTATAGTGTTTATTATGTAAACTTTGGAATGACTAACTCTGGTCCTATTTCATTAAAAATAGATTCACTTCCTCCAATAACGGTTGAAAAGTTATCCGGTTCTTCTTTATTACCTTTAGTATCAACTGATATTATTCCAAATACTACTTATCAGTTACTTTATAACAGTTCGGATAATAAGTTACAAACTACAATTGTATCGAATAATAGTGTTATAGGTCCTAATGCAACAGGTGGTGCTACTTATACTGGATTGTATCCATTTGTATCAAGTACACCGGTTGGTACACCGATTGATTATTTCAATCAGGTATTACAAGCACTTGTTCCACCATCAGCTCCAACATTAAGAAGTTGGAGTGCAACTGGTTCATTTACAACTGGTAAGTTATCATTTGATGCTTCTGTGGGTGGTTATAGTCCAGGTTATGTATCTGCTACTGCTTCTCCTTATGAATCGGTCGCTATTAATGGTTCATATACTGCTTCAACATTTGGTGGATATAGATTAGGTATAATGTCTACAAATTTGGCAAACTCAACTTACTATAAAGATATATCTGGTATATTAAATAATAATGTATTGAATAGTACTACTACACCAACTCCGGCTTATATAACATATTCTTTTGGAAGTGGTAATGTTGGTACTGTGTCGTTGTATCTTAATGGTTCAACTATATCTTCAGTCGGTTTATATAATATATCTGCTACAGATTCTACGAGTAATGGATCTGTTTCTGGATTAAGCTTTTCTGGGGCTACTTCTTCTAAGTTTCCAAGTGGTTATACATTTGAAACATTTTGGAATAGAACTGGTACTTGGTTAATAAAGAAAAATGATAGTAGAATAGTGCCGGGTTATAACTTTATAACTGTTAAACATGATATTTTACCTATTTCATATACTTTAAGTCAATATGAGTTTGTAAATGATCCTGATAATACTGCTACTACACTAAGTGGAGCATCTAATGCGTTAAACTTAACTGGTTATACAACTAAATCTTTATCGGGTATTGATTATTATAACTCATTATCATCTAATATAGTTTATGCTGTTACGATAAATAACTTATATAGAAGTACTTATTATTCGGGTAGTGATGGTATATCATATGCTGATACGAGTAGTAATGTTACTAATGGTGTTTATAGTGCAAATACTAACTCTTCTTTACCTATATTTACACCGGTTACATCTCAACAATCTATTCCTTTGACTACCAGTACATCAAGTGCAGCTGCTGTTGGTACTACTTTTAGTCTAAATAGTGGAGTTAGAAGAATAAATGATTCTATATCTTTTGTAACTAGTGTTAAAAGAACAGTTCAATCAAATGTTACTAACCAAGGTATTGCTACAACTGATTATCTATTCATAGATACTGTTACGACACCTATGGCGACTAATACTATAGAGTGGTTTAATGATGAAGGATTTAGGCTACAAAATGCTCTTACTAAATATGATACTTACATAACTACCGTTAGTAATATTAATAGTTATACTTGGAGTAGTACACAGAGTCTAGTTGGTATTAATAGATATAATAATGGATTACAAGTAATAAATGCTAACTTGATATATCCTAATTTTAATTTTTCTGGACCAGGATCTGGATCAACTAATCCAAATTATGGTAAAACTATTAGGGATTATTCATCAGCATATACATTAGGTACAGGGTTGGACTTGACTGATCCTGGTTATGGTTCAGCAAATAGAACATTTACAAGATATTTTAATGTTGGTACATCACAAAACTATCAAAATTTCACATTAAATATTAGCTATAATGGAACACTCATACCAACTGGGGTTTCGAATTATCTGGGACCTAATAATTGTTGGGTTGAAATAAAAATACCGTATAATGGTTCTGGTACACCTAGTAAAGGATTACATGCTGGTGCAGTAACAGGATGGATGGATGCTAGTCAACCAATTGGAAATACATCCCTCGTAACCAGTTATGATAATGGTGCTGGATGCTTGGACGGTTCTGTACCAACTACATCAGGTAGTAATTGGTTATTGAATATAGGTCAACAGAGTACTTTATACTCTAGTGGATATGTTTTATTTAGAATAACTTTACCACAAAATTATTCTGGACAGATAACTAAGATAACTTTAGTGGGTAGATAAAATAATATATAGAATATGTCATTAACTTCAAGTACAATACAAACTCAAATAGCTTTTAAGAATTTATTAGGTAAATCTCAAACCGATTCTGGTGCGGGTATCCTTAATGAGGCTATCGGTATATTCTTTAATGTTTCGGCTAATAGTGTTTGGTTGGATAATATAAATGCTACTCCGTCGGTATCTATATTACAAGGAACTACAGTTCAAGTGGTTGCTGATTTATCAACAGTATCAACAAGTAATGGTCATGGATATACAACAAAATGGCCAACTACTGTTCCATCTGGTATAGATATAAAAACGGGTTTATCTTTTTCTTATGGATCTGGATCATTATCTGGTATAAGTGCTGGTGATTTTATGAATAACATTATACCAGATAGTTATAATGGTCAATATGCAGCCATACCATATACAAGTTATCCATCAGGACCAATATCAACAACAGATAATAGAAACTGGGTTTATCAATATAACTCTGGTGTTTTCTATCAGGACGTGACAACTTTTACATCACCAACTAAAATTGTAGTCTATCCCTATATTGGAAATAAGTTAAACATTGGTTCAAATCAAAATTTGATTAGATTATCAGCTACTGGTAGTAACTCTTATTACGCAACGGTTAGTAACCCTATGATATCAACTTATTCAACAAGTTACATATATCTAGTTGATTTTGCTAACGCTAATACTTCTGGTACAGTTTCAATAAATATTGACTTAGTTGGTACTCAAAGTGTTTATAAGTATGAATCTTCTGGTTTGGTTAATCTAAACCCATCCGATATTACAGTTGGTACGATATATTACTTAACATATAATCCTAATATAAGTAGTTTTATATTCTATAAGAACAACCCAGCTTATGTACCTTCGTCATATGTTAGTCCTTCTCCAACCGTTAATACAGTTGGTGGTATTAGTAATGGGACATCATTTGTAAGTACTACTGTTAATGATGTTATAGATGATCTGTTATATCCAGAGAGATTGGGAAATATTATATCATTTACAAATAATCAGTCTCCGATTGCTTTAGGTTCTACGGTAAATAGTGGAACTATATTTACTTGGGTACTTTCTAATACTTCAAGTTTTGTTACAAACTCTATTACTATAGAAGATGTCACTGGTGGTCCTTATTCAACATCTTGGCCTACTGGTGGTGTATTAGCAACGGGTCTTTCTAGTTCACTTGGTTCATATACATATGGAGTAACATCTAGTAGTAGTATACCAAGAAGTAGAGATATTAAAATGAGTATAAGAAGGACTAACGGTACGGTGGTATCTAAGATATCAAGTATAACATTTGGATATAATGTTTATTGGGTCTCAACAACATACTCAGTATTACCATTGACTGCTAGTTTATTTACTGGATCTTATACTTATAATAATAGTGTTTATCAGTATTCTAATTTTACTGGTGACTTTGTAATAGGTAGTACTTATGCTACATATAAATACTTAGTATCTCCTTCTACATTTACGGTGTCAAATATTCTATACAAGAATCTACCGGTTGCATTAGATAATACAGATGTTTATACATGGAGTTCAGGTGATATGACTTATCAACAAATTAATTTTACTGATACTACAGGAGTAACTAATACTTATAATGTATATAAAACATCTAATTTAATAGGTGGTACATTTACCATGACAATAAATAGATAAATAAATAAATATAAAATGAATACGATACCAGTTACAGGGTTGATAACCCCAGTTTATAGTACAGATACATATCCTATTATAGATCCAAATTTTGGAATAGATGGGTTGAGGAGTCTTACTAGTACTACAGATATGTATAATATACCTTTGGCTAAAAGAAGAGGTGGGATGGTTGTATCAGTTGCTAGTGCTACTGCTGGTGTTACTTATTGGACTTTACTTCCTGAAGGAAGTGGTGTTACTTGGAGTTTAGGGAATACTTATAATAATGAATGGATTTCACTTTTTGCGGGTGTTAATTTACAATCAGTTTATCCAATAATTAATACAGTTACTAATATATCCATTACCGTTCCTACTAACTATGAATATTTAGTTTATGGTGACTTAACGATTGGACCTGGTGGTACATTTAGTAATAGTGGTAAGGTAGTTATATTGAATGGAGGTTTGATTATAAGTGGTGGTACTTATAGTGGTAATACACCACAATTAGTTACTATACCAAGTATTTCTAAATACTCAGCTTCGTTTTCTTGTTCACCTGGATCAACAATAACAATAACTCATAGCTTATCAACTTCGGATATAACATTTAATGTTAGAGATGGATTAAACTATGTTTATCCAAACATAGAGTTAATTGATAACCAATCAATTTCTTTGTACTCGTCGGGGACAATAAGTAATGGTAGAATAAATATTATAGGATAAAATGGCTAATGATATAAATAAAATATTGGGAATACCACAGTGGCAAACTGTAACCACTCCTACTACACCTGATAGTGGATATGTTAAGATTTATCCTAAAACGGACTCTTTTTGGTATGTACAAAATGAATCCGGAATCGAGAAGAAAATAGCACTTGACTATTATTTCAATAATGGATTTAGTAAATCCACTTTGTCGTCTATTAGTCCATATTATTATCAAATAGATCTTAATATTGGTTCGGGTTTATCATTTTCAGGTACTCAACAAGTTTTTGTTAGTGGTCTAACTTCAGGTAGTTTATTATCCACAAATAGTTTTTCTAATGGTTATGTATTATCAGCTTCTAGTAGTGGGTCATTTACATGGATACCATTTACATCAAATGTTGTTAGTGGGGACACTAACAGTGTTGCTAAGTTTACTGGTGTTAACTCTGTTGGAAATTCAATGATTTATGATAATGGATCGACTGTACAAGTATCGTATAATGCATCTTTGGTACCATCTGTTACTTTTAGTGTTTGGGGGTCTGCTCATGTCTATAATAACTTATATTTCAATAATAATACTTTACAATACATTAATAATAGTAGTATAAATACTAGTTTAGCAACTTATGCTCTTAATTTTAATAATGGTGCGGTATCTTATAAATACTATCAATTTAATACAGATACCACTTCTTTTACTTTCTCATTAATGAGTTTCATTCAAGGTGGAGATACTGTTGGTAATAAATATGTTAATATACTTAGTAATAATATTACAATAGGTACTTCATCAACTGCATCTGTTGTAAATCTATATTCCTCTTCATCATCTTTAAGAATACAAGATGGTAGTCAAGGATTAAATAAATATTTTATTTCGGATTCAACTGGTTTAGGTTCATGGCAAACACCTTATGGTTATAATGGTCTTACTACTTCGGGTATTGGATTTGGTATTAATAGTGGATATGGTTTAACTATATCTTCAGGTGCTATTATATGGGATAAAACTATAATAGGAACTGGTTTAACGGTATCGACCGTAGGTACAGTTAGTTTAGCGACTACTGGTGTGTCAGCTGGTACTTATGGTGCTTCAGTATCAACTCCGGTTATTACGGTTGATGCTTATGGTAGAATAACTACTATTACAACAACGGCATCTTCTGGTTCGGGTGGAAGTGGAACTAATGTTAAATTGTCTTATTTGGATAAAAACTGGGTAGCTAATAATGTACCAGTTGGTGCTATAGGTACAGCTAGTGGTTCAACGGTTAGTGGGACTCCGCTTATTGGAAGTTATATAGGGGTTTATATAAATGGAGTAGAGGTTCAGGTTGGTAATGCGACCACAAGTGCTCCTTGTTATTTCGGTCCGAATATTAGTACACCAAGAGGATTTACCTTATCTAACTATGTTTTACCAGGAGATTATTTATATTGGAATCCAACATACTCTGGTTACGGATTAGAAAGTGGGTTTAGAATTTCTCTTCATTATTTGGCGTAAAAATGGGATGTTTATAGAAAAGGTATTTTAGTTTTTAATATATACTGAAAATACTTTTAAATCTCATGCCCCAACAAATAAATGGTAGTCAAGTTTTATCTGGAACACCCACTGATGGTTCATATCCTAGTATTAATGTACCTGGTATATCCTCTACTGATAAACTTCCTGATGCTATTGATAAGTTAATCGGTATTATTGATAAATTAGCACCTGCTAAAAGTCCTAATTTAAGTACAAAATCACTTTCATTTCAGGGAACATTATATACAGCTC
>Ga0114962_10002313_pt1 | contig 15982 bp, 19 predicted proteins | sample C_130820_MF_Meta_FD_87017 | JGI IMG/M metagenome (GOLD analysis project Ga0114962, IMG submission 87017) | Freshwater microbial communities from Lake Croche, Canada to study carbon cycling - C_130820_MF_MetaG | ecosystem: Environmental > Aquatic > Freshwater > Lake | place: Lake Croche, Canada...
ATAAGCTAATACTACTTTTTTCATTTTTTCGAGCTTTTGGCTAATAGCCTCCTGGCTAATAGCTGTGTTGTTGTTTATTTTTTTTGAAGCTAATGGCTAAATGCCAAAAGCCAATTATTATTTATTTTTTTAAGAAAAGAGCTTCTTTAATTGATTTTAATCGGTTCAAAACTCTAATGTTAAAAGGGTGCTTTGGTGGATCTTTCGGTTTCTCTTTTGGATCATAAAGCATTCCGGTACACAAGCACATTTTGTTTTCTTTACTTTGTAAAATTTCAAAATTAGTGCAGGTTTTACAACCGGACCAAAAACTTGGATCGCTGGTTAATTCAGAAAAAGGGACCGGTTTGTACCCTAAATCGGAATTGATTTTCATAACGGCCAATCCGGTAGTGATACCAAATATTTTAGCATCTGGATATTTCTGAAGTGAATATTCAAAAACCTTCGATTTTATCTTCTTAGCTAATCCTAAATTTCTATAATCTGGATGTACAATTAAACCGGAATGAGCTACAAACTTTCCATGTTGCCAACTTTCAATATAACAAAACCCAGCAAATTTTCCATTATCCAATGCAATAATGGCGTCTTTGTTTTCCATCTTTTTTTGGATGTAATCCGGAGTTCTTTTTGCAATACCAGTCCCTCTTAACAAAGCGGACAATTCGATAGTATCACAAATTTCTTTTGAATACTTATAATGTTCTTCTTGAGTTACAATTATAGATATTTTCATTTCAAGGCTAATTTATTGGAGTTAAAATTCGAATAGTTCATAGTTTTAAAAGGAACAAGGCTTTTAGGAAAGATAAAAACGCACAAGCAATTTACAACACCAACAACAATTGTTAGATAGTTGATAAAAGAAAAATGCTTTTTTGTTGTTAAAAATCCTTGGAAAAACAGCGATAATTTCAAAACGGTACTATTGAAAAATGAATAAAAATAAAAACACACTTTGGGTACTATACTAATAGCATCCGCACTTCGGGCGAAGTGATCCGTGAATTTATCCGTGATATAGAAGTTATATGTAAACTTGTTTTATTCATGGGCGCTAAATTACAATATATAATTAAATCACTAGTCGGTTTTTTAATTCAAATCGAAATTTTTACGAATTTGTGATTATTCGCAAGATTTATCTGTGTTTTGTTAATTTTTATATAAAAAAATTAGGAAATATGAATCTAAAATTTAAGACTTGATATAGATTAGATGCAAGAATACCCAAGAAGAATTATTTCTTCTTGGGTATTCTTAAAAAAAAACGAATATTATTTTCTTACAAATGGAGCTAAAAGGGTACTAGATACTTCGCCGAAACCAATTCTAACACCATTATTTTTACAGAAACCTTTCATAATCACGGTGTCATTGTCATTTATAAATTTACGTTCACTGCCATCTTTTAGCTTTACAGGATTTTTTCCACCCCAGCTCAGTTCAAGCATCGACCCAAAACTTTCAGGACTTGGTCCTGAAATAGTCCCCGAACCCATCATATCGCCTGAATTTACTCTGCATCCATTTGACGTGTGATGCGCCAATTGCTGGCTCATCGTCCAATAGATGTATTTGAAATTAGTTTTACTTACGATTGTAGGTTCTTCGTCTATAGGAGCTATAGCAACTTCTAAATTAATATCGAAGGAATGTTTTCCCTTTTGTTGCAAATAGGGTAAAGGTGTGGGATCTTGTTTTGGTCCCTTAGTTCTAAAAGGTTCCAAAGCATCCATAGTTACAATCCAGGGTGATATTGAAGTGGCAAAATTTTTCGATAAAAAGGGTCCAAGTGGAACATATTCCCATTTCTGAATATCACGAGCACTCCAATCATTGAGTAAAACCATGCCGAAAATATACTCTTCGGCCTCATGAACGGGAATATTCTCCCCCATAATGTTAGCATCAGTTGTTATAAAACCCATTTCCAGTTCAAAATCTACAGAACGGCAAGGTCCAAAAACTGGCGTCGTTTCTCCATTTGGTAAGGTCTGACCCATAGGGCGATGCACCGGTATTCCAGAGGGAATAATTGTCGAACTTCGGCCGTGATAGCCAACAGGAATGTGAAGCCAATTAGGTAATAAAGCGTTTTCAGGATCACGAAACATTTTTCCTACATTGGTCGCGTGTTCTTTACTGGAGTAAAAATCGGTATAATCACCAATTAAAACAGGCAATTGCATTTCGACCTCATTTATATTAAATATCACAACGCCTTTGTGTTTGTCGTTCTCTCTTAAACTAGGATTTTCTGCATCAAAAATATCAGCAATTCGGTTTCGAACCAACCTCCAGGTTTTTTTACCATCTGAAATAAAGTCGTTCAGCGTATCTTGCATGAACATATCGTCAGTCAATTCAATGCCTTCAAAATAATTTAATTGTTGTAAAGCGCCGAGGTCAATGGCGAAATCTCCTATTCGGGTTCCAATGGTGATTACATCTTCTTTTGTTATAAATACACCAAATGGAATATTCTGTATAGGAAAATCACTATTTTCGGCTACTTCTAACCATGATTTTCTATTACAATCGTTTGCTGTTATTGACATTTTTCTTCTTGATTTCGTATGTTAAAAATTCATTTATCAAATATATCATTATATGTCAATTTAACAAACGATTTTTGTAATTTTGCAAAGTTTTTAACTTAAAATTATAAAATGCAACACGACAAACAAATTTTTGATTTAATTCTAGAGGAACAAGACAGACAAATTCATGGCATTGAACTTATAGCATCCGAAAACTTTGTAAGCGACCAAGTTATGGAAGCTGCGGGTTCTTGTTTAACCAATAAATATGCCGAAGGCTATCCAGGAAAACGGTATTATGGTGGTTGCGAAGTGGTAGATATTGTAGAGCAAATTGCTATTGATAGAGCCAAAGAGCTTTTTGGAGCAGAATATGCAAACGTACAACCGCATTCAGGATCCCAAGCAAACACAGCCGTTTATCACGCTTGTTTAAAACCCGGAGATAAAATTCTTGGTTTTGATTTGTCTCATGGGGGGCATTTAACACATGGTTCTCCAGTAAATTTCTCAGGACGTTTGTATACACCTTCTTTCTATGGTGTTGAAAAAGAAACAGGTCGTTTTGATTATGACAAAATCCAAGAAATTGCAACCAAAGAACAACCAAAATTAATAATTGCCGGTGCTTCTGCCTACTGTCGTGATATGGATTTTGAACGTTTTAGAACAATTGCCGATAGTGTGGGCGCTATTTTATTAGCAGACATTTCGCATCCTTCTGGATTAATAGCCAAAGGTTTATTGAACGATCCAATTCCTCATTGTCATATTGTTACTACAACCACACACAAAACCTTGCGTGGACCAAGAGGTGGTTTGATTTTGATGGGGAAAGATTTTGAAAATCCATTTGGACTAACTACACCAAAAGGAGAAATTAGAATGATGTCTTCTTTATTAGATCTTGCCGTTTTTCCTGGTAATCAAGGTGGACCTTTAATGCATATTATTGCTGCTAAAGCGATTGCTTTTGGTGAAGCCCTAACCGATGAGTTTTTTCGTTATACACTACAGGTTCAGAAAAATGCCAAAGCGATGGCAGAGGCTTTTACAAAAAGAGGCTACGATTTAATTTCTGGTGGTACTGATAATCACATGATGTTAATCGATTTAAGAAATAAAAATATTACCGGAAAAGAAGCTGAAAATGCTTTAGTGAAAGCTGAAATAACCGTTAATAAAAATATGGTGCCTTTTGATGATAAATCACCATTTGTAACTTCAGGAATTCGTGTTGGAACTCCAGCAATTACTACTCGTGGTTTGGTTGAAGCTGACATGGAAACGATTGTTGCTTTAATCGATAGAGTTTTGATGAATCACACTGATGAAGCCGTAATTGAAGCTGTAGCAGATGAAGTTAATGCAATGATGGGCGAAAGAGCCATGTTCGTTTTCTAATAAATAAATACATTTTTAAGGTTCAAAGGATAAAGTTACACAACTTTAAACTTTGAACCTTTCTTTTTAAATTCAATACTATGTCTACTTTCAGATTAAAATTACCAACTGATCCGCGTTGGGTCAATATTGTAGAAAAAAACATCGAAGAGATTTTAACCGATCATGCTTGGTGTGAACAAAAAGCAGCTTCGAATGCCATTACGATTATTACAATTAACTCTGAATATCCTGATTTGGTTACGGATATGTTGGCTTTGGCCAAAGAAGAAATCGAACATTTTGAAATGGTACACGATATTATAAAAAAGAGAGGTTTGAAATTAGGCCGGGAGCGTAAAGACGATTATGTAGGCGAATTAGCCCAATACATGAAAAGATCCAATACCGGGAGTCGTGTTTCTGGTTTTGTAGAAAGATTGTTGTTTTCGGCCATGATAGAAGCCCGAAGCTGCGAACGTTTTAAAGTGCTTTCTGAGAATATAAAAGATGAAGAATTATCCAAATTCTATTGGGAATTAATGGAAAGTGAAGCTTCGCATTATACCACCTTTATTAGTTATGCTCGAAAATATGGCCACGGAATTGACGTTGAAAAACGTTGGAGAGAATGGCTCGAATTTGAAGCTTCAGTGATAGCCAATTACGGAAAAGGCGAGACTATTCACGGTTAAAAAGACTAATTTATTAAGCAAAACACCAATTTTTTAAATTCAAATTAATTCCTATTTTGTTAAAATAAGCAGTAATTTTCTATATTTACTATTCTATTTGATGTTTTTAAAAAAATAAAGATGAAGTTTTCTAAAATTGCAATTTCAATAATTTTATTTTCAACCCTTTCCTGCTCTAAAAAAAGCGATGAAATCCAACCTAGTATCGGTGATGTAACAGAAAGCGTTTATGCTTCGGGACTTATAAAAGCTGAAGATCAATACACCGTCTATTCTACTGTTAATGGTGTTTTACAAAAAATAAAAGTAACGGCCAATCAGTCTATTAAACAAGGGCAATTACTATTTGAACTCGAAGGAGATAAAGCCGCTCTGAATACTGAAAATGCGCGTTTAGCCTATCAATTAAGCTTGGAAACGAACCGATATATTCAGGATAAAATTGCCGAGATGGAACTTAAAGTGCAATCAGCAAAAGACAAATTAGCACTGGATGAATCAATTTTTAACAGAAATAAAAAAATAAGAAACTTAGAAGGGATTTCAGAAGTTGATTTTGAAAGGGTCGAATTGACTTTTAAAAGTGCTAAAATCAATTATGAAACTAGCAAAAAGCAATTGGAACAACTCAAAGCCCAATTACAAAACGAACAAAAACGAAATAATATTAATCTTAAAATCAATGAAAAATCTCAAAGTGATTTTAAGGTAAAAGCCGCTTTTTCAGGTCAGTTGTTTGATGTTCTAGTAAAAGAAGGAACGCTGATAAATACACAAACACCATTAGCGGTTATTGGTAAAACGGCTGCTTTTGTTTTGGAATTAGAAGTCGATGAAAACGATATGGTTCGCATCAATCTGGGTCAAAAAGCACTTGTTACAATGGATTCCTACAAAGGAGAAGTCTTTGAAGCCATAGTAGATAAAATTTATCCTATTATGAATGAGCGTTCCCGAACTTTTAAAATTGAAGCTCACTTTGTTAAAGCTCCACAAAAGTTGTATCCGAATCTTACCGCCGAAGCGAATATTGTGATTCAGACCAAGAAAAATGTGATTACAATTCCGAAGAATTATTTGTTAGATGGCGATTTTGTCTTGGTCAATAAAAACGAAAAAAGAAAAGTCAAAACAGGTTTGAGTGATTATCAGAAGGTCGAAATTACAGCAGGTTTAAAAGCAGAGGAAACGATTTATCTTCCCCAATAATGAACTACAAACTAATTTTAAATATTGCACTACATTTATTGCAAGCCCGCTTAAAACAAACTGTTGTGGCAGCAATCGGAGTTACTTTTAGTATTGCCATGTTTATTTCTTTAGTGAGTTTTATGAATGGCCTAAATGATTTATTAGACGGATTAATGCTCAACAGAACACCACATATTTTGTTGTATAACGAAATTAAACCCACTGAAAATCAGCCGGTCTATCTAGCATCGGAATATAAAAACAATACCAATTTTATTCATTCGATTAAACCAAAAGACAGGGGGAAATCAATTTATGACGGTAAAAATATTATTAAATTTCTAAAACAAGACCCACGAATAATTGATGTTGCTCCTAAAGTGACAAATCCCGTTTTGTTTAATTCGGGAACAATTGAAATCTCCGGAATAATTAATGGTATTGATGTCTTATCAGAAGAAAAACTTTTCAAAATTAGCGATTACATAATAGCTGGAAAAGTGACTGATTTATTAGAAAATAACAGCATTATTATAGGTAAAGGTTTGGCTGACAAAATGCTATTAGAAGTAGGAGATATTATAAAAATATCAACTTCCAAAGGGAATTTGGCTTCATTGAAAATTGTTGGTATTTCTGAAATTGGTATTGCCGATATTGATAATATTTCCAGTTATACCTCCTTAGATACGGCTCAAAAATTACTCGGTGAACCCACTAATTATATAACAGATATTCAGTTAAAATTATACGATATGGTTTCGGCCCCTATTGTAGCAAAGGAATTTAGAGATAAATTTAATTTAGACACCATCGATTATCAAACAGCCAATTCCCAATTCGAAACGGGTAGCACAGTGCGAACCATTATTTCTTACGCTGTTGGGATTGTATTACTTATTGTGGCAGGATTCGGAATTTATAATATTTTGAACATGATGATTTATGAAAAAATGGACAGCATCGCCATTCTCAAGGCGACCGGCTTTTCGGGTACTGATGTAAAATGGATTTTCATAAGTTTATCGGTCATTATTGGACTTGCTGGAGGAATATTTGGCTTGTTATTTGGCTACATCTTTTCCTCTATCATTGATGTTATTCCTTTTGAAACAGCAGCTTTGCCTACAGTGAAGACCTATCCCATTAATTACGATCCCGTATATTATTTTATAGGGATAATTTTTGCGCTGTTTACAACAACAATTGCCGGACTTTTCCCTGCTTTAAAAGCCAGTAAAGTCGATCCGGTTGAAATAATTAGAGGTAAATAAAATGAGCAACAAAGTAATAGAAACAATTGGCCTAAGCAAATATTTCTATGATCCTGTAAAATTCCAGGTCATTAAAGAAATAAATATGAGTATCGATCACGGTGAATTTGTTTCTATCGTGGGTAAATCAGGTTGTGGTAAATCGACTTTGCTTTATTTACTCTCTACAATGGATACTGTGTATGAGGGTAAATTATTTCTGCATGAAGACCTGGTAACAGGACAATCAGATGTGCAATTGGCTAAGATTCGAAATGAAAAAATCGGCTTCGTTTTCCAGTTTCATTATTTACTCTCCGAATATAATGTGCTTAAAAATGTAATGCTTCCGGGATTAAAACTAGGTAAATATAGCAATCAGGAATTAGAATTTAGAGCTATGAATCACTTGAAGACATTGGATATGCAAGATCAGGCTCTAAAAATGCCCAATCAATTGAGTGGTGGACAAAAACAAAGAGTGGCCATTGCTCGTGCCCTAATTAACGACCCTCTGATTATTATGGGTGATGAGCCTACAGGAAACCTGGATAAAAAAAATAGCGACCTAGTCTTCGATATTTTTAGTAAACTGACAAAGGAAGAAAATCAAACTTTATTAGTAGTAACCCACGATACTGATTTTGCGGAGAGAACCAGCAGAATTATAACCATGGAAGATGGTAGAATTATCTCCTAAATTTATTGTACTATAATATCATGTTTGAAAAGTAATCCTTTGAGTCCATCTCTCGAAAAAATGGCTTTCTTCAATTTCGTTTTCACAGGATCAATGGTGTAATTATAACTGCTTTTAAAATTGGTTTTGTTAGCGATTGCTTTTGCAAATTCCGAGCGGTATAAATCGCAGTTATCAAAGACAACTTCAGTCAAATCCGTACTCATAAAATCACAAGCAACGATGCTACAATCCATAAATGGAGTACCTTTCATCTTTAGAGTGTAAAATTTAGAGAAATCCAAAGTACATTCCCTAAAGCTTATTTCAAATATTAATTTATCACACATAGCAAAATTGACTTCTGTCATTTGGCATCTATTAAAGGCTACCGTTCTCAATGCTACATAATTGATTTTGGCACTATTAAAATTGCAATCATTAAAAATACAATCTATAAAGGTGACCGAGAGAAAGACACATTCCGAAAAATCACAGTCGTTAAAAGTGCAGGCTTCAAATTCTTTAAAATTGACATCGGTCTCACCATAGGTAATTGTATTATATTCAAAATCTAAAAAATAGTCTGGCATATTCGATTAGGTGTAGGAAGAAAGTCGACAAAGAAACAAAATTATAGCCCTTTAAAACGAATAAGATTTAATATATTTTAAGTTTTTATTTTTTATTCGTAAGTATTTTCTGTTAAACGCTACCTTTAACATTACGCTAACTTTCTTCTGTTATTAATACCATAGATTTGTTAAAAATTAATTGATATCATGATACAAGCAAAAGGCTACGCAGCGCAAGACGCTAATTCAGGTTTAGCACCCTGGAATTTTGAAAGAAGAGAATTAGGGCCACATGACGTACAATTTGACATTCAATTTTGTGGAGTTTGTCATAGTGATTTGCACCGTATTAAAGATGAATGGGGTGGATCAATTTTCCCAATGGTTCCCGGTCATGAAATGGTAGGTAAAGTGGTGAATATTGGAAGCCATGTTACCAAATTTAAAATTGGCGATATTGCTGGAACAGGATGTTTAGTAGATTCTTGTCAAACTTGCGATAATTGTAAAGACGGTTTAGAGCAATATTGTTTGAATGGAAGTACGGAGACTTATAACTCTATAGGTGAAGATGGATCTCCAACTTACGGTGGATATTCTAATACTATCGTAGTTAAAGATGATTTTGTTTTGCATGTTTCGGATAAACTTCCATTAGCTGCTGTGGCACCTTTATTGTGTGCAGGAATTACAACTTATTCTCCATTAAGACATTGGAAAGTAGGAAAAGGACATAAACTAGCGGTTCTTGGACTTGGAGGTTTGGGACATATGGCCGTTAAATTTGGTGTTGCTTTTGGAGCAGAAGTTACAGTTTTAAGTACTTCAGCAGATAAAGAAGCGGATGCCAGAAAATTAGGAGCACACCATTTTGTTGTTACTAAAGATCCAGAGCAAGTTAAAGCGGTAACAGCTTCATTTGATTTTATCTTAGATACGGTTTCTGCGCCACATGATTTAAACATGTACTTGTCACTTCTAGCTACTAATGGAGTTCATATTTGTGTAGGTGCACCACCAACACCGCATGAAGTTAGTGCTTTTAGCCTAATAGGCGGAAGAAGAAGTGTAGTTGGATCTTTAATCGGAGGATTACCTGAAACTCAGGAAATGCTTGATTTCTGTGCTGAAAGAGGTATTGTTTCAGAAATTGAAATAATAGACATGAAAAGTATTGATACAGCATATGAAAGAATGCTTAAAGGAGATGTACGTTACCGTTTCGTAATTGATATGGCTACATTGTAAAAAATAGCATTTGAACTTAAAAACCCTAAACCTTTAATAAGGTTTAGGGTTTTTTTATGTATTTTGATTGGAATACTCCGAATTCGTGTCAATAGAAAACAAGCTTTTAGTGTTAATTTGAATTACATTAAAAGCGTCGTACAAATTCTTAAATAATGCAAAAAAAATCCCTAAAACTTGATTTTAAAGTGTTTAGGGATGATTTTTGTGACCTTGACTGGATTCAAACCAGTAACCTCTTGAGCCGTAATCAAGTGCGCTATTCAGTTGCGCCACAAGGCCTTAATTCGGGTGCAAATATAGGGAAATTTGTGTAACTTGCAAATCATATTCGATTTAAAAAACAAAAAAATGCCAATAGAAAAGTATATCCGTGATATTCAGGGTTTTCCAAAAGAAGGAATTCTCTTTAAAGACATCACTCCTTTGTTAATGAGCCCTCAGGCAAGAAAAAAAACACTCGAAATTCATATCGACGCAATCCAAAAAGGGGACCGTATTCTTATTCACGATGATGTTTTAGCTACAGGAGGAACAGTGAAGGCAGTATGTGAATTAGTAGAACAATTAGGCGGTATAATCGTGCAATGCAATTTCCTGATGGAATTGGCTTTCTTGCACGGAAGAGATAAGATTAAAGGGCAGGAAGTTTTTGCGGCAATTACTTATTGATTAATTGCTCTTGAAGTAACATAGAGGCGGTAGCCAATAATAATCATTTGCCATTTTTTAGCATTGCTCAAATTCAATTGTTGCTTGCTAAAACTAGGAAGTAGGACTTTGTTGATTTGTGCTAGTATTTTGTACATAAAGGATTGGTTTAATCAAAGATATAAAAAAAGACGATCTTTCTCAAGATCGTCTTTTTTAGTTTAGATGGAGTTTATTCTATTTGGACTTTTTTTTGGTAGATTTTAATAAATCAACATTTCCCTTAGTGATAATTTCAATGACACCATTCGTACCTTCCTTGCCATATTTATCTGAAGCACTTTTACCTTTTACAACATTCATACTTTCAATTAAATTCTGATCGGCTTGGTCTAAATCATCCATAGTAGCATTTGTTTTCTCGCCGTTGATGTAGATAATTGGTTTTTTAGATATTTCATTGGTAACAACATGTATAGTAGCTTTATCTGATTTTTTAGTTATATCCATACTTTTAATTTCTGTTGGATCCAAATGGTCCATTTCAGCCTGACTCGCTTTTAAACTATTGATGAAAATTTCTTTTTCAGTAGCTTTTGTAAGCTCATTTACAGTTTGTTTCGATTCCGTTTTCTGAGCAACTACTTTGACCTGAAAGAAAAGGATAAAGGCAACTAACGCTGGAACTACTACTGCATACTTCCAGGAATTCCTTTTGTTGGATTGATTTTTGTTTAGCATAAAAATTCGTTTTTTAATTAAGGATTGATAAAAATGATTTGTAATTCCTACACAGTTATCTTGTGTTGTTATTTTTAGTAGCGTGAATTGATACGCTTTTTTGTCGGTAACTATTTTAGTAGCTTCACTATCGGCAATGTATTCCAGATTTTGCGCAATAGCTTTCGAATAAAGCCAAGCCAAAGGGTTGAACCAGAACGCAATACAAAAAAATCTAGAAATCAAAACATCTACCGTATGGTTTTGCGTACTGTGTGTTTTTTCGTGTTCTAAAATATTTTCTAATTCGGACTTGCTGTACAAAGAAGAATTGTAAACAATCGTATTGAAATAGGAGAAAGGTGCAATATTTTCGCTGAGATCAATAAATTTAAAACCAGCTTGGTGTTGAACGGCTTTCCCTTTTAGTACTTTATACAAACTTCGAAAATCAAAGGCAAACTTGGCTAAAAAGAATAAGATTCCAACTAAATATAGTATTCCAGATACCAAATACCAGTTTATTTCAAATCCCTCATTTTGTATTGGGGCTGTCATTATACTATTTGATAAATCTAGATTGGTTAAATCATTTTCAACCAAAATTATTTTGGTAAAAATCAAGAAGGGTAAGCCTACGGCTGTAAATAAGCCCGCTTGTAGGAACCAACGATTGCTGTTGAAAAAGGTTTCTTTTCGCAATAATAGGTTGTAAGCCAAAAAGAACATTCCAAGTATTCCGCTAGATTTGACGAGGTAAAGGATTAGATTTTCCATACTATTGTTTTTCAATCATTGCTAATATTTCTCTCAATTCGGCTGCGGATATCTTTTCTTCTTTGGCAAAAAAGGAAACCATGTTTTTATAAGAACTATCAAAATAATTCTCAATTGCCGTATTCATAAAACCCTTTCTATAATCCTCTAGATTAATGATAGTGAAGTATTGATGTGTTTTTCCAAAAGCAGTGTAGCCAACATACCCTTTTTCTTCCAAGTTTCTGATAATCGTAGAAAGAGTGTTATAATGAGGTTGGTCTTCAGTGATTTCTGCTAAAACCTCTTTTACGAAAGCTTTTTTGAGCTTCCATAAAATGTGCATGATCTCTTCTTCTTTATTAGTTAACTTTTGCATATCTATTTGGATTAGATTACAAACATACAACTATAAATATAGTTATATAACTAAATTTATAGTTATTTAACTAATTATTTAGTTTTCAAAAAGTAAAGCACAAGAATTAAACTCTCTAATAATCTTAATATAAGTCGATTAGCAAAGAATAGTGTAAATTAAAAAAAGGGAGAAAGAGGGGTGTTAAAATAAAAAACTAAAACCTAGTATTCTGGTTTATCATTAGATTTAGCGAAATTGCGAGACTTTTTTGGATAATCACCATACGATTTGTCACTTGGATTGACAATTGAATTCTTAATAGTAATCTCTTCTCCTATCGAAAAGCCCTTGGAAACCATCTGATAATCCAATAGAAATTCTCCACAAAAGTAATTTCCATTTTCATCTTTTTCAATAATTCCAGTATATATTCCTTTTGACATAGTATTTTTGTTGTTTAAAAATACAAAACTAATCATTTTCCATTTTATAACATAATTTCAGTCACTTTCTAATCGAATAATGAGCAATAAAACCTATAACAAATATAATTTTCACAACCATACCTTCTGTGTTTTCCAGGAAGTCGATTTGGAAGCGATTCAAAACCTAAAACTGGATTTCAAAAGTAAATCGGGGAGTAGCTATTATTTTAATTCCGAAGGTGTATATCGCTTTTCCAATCATTGGGGCAGAGCAGCCAATTGCAAATGGCGTTTGCTTCCCAATAAGAGTGCTAGTTCAAACCGAGATAAACTGGGCTTTGCAAGCTGGTCGAGTTTCCATGAAGACAATGACATGGAAAAATTATATGGTATTACGGTAGATTTTCATGAAAAAACAGCTACTTACATCCATAAAAATAGCCAGGACTTTAATCCAAATTCACTTTTACGCACCGCTTCCGATTCGACTAAAATTATCAAGCAAATTCGAAATCTCTTTGCTAATGATTCTTGGGCCAAGTATTTTGAAAACGCTAATCTGCAGGAATTGAGAATGCAAATAATCGAAAAATTAATAGCAACCAATCTTTCACTTCAGGAAATTAAGAGTGAAATCCGTTCAGCTCTATAAGCTGTTTTCTCTTTTGACTAAATTCAAAAGCCACATACAACAGAAAACAGATATAACACCTAAGGTTCCCATGATAAACCAATTGGTTTGATAACCATAGTGGCTAATTACTTCCATACCGCTCTTAGAACTCGCAATGTGTGCCAAACTAAAACTCATCGTAAAAAGTGCCATATAACGCCCTTCATGGCCTTTAGGGGCGCGACTTAAAGCAAAGGAGTTCGAGAAGGGAAAAATAAACATCTCTCCAAAAGTTATAAATAGCATACTGATGACCAATACGCCTGCCCATGTATTAAGTAGTAAAACATAAAAACTCACAGCCATCATCGCCGATCCCCAAAGCATGATTTTGAGTTTGCTGATTTTGTTTCTTTCGAAAATACTAACTATCGGCATCTCAAAAAAGAAAATGATCAGTCCGTTCAAAGTCATCAAAAGTCCGGTTTCCAATTCGGTCATGCCAAATTGTTCGTGATGGTATAAGGGTAGAGTCGTAAATAGTTGGAAGAATATTACGGCGGTTATAAAGCAAACAAACAGGAAAATCCAAAAGATCTTATCTTTGAATACAGAGATAACAATGATTTTATCCGACTGCAAGCTATCACTGCTAGCTACTTTTTTCTTTTCTTTGACCAGTAGCGCAAAAATCAATATCGAAACGATACAAGTCGCTCCATCGGCCCAAAACAAACCTTTGTATCCTATTCCCATTATAATTAATCCGCCTAAAGCAGGTCCGGCAGCAAAGCCTAAATTGACAGCGAGCCGAACCAAAGTCAAAGCTCGGGTTCTATTTTCAGGTTTGGCATAAGCACCTAGCGAAACAAACATCGCAGGACGAAACATATCAGCAATAACCATAATAGTGAAGGTTCCAAAGCACAATCCCCAGAAGGAGGTGATATATTGCAATCCGAAAAAGAGTACTCCACTTGTGAATAAGCTGAAAATCATAATGCGGTAGAAACCAATTTTATCGGATAGTTTTCCTCCCAGCCACGAGCCAAGCATAGAGCCTAAACCAAAAAAAACGATGATCCAACCCACATCACTATATGAAAAACCCAAATCTTCTTTTAGATATTTAGATAAAAAAGGCAATACCATTGTCCCGGCTCTATTTATAAAAGTGATAAGTGCCAGTATCCAGATTTCTCTCGAAAAACCTCTAAAGTTGTTGATGTAGCGTTCAAAAGCGTTTCCGAGCATTTTTAGTTTTGGTGTTTTTACAAGATGGCGAAGTTACAAAGTATCTCAGATTAATTGATTTAAATTAAAACGTTTTCTCAGCTTGGTTTTGATTATTTTTGCATGAAATAAAAAAATTAAAAAAAAATCAAGACTAATGCGATTCTTTAATTTTCATACTCATATCGCTACGAATCAGGACGCCGTTTTGGAATTGGTCAATCAATATCCTCAAGATTTCCAAGATAATAGTCCTTTTTATTCTATCGGAATTCATCCTTGGTATATCAACAAAAAAAGAATAAACTCCGATTTAAAAATTATAGAAGACAAAATTCAAAATGCGAATTGTCTCGCTTTGGGGGAATGTGGCCTAGACAAAAGGGTAGAAACTTCCTTAGATTTGCAATTGATAGTTTTCGAACAGCAATTGGCTTTGGCTGAAAAATATCAGAAACCGGTTTTGATTCATTGTGTGGCAGCCTTTCAGGAGCTTATAGCAATTAAAAAGCGCCTCCAAATTACAGTTCCGATGATTGTTCACGGATTTTCGAAAAACGAACAGCTGGCCAAACAACTAGTGGATAACGGATTTTATATTTCTTTTGGTAAATATTTATTGCAAAATCCCAATCTAGAAGCGGCCTTCAAAAGCATGCCAGACGATCGTTTTTTTCTGGAAACAGATACGCTTAGCGACGGAATTGAAAAGGTATACAGCCTCGCAGCCCAATACAAAAATACCAGCCTTGAGGAACTGAAACAGATTATAAATACCAATTTTACAAAGGTTTTTAAAACCGAATTATAGCATAAATTAAAATACTTATGGCAGAATGGACAGAACGAGCAGAACTTTTATTTAAAAAAGAAGGCTTGGATAAACTTAAGAAGGCAAATATATTAATCGTTGGTGTAGGAGGTGTAGGCTCTTTTGCCGCCGAATTCATAGCTCGAGCTGGTGTAGGTAAAATTACAATTGTTGATGGAGATGTAGTTGATATAACCAATATAAACAGACAGTTACCTGCCTTGCATTCAACCGTTGGTTTATCAAAAATTGATGTTGTCGGCGACCGTTTAATGGATATTAATCCCGACTTGCTTTTGACGAAAGTTAAAGAATTCCTGTCCCCGGAAAGAGCCTTTGAAATTGTTACCGACGAATATGATTATGTCTTAGATTGTATTGACAGTGTGACTCCAAAACTAAACTTGATCATTGCTGCGAAGCGCAAACGAGTAAAAATCATCAGTAGCATGGGTGCTGGTGGTAAGATGGAGGCAAGTAAAGTTAAAGTTTCAGATATCAGAAATACCGAAAATTGTTTTCTGGCCAAAACAATTAAAAAACGCTTGAAAGAAGTCAAAATTGACAAGGGAGTGAAAGTCGTTTTCTCCTCCGAAATACAAGATGAAAACAGCTTAAAAAGAACAGACGGTAAAAATTTTAAGAAGTCTTTTTACGGAACAAACAGTTACATGCCCGGCCTTTTTGGTTTGTATGCTGCCGAAACCGTGATTCGACATCTTTTGAAAAATCAGGAAATAAACCTATGATACAAACAGTTATTTTTGATATGGACGGCGTAATTGTCGATACAGAACCCGTGCACCATTTTGCTTATTTTCAACAATTTGCCGAATTAAATA
>Ga0114962_10002314_pt1 | contig 15981 bp, 34 predicted proteins | sample C_130820_MF_Meta_FD_87017 | JGI IMG/M metagenome (GOLD analysis project Ga0114962, IMG submission 87017) | Freshwater microbial communities from Lake Croche, Canada to study carbon cycling - C_130820_MF_MetaG | ecosystem: Environmental > Aquatic > Freshwater > Lake | place: Lake Croche, Canada...
TATTGGTCCTTCATCACTTTACTAGTGTCTTTTAATAGCATTTATCGCGGGCGGGTGGTTCAGTATCACACATGGCTCATAACCTTGAAAACCGGTGCAAATCCGTGGCTCCGCAACCAGTTACTTCCGTCGACAACACGGTAACGCGCAGGATACGTGGGTGTGAATGTACGCTCCTGTGGACGGCCTTTTTATAGAGACCAACATGTGGAAAGACTTTAAAGACTTATACTTTAAACACGAGTTTCTAGTTGGTAATGAATCCTACGATACTCATATGGCTAGGGAGTGGTACAACAGGTGTCTCATAGATATGCCTTTTCGTCAAAAGCTCGCTAAAAAATGGAAAGTATCAAGGGTAATAACTTAATTTATACCAGTGTAGCTCAGTGGTAGAGCGCGGGCCTCATATGCCTAAGGTCGTGAGTTCGAGCCTCACCATCTGGTACCAAGTTTTGCAGCATTTCTCCTGAGAGAGGACTCACCCTTCCAAGGTGATGGACTCGGTTTGAATCCGGGATGCTGCTCCAGATATAGCCATACGGCTATAACTTAGTCCCTTCATTGGGATGTGCAAAAGGCCAATGGCCGCTAAGCGTCGCTTGAGGGACAGCGTAAATACCTCCGCACATCGCAGCGTTGTAAACTGCATCTGTGAAGAGTTCCAACTGCTTACTGAGTTGGTCCAGTCCTGGCTTGACATTAGGCGTAACCTCTACCACGATAGTTTGTAGAGCGGCGATTTTTAGATACTTCACGATACGGAGTAATCTGCTGACTGCTAGGAAAGTTCTAGTAAGCCTATCTTGGCCGGATAGCAACAAGGGTCGATCATCTTCGTGATGGTCGGCCCTTTTTCGTATGCGCCGACGTCCCAAAATCAATGTACTAAAATTACATGCATAAAATAGTGCTTGACTTACAATATATTTTATTGTATAATATCAACAGCATTTTTGCTATTGAATGAATAAAGCCTCCCACGGGAGTACAGTGAGACTTGGATGAATACCGAACTTTATGATGAATTTTTTGATAATGACAAGATGTTTCCTCCAAAAGTAGAATCATTAATGCAACTAGCAGAATTTGCCTCAGATATAGCCTATTCTAGGCGTACAATGTATGAAGCATATCTTTCTGAAGGCTTCGACCATGAACAAGCTTTAGAACTTTGCAAAATTTAAATGTTGACTTTGCCTCCTTATTTAGTTATAATGTGGCATACAAAGAGAGGAGCGTATAATGGCTTTTCAAGGAGCACGTCGCATGAATAAGCAAGAACAAGCTATTCTTAGTCTTCCGGAACATCCAGCTAAACATATATACTGGATTGTATATAGTTCTGATATGATTAAATATGTATCAGACCTAATCGAGTCACTTCGTGGCAAAGAATACCTGTCTAATGTTACTGTAGTAGCTAAAGGTGACCCCACAAAAGAACGTACATCAGGTAGCATCTATTTTGATCCTACACTTCAAGACTTACTTTGGAATAAGAATGCTTGAAATAAATGTACTAATTGTATATTCTCCGAAACTTTAGCAAAGGTCGGAGACAAATTTGAATACCTTGATCCTTTCGGAAACGAAAGTACGAAAATTAGAACAGAAAATATAATTATCTGTAGAGAAAGCCCTCCATTTAATGGTTGGCCTAGTGTTACAGAGTATGATTGGTGTAGTAAGTTTAACCCAGGAGAAGTAAGTGAATAAGTTTATTGTCATTCTAGCGTCTGTTTTTGCTCTTTCTGCATGTGAAATGCCAACAGCGCAGCCCACTAGTGATCAAATTCAGAATCGAAAGCAGGAAGAACTATCCAAGCGTTCAATTCAATCAGTTGGCCTACCCGCTATTGTTAATAATCAGGAAAAGCGAGTTTACAAGGACATTTACGAGCTTCGTGATCGTCCCAATCTTGTAACTTACACTTATATTACTGATATGAATGGCGGTCTACATAAAATTTGTGATTCTATTGGTTTTGGCATCTCAGAGTCCACCCAGTACACTAGCCCGGAGAAGTTAGTGTCTAATGAGGGTTATCGTGATGGTGCTTACGCTAAAATTCCAGTTCCACAGGCCGATCCAAACGGCCTCTTTAGCTCGCCGTCGTCAAATGGTACTTGGGTAATGTGTAAGGTTCCGGGCAAGGATGAGGTTCAGCCCGTTCGTGCAGAGCCTAATGTAATCACTTCACCGTTCCCACTTAAGTAAGGATTTAACATGTTTCGTAGTATTTTGACAGTAGTAGCTGGGGTTGTTCTAGTAATTGGTGCAACGTTTGGTTCTGCCTATATTGGTCTTCAGATGAATACCTTCTTTCAACCCCGCTATCGTGCTCTAGATGCTAAGGTCTTCAAGGAAAGTGAACAGTATAATGACGGTATGATCCGTGATCTTGCAGAACTCAAACGTCAGTACGACCAAGCTGATCCTGCAGGTAAGGCTGCTCTGCGGCCAATCATTCGGCATCGCTTTGAAGTTTATGATACCAATAAGCTTCCAGACGATCTAGCCACATTTTACCAGTCAATGTAATTAAAGGGGAGGCTTCGGCTTCCCCTTTTTTATGTCTTGACATTGCTTTCTATTTTATGTATATTATTCAAATAAGGAGCAAGGCATGATAACCGAAAAGTTTCAAAGTGACTTTATTGAGTATAATCAACTTATGAAGCGTATTGGATCAAAACAAAAAACTCTTGAAGAATATATCATATACCGTCGCGGTAAGCAAGTAAAGACTAGCAAGCGTGCTAGAACACCTATGCAAGCTAGTACGTATCGTCGACCTTCTCCCCCGGTGCCTAGTGGTGATACTTATGATACTTTCACTTCTAGCCGAAAAGAAATGATGTATACTGGCGATAAGCTTATGGGTATCGCTACTATGCATAAATCAAATTCAATTCCGATTTTTAATCATGAAGATGCTAAAGATGTAGCAAGGATGAGACGATGAAAGTTAATATTGGACCCTACCGTAACTGGGTTGGACCTTACCAGATCGCAGAGAAGATTCTTTTCTGGCGAAATAAAGACGAGGACGACTCTGTACACGATCTTGGAACGTGGCTTAGCAATACTTTTCTAAATGACATTTGTCAGTGGGTCTACAGTAAGCAAAAGCGCAAGGTCAAGGTTCGTATTGATGAATATGATACTTGGAATATGGACCATACACTAGGTCTTATTATTCTTCCTATGCTTAAGCAAATGAAGGCTAATAAACATGGATCTGGTTATGTAGATGATCTGGATGTTCCAGAGGAGCTTCGCTCAACTTCTGCCCCTACAAATAAGTATGATACTGATGACAACTGGCACAAACGTTGGGAGAGGGTACTAGACGAGATGATCTGGGCATTTGAACAGATTACTAGCGACCACAGTGACGATAGGTTCTTTGACCATAGTAAGACTTTTAGCGGATATGATGCTGAAGGACACAAAGCTCACAATGAGCGCATTCAGCGTGGAACTACTTTTTTTGGCAAGTATTACCAAGGACTTTGGGATTAATATTATGGACAGTCATTGGCTCGCTGAGCAACTTTTAAAGTATCCAAATACCGCTATATATGTTGCACTAAAGGAGGATTTATCCGATAAAGAAAGAGCCTTTAGCATAGATTTTTTAGGCGAAGAGGGTATTTGTGTAACAGGAGTTAATAGTGAGTAGGCGACAAACTCAGGAGATTACGGCTATTATCTACGATAAGAAAGGCCGTATTCTTAGCATCGGAAAAAACTCCTATGTTAAGACTCACCCTAAGCAGGCCCTTCATGCCGCTAAAGTGGGACGTCCTGAGAAGATCTTTCTTCATGCAGAAATGGATGCAATCATTCGCTGCAAAAACCTGTCCCGTGCTAGTAAGATTCTTGTTAGTCGAGTTAGCAAAAAGGGCAAGTATGTAAATGCTAAACCTTGCCCTGTCTGTGAGTCTGCAATTAAAGAAGCTGGTATCAAAAACGTGGAGTGGACCTGTGACTAGTTTCAGTTCTAAGATTAAAGAGAAGATGGACCAACATGCATACTGTCTAGGAATTAATGCATGTAATGCTGGTTATCCTATGGGTGTTAGCCCCTATGAGGGCGGCTCAAAGCTAGACAAAGACTGGGTAGATGGCTACTTAGATGCTTTATTTATAATTGGAGAATATAATGGAAATTGAAATTGATATCAAGTCCGCATACAAAATTATGTCAACGCTAATTCTAGCTGATATTCTACTTTATCGAGAAAGACTAGAAGATACTAGTATGCTAAATTTTATTAGTATGAGTGAAGACAAGCAGCAGGATATTCTGAAAACTTCGCACCATCTAGCAATACTAGAGCTTGTGGCCCCACTTTACTGTGGTGAAAACTGGCAATCCAAGATTTAAAGCTTGACAAAATCCTCCTAAGACGCTATAATGGCTGTCTTAGGAGGATTTTTTATGCGCATTCGCCAAATGTCAGATTTGCACCTTGAGTTTGAGTCTACTTTTCGTCCATATAATACAAATAAAGCGGATATCCTAATGCTTAATGGTGATATCTGTATGGCTGCTTACTTTGCTAAGTCACCAGATAGTCCTTACTACGCAAAGGGCCTAGAGTTTCTTGACTTCTTTGAGTTTTGCTCAAAGGAGTATGAAAACGTTCTTTACATTCCCGGTAATCATGAGTATTACCGTGGATACATTGATAAAATTGACGATATTATTCGTGGGTCACTAAAGTTTTTGCCTAACGTGCATTTTATGAACAAAGGCAAGTGGACCAAGGATGAAGTCACCTTTCTAGGAGCAACTCTATGGACTAATATGAATAATAATAGTCCTATTACGGAGCAGTACCTAATGACTGGTATGAATGACTTTCGTCTTATTGAGTGGAAGAAAAAGGGCTATGGAGGTCGATTCCGTCCGTCGGATGCGGCTGCTATTCATCGTAAAACTTTGCATTACTTTGATGAAACTAGCGCAGGCTTAGATAACGTCGTTATCATGAGTCATCACGCTCCGTCGTTTCGTAGTGTGCATCCTAAGTATCACAACGATACTCAAATGAACTTTGGTTACTACTCTGACCTAGACGAGTTCATTATGGATAGGCCACAGATTAAGCTATGGACACATGGACATATGCATAACTGTTCCGACTACCAAATTGGAGACACCCGTGTCGTGTGTAACCCTCGCGGCTATAATGATGAAAATAAATACTTTAAGGATAGGATTCTAGAACTATGAGACATTTTACATATTCGTACCCTGCTGAAGACGGCAGCGAAGTTCAGGTCACTCTTAGTGAAGAAGAGATTCTTCAAGAGTTCTGGGAATACTGGGAAGGCCAAATGCTAAAGAAGTATGATAAGACTAATCCCATTATCTGTGAAGCTAACTGTATTGAAGACTGGGTTACAGTAAATTGGGCAGAGCCCGCATAATAAATAAGCCCGCCTCCAGCAATGGAAGCGGGCTTTATTTTTGACCTGCGCCGACTGCGCTTTTTTTAAGATCAAATGTTACGCACGTATATTTTAGTGTAAATTTTTCAAGTTATAAAAATTTGCTTGACATGTGAAACGTTTCATGTTATAATAATTTCATTATGGCAGGAAAATTATGGACAGTCGAAGAGACTCAATTTATGTTAGACAATTATGAAGATAATGGAGCACAATTTTGTTCAGAAGAATTAGGTAGAACAATAGACTCTATTAAACATAAAGCTAAGAAATTAAAATTAAGATCCAGTAAAGCTAATAGTAATCACCAATGGACTACGGAAGATGATTTAATAATAAAAGATAACTATCGAAAGAATGGCGCAGTATTCTGTATGTCTCTATTAAAAAATAGAACTAGAAATGCTATAGTATTAAGAGCTGGAGTGCTAAATATAAGTATGGAAGAACAATATAATAAATGGACCCATACTAAGTATGAACAAGAATTGTTTAATAAAGAAATAGACTACTATCCTATAGAACAATATATTAATTCAGGAACACCTATTAATCATGAGTGTTTAAATGAGCATATCTGGAAAGTGACACCATCTCATGTATTAGGGGGCACTAACTGCCCTTATTGTGTAGATACTTATGGATTCAAGCCAAATAAGCCTGCAATATTATATTATATTAAAATAATAAAAGCACAACAAGTTTATTATAAAATAGGTATAACAAATAGAACTATAGAAGAAAGATTTAATAAAGATAAAAAACTATGCACTATAATACCTTTATTAATAGAAAGATATGATAAAGGAAGTCTTGCATTAGCTAAAGAAAAGTCAATTTTAAATAAATACTCAACTAAAAGAATTACAGTACCTAAATTATTATTATCTCAAGGAAATACAGAACTCTTTGAAGAAGATATACTAGGTCTAGATATAGAAAAAGCCCAGTAGCATTGCTACTGGGCTTTACTTTATGGTTTATAAAAAATATGATTACCGAGTCTTAAAGTAACTTTAAAACGGTAACTCCATATAGGTTTCACACCCCAATTAGCATGAAAGTAAGTAGCTCCTTTAGTGATATCGTATCCTGGGTTTAATACCAGTTTTTTGGCTCTCTGCCATATAGGATCACTGGGCTTACTTACTCCTTTTGCGAACTGATTCGGTTGTCGTATAATAATACAAGGTTTTACACCCTGTTCATTACTTCGATTTAAGATGACGTGAGTTAGGGCTTTCATTCCTAGCTCTCCTTCACCTCTGCTTTCCGCATAAACCACATTAACTATTTCATTTATTGTACAGTGCATTTCGTATTTTAAGAGTTATTTCTTTCTCTTACCTTACGAGCCTCCCTGGCAATTGCAGCGCGCTTTAATCTGCGCTTCTTGTCACTAGGTTTCTCATAGAACCTTCGTTCCTGCAACTCTTTAAATACTCCCTCGTCGATTAGCTTTCGCTTAAGAACTTGCATTCCGCGTTCGACATTGTTATTCCTAATTTCTACTCTCATTTGCCTGTCGATCCAAATCCATTATCTTCACGTGTATTATCTAGTGCAAGCCCACTTAGTTTATAGACTTGGTTTACCACTAGCTGCGCAATTCTATCACCCTTCTCAATACTAAAAGTACTATCTCCGGTATTATAAAGAAGAACCTTTAGCTCTCCCTTATAGTCTTCATCAATAGTGCCAGGGGAGTTGAGAACAGTGATCCCGTACTTAAAAGCGAGACCAGAGCGTGGGCGGATCTGCCCCTCTGTTCCCTCAGGAAGATTAATAGTTAGTCCTGTTCCGACTAACTTTCTTTTACCTGGCTCTAGTACGAGTGCTTCAATACTATGAAGATCTAAACCAGCAGACCCAATAGTTTGGTAATGAGGAACAATAGCATCCTCATTCAACTTTTCAAATACCATCCAGTAACATTCCTTGTACACATGTCATAATTGTAGCACCATTAAGCTTAAACTTCTGGGAATAAATATCAACCCCATTAGCAGATGCCCATGGAATTAGATGTTCCTGTATAAAATCTAGTACAGGATCAGTTGATTCCTCAACTGGCTTTTTACCAAATAGCTCAATGATATTATCCATTACGACACACCCGAATAAACCTTGCCTTAGTGTTGTTCTTATCCGGATTAGGGATAGTATAGCAAACTCGCTTACCCTTAGCAAGGGCTCGGATTTTGAATAGTTCGCGATCTAGACTACTATAAGTATCAAACTTATATTTGGTGGCCACATTACTATGTACTCCAGCTGACGTGACCTTTTTTCTAATGCGTTTCTTACCCAAAAAATCTTATCCTTTTCTTGTTAACAGCGGATTTATCTCCGCATTTAAAGAATATATGATATTTGTGATTAAATGTCAACAACTGTTTTAGCAAACCCTAAATTGAAACTTGACTTACTGCCTTATTTGATGTAGTATGCATACATAGAAAGAGAGGTAATCATGAGTACTGAACTACAACTACTTATCAAACTACATAAGATGTACGCGGCCGGAAATCTAGCATCAGAATTTGATAAGAAAACCAATAAAATGGTTAACTCGTCTGAGCTAGAAAGCATTATGTCAGAAGTGCGACTTGTTATTCCAAAAGAACTATCCGGTGAACAGGCAGCCGTTGCTATGCGTGAATTGTCCCCAGAAATACGAGACTCTTCAATTGAAGAATCTGGTTCTACGGTTGTTGATTTGCGAAAAGACTTTCTAGTACGTATGTCAGAGAACGGCGGTGCGCTAGGCCTTACAAAACAACTAGTAGCTGCTGTTGCAGCTGGTGATACCACGGAAGCAATGCGCATCACAATGAATATGGTAGATCTAGTTAATCATAGTGAGGCTCAGTAATGTTTTCAACTTTTTCTTTGCCTAACCTAACTAATAAGGAGATTGAAGCCATGATTGAACCTAAGTATGACCTTCTAGTTTTTATTGGCCGCTTTCAGCCTTTTCACAATGAGCATAAGCGCGTTATTGAAACCGCACTTACACAGGCGAAGCACGTTCTAGTGCTTGTAGGCAGTTCGGGTAAGGCTCGTACTGTGCGAAATCCTTTTACATTCCAAGAGCGTAGCGATATGATCTTTGAGGCTTTCAGCCCTTGGGATCGAGCACGTATGCGTGTCAAGCCGCTGCGGGACAAGACCTACAATGACTCTGCTTGGCTCAAGCAGGTGCAGGATACTGTGACGCAGACTGCAATCGCTCTTAACAATTCTAGCAGCATGAATCTCGCTGGCACTGGCCGAGTGGGCCTCATTGGTGCATCTAAGGATAACAGCTCGTACTACCTCAAGCTGTTTCCTCAGTGGGAATCTGTAAATGTTCCTATTGAGTACACGGTAAACGCTACAGAGATTCGTGAAAGCTTCTTTGAAGATGAAGAAGTCACTATGGCTGCCGACCTTCCTCGGAATGTTGTCGAATTCCTAGAGGCGTTCTCAGAGACTCCCGAGTGCGAAACGCTTCGTCGTGAGTACTGGTTCGTTCTGGACTACAAGAAGCAGTGGGCAATGGCTCCTTATCCTGTGAAGCACCTCACTGTAGATGCAGTGGTTGAGCAATCAGGTCATATTCTGCTAGTAAAGCGTCGCTCGGAACCCGGCAAGGGCCTGTGGGCACTTCCTGGTGGGCATCTAGAAATGGATGAAACGCTGCAAGACGGCGTAATTCGAGAACTGCGAGAAGAGACTGGAATCAAGGTTCCAGTGCCTGTTCTTAAGGGTTCGGTTCACGCAACTCACATGTTCGACGATCCTTATCGTTCGAATATTGGTCGTGTCGTAACTTTCGCAAGCTACATCAAGCTCATGGATGATACTTCACTGCCGAAGGTAAAGGGCGCTGACGATGCTGAAAAGGCACGTTGGGTTCCTATTAGTGAGATTGCCGAGGACAAGTTGTTCGACGACCACTACCACATCATTCAGTATTTTCTGGGACTGTGATTAAAAGTCTTGATTTTCATGGCAAATTTTAGTATAACTAAGGTTCAAGGATAGACCTGAACCCAATTTAATAGAGGAGTTCTACTAATGAAAACTTCAATCTTACTTAATGCCGATAGTTATAAATTTTCGCAGTTCAATCAGTACCCCGAAGGCACTGAGTACATTTACAGCTACATCGAAAGCCGTGGCGGCAAGTATGATGAAACTGTGTTCTTTGGACTTCAGGCCTTCATCAAGGAGTATCTTACTCAGCCCATTACTTGGGACGACATTGATGAAGCAGAAGCCATCATTCTAGCACATGGTGAGCCTTTCAACCGTGAAGGTTGGGAGTACATTCTCAACGAACATGACGGCTATCTGCCCGTAGAAATTAAGGCTGTACCAGAGGGCACTGTTGTACCCGTTTATAACGTGCTGGTTTCGATCATCAATACCGACCCGAAGTGCTACTGGCTGACTTCGTTTCTTGAGACTGCATTGCTTCGTGCGGTGTGGTATCCTACCACTGTGGCTACCAACAGCCGCGAAATTAAGAAGGTAATTCTTGATGCTCTTGAACGTACAGGCACTCCCGGTGACATTGCCTTTAAGCTTCACGATTTTGGCGCTCGTGGCGTTAGCAGTCTTGAGTCTGCTGGCATTGGTGGTGCTGCTCATCTTGTCAATTTCATGGGTACTGACACGGTAGAAGCTCTACTCTTTGCTCGGCGTTATTATGGGGCTGATATGGCTGGTTTCAGTGTACCATCTATGGAGCATAGTACTGTAACAAGTTGGGGACGTAAAGGCGAAGTTGATTCTTACCGCAACATGGTCAAGAAGAATGGCAAACCAGGTGGTATCGTTTCTGCTGTTTCTGACAGCTATGACATCTACGAAGCTTGCCGTATGTGGGGCACTGAGCTAAAGCAGGACATTATTGACTCTGGCGCAACTTTAGTAGTACGTCCAGATAGTGGTCATCCTGCAACCGTAGTATTTGATTGCATGTGCATTCTTGCAGATCACTTTGGTTATACTACCAATGAGAAGGGCTACGATGTTCTCAATAACGTTCGTATTCTTCAGGGTGACGGCATCAACATCGAAAGCATCAAGGAAATCCTTGAACTTCTAGAGGCTAATGATTTTAGTGCTGATAACGTAGTGTTCGGTCAGGGTGGCGCATTGCTTCAGATTGTCAACCGCGACGACCAGAAGTTCGCTATGAAGGCTAGTGCTATTCGTGTCAATGGTGAATGGAGGGACGTTTTCAAAGACCCAATTACCGATCCCGGTAAACGCTCTAAAAAAGGTCGTCTCAAGCTGATCCAGGGTAGCACTGGTAGCTACACTACGTGGAACATTTATGACTCGTGGAATTGGCCAGACGTTCTTCAGACTATATTCATTGAAGGTGATACTCCAATGCCTCAAACTTTTGAGGAAATTCGTGAACGAGCTAAGTTGTAAGAAGAAATGTAAACTAGATACCCACACCCAGATTTGTTCTGGGTGTGGGCGAACAATTCAGGAGATTATAAATGCAGGAAACACCAGCACTAGACCAACTACAAACGAAAACTTCAAATGGACAAGTCAACTTCCCAAATCTAGAGACCCGAGCGGAGAAGCTTCAACGGAAGCGGAAGCGTCGGGAGATGGAATACAAGTCGACGGGCCAGCATCTAGTGATGGCTAATATTTCCGTGAAGCATCAGGACTACGGAATGTCTCCAGCGGAGCATCTTTGTGCTAAAACTGAGAGACTTGTATGACCTGCCTTGACTGTGAAGAGCCAGCAGTTTGGATTAGGCATACACAATTTGCTGGATCACATCCTTTTTGTGATAAACATGCAAAAGAAGAAGAAGATTTTGGAGTCTCAGACTCTTACGAGGTTTGGAAAAATATTTCTTGACTTTTGATGTAACTTTTGTTATATCAGATATATAGTCGCTGACAGCCGACAATAAAAGCGGAAAGACCAGGGTTTGACTCCCTGCATCTCCACCATCTATACACTAAGTGGTTCGAGTCCACGGGCAAGACTAGGCAGAAAAACGGAGCGTAGTGTATAGTTTATTGGGGATGAACTGAGATCGATTTTCGTGTAATAGGAACGCCGAGACTATTGACTGGCAAAGTGCCAAAAAACATAAATGCTAATGATAACTCAGCATTTGAGGCTCTAGCTCTAGCAGCTTGATTCCTCTTGGGTATGCTTCCACCTAGAAACAGAACGGGGCATTTTCAACAAGGAGATACAATGAGTAAAGAGGCCTGGACAATCCCCTTCAATGGTACTAACTATGTTTGCTGGACCGACCGAAAGGGCCGCAAACAGTCTAGAAAGATGACGGCCGACGAAGAACGTGCGTATTTCACCGCACAAGATAGAGATGGATACCTCAATGAACTACTCAATAAGCGATGACTTTCCTTCAGCTTGGGAATTAATTCTTAGTGCGTTTATAACCACGGTTACTCATGATGTAGAGTTCAATAGGGGAGTGCCTATTGATGATCTAGAGTTCAGTGTTAGACACGGACTACTATACATTACCTACTCTGGTGGTGATAGAATTACTGACGCATTTACAGCTTTTGCTAAGCAAATGTCTTACCAGACCTGCTCAGGTTGTGGTATCCCAGCTACTCGAATAGTGTTTGAGTCTCCAAAATGTGATGACTGTTATTAGGGGGCGAAAGCCCCCTATTTGCATTTGTCTGGGCGGTTTTTCGCAGAGTAAATAAATGTTATGGTTAGGATTAAAGCTTCTAGGAATTAAAAAATTCCTATTGAATAACTGGAAATGGACTCTTCCTTTAGTAGCTTTGGTAATCGCTTTTTATATAGTATCAAATACATACTATAATAAAGGTGTAGCTGCTGAAAAACAAGTTTGGGAGAATCGTGTTGCAGTTGAATCAATTAAGAATACTAAAATAACGAAGCAAAATGCTGCCGTTGTTGCTCAGTATGGGGATACCAAACAAAAAGAGGCTGAAGTACGAATCAAGAAAGAGACAATCTACAAAGATCGTATTATTACCTTAATTAAAGAAATCCCAGCCGATTGTAAGGTAAATCAAGAAATTCTAAGCAACAGAAACAGCATTAGAATGCAGGGCCCAAAACTATGAAAAAAGTACTACTTCTACTGTTTGCACTCTCAGCGTGTGCGCACAAACCTGACACGGGTCTAGCTCATTCAGTGCAAATTCCTGATCTTCCAACAAGTCTTGCACAAAAAGCTGGGCCACTTCCACCACTAAAAAATACTAGCATGGCAGCGTTAGTAGAAGATGCCACCAACACAGATATACAGTATAATTCAGTATCTCATCAACTAAATAGTCTGATAGATATTTATAATTGTGTAAAAACCTCAATCAATGAAAAGAAGGATATAAAAACTTGTCTGTAGAAAATACACTAGCAGAACGTGGTGCTCGTTATGGTTCCTTTGAGGAACACGCTAAGATTGCTCAACAGCTTCAGGATGTGATGCGATCATCCGATAACTGGAATCATCTAGCATATGATGAAAAGCAAGCTCTTACAACAATCGCTGATAAGATTGCACGAATTTTAAATGCTCCTTGTGGTACAGTTTACTCTGACTCTTGGCACGATATCTCAGGGTACAGTACGCTAGTTGATAAGCGTATTAAGATGCTTGAAAATTTGGCTTGACTTTCTCCTAGTTCTTTGCTAATTTAGTTTTTTAGAAAGGAATTGGTATGTATTATTCGATTTTGGTTCGTTGGGGTTCGGAATGGGACGGTCAAAGTGTTATTTACACTAAAAGTAAAGCACTATTTGAGGCACTTCGTACCGCAGATGATGATATCTATTACGACGAGGACTTTAGTGACGAGCTAAAGCAAGAAATTTTAGATAAGCATAATTTTATTGAATGGACTGGACAGCCAGAAGATCTTGATAAAGAGATGGGCTTATGTCAGGCTATTGAGTATCTAGCAGAGTCTTCTTGTGTAAAGTACCCTATTACTATTCTAGATCATGCGGAATTTACTCCATACTGGAATTACTAAGTGAATCTTTTCTATCTTGACCACGACCTAGACAAGTGCGCTGAATATCATATAGATCGCCACGTTGGAAAAATGATACTTGAAGCGGCTCAACTTCTTACTACTACTATATGGATAGATAAATTACTAGGTTATGTACCTCGCAAATTAAATAGGGAAGAATTAGATGTTATTAATGATGCTAAACGTATGGAACCGAGTATTGATGATCGCACTTTCACTAGATACTTGCCAACTCATTATTCCCATCCATCTGCTATTTGGGTCAGGTCTAGTTTAGAGCATTATTACTGGACCGTAAACTATGCTAATGCTCTCAACGACGAGGGTATTTACAGAGGCTACAAGCCTCATGCTTCTTGTGCAGAAGTTAATCGTATGCCAGAGCCTACAAGGCTTCCAGATGCTGGCTGGTGTACGCCTACTCTTGCCATGCCTGACCAACTAAAGTCTGATGATGCGGTCGCATCTTATCGCAAATTCTATATGCTAGACAAGGGTCCGTTTGCTTCATGGAAGCGTCGTGGTAAGCCTGATTGGTGGGATGATGATGCAGTAGCCGCACAGGCTGGCCGAATCTCTGGGAGATCATAATGGAATTTGTAACCATTATGTTTTTCATTGCCTTATTTGCACTACTAGCCCAAATTCCTTGGGGAGTTTGGGCTATAGTACTTGTTCTACTACTTATTGGAGTTATACAAAATTGAAATGTAATCTTATTGGGCTAACTCAGCCCAGCGCATATACGGGTTGTGCAACTGCACAAGAACTAGTAGCTTACTGCGCTCGGGTATCGAATCCTAAGAATCAGGAAAACCATGAAACGGGCGTTAAGCTTATTCGTCACCTTCTAACAGAAGGTCACTGGTCTCCACTAGAAATGGTGAATATCAATATTGAAGTAGTAACTACGCGCGATATTGCACGACAGATTCTACGCCACCGTAGTTTCTCTTTTCAAGAGTTTAGCCAGCGATACGCTAAAGCAACTGAGTTTGTTTATCGTGAGGCTCGTCTACAAGACAGAAAAAATCGTCAGAACTCTATTCAGACAAATGATGATCGGCTAAAGGAAGAGTGGCGCATGCGACAAGCTCATCTTCTTCAGCAAATCGAAGAAAACTATCAGTGGGCACTAGATATGGATATCGCAAAGGAACAGGCTCGTGCAGTACTTCCTGAAGGCATGACAGTATCAACTCTATATATGAACGGCACACTTCGCTCTTGGGTTCACTACTGCATGCTACGACGGGGTAACGGAACTCAGCTAGAGCATATGGAAGTTGCCGATCTATGTTGGGAAATCATTAAGCAACATTTTCCTGATGTTGCGGAGGCCTGTGAAGGCCTACTAGGATGAATATGGAATTAGAATATAATGAAGACTTGGATGAATATTTTATTGTGATTCCCGAAAGCATGATGCAAAGTCTAGAATGGGAAGAGGGAAACATGTTAGATTACTCACTAGATGAAGAAATTCTTACCATATTCAAAATTTAACTTGACACACTAACTCTTTGTTAGTATAATGGTACGTTAAAAGGAGATTTCATATGGTAGCGGCAAAAAGTAAAGTTAAAGTTAAAGCTCATGAAAACCTTACCGAAGCTAATATCAAAAAAGTAATTGGACTACTAGAAGCAGAAAAACCAATTACTAAAGCTGAGGCTTGTGATATTCTTAATATTGCTAAAAACTATGCTCGTCTTGCTAAAGTTATTGAGAACTATAAGGCTGAACAAGAAGAAAATTCACGGAGACGTGCGGCTAATAGAGGCAAACCAGCCACACCATATGAAATCCAAATCATTATCGAAAACTTTCTAGATGGAAATGCTATAGCAGAAATTGGTAAACGTATTTTTCGATCAACTAACTTTATTAAGGAAGTAATTGATAATATTGGTATTCCACAAAAGAATGCTAAAAGTACTTATTGGCAGCCTGCACTTATTCCTGAACAGTGTTTACGGGAAACTTATAGCCCCGGAGAAATTGTATGGAATGCTAAATGTAGTTCTATGAGCATTATTCGCTATGAAGTTAATGCCTCGGATACTACAAATAAGTACTATCAGGTTTATGTTATTGAGCCCATCGAAGAGTCTTCTCCTTATTATCCGGGATATGAAGGTTATGGCGGTTATCACGATGGAGCTTACGCTTATGATCTAGCGTCGCTGGATCATTTAAAACAATACGGAGTGGACATTTATCGTCCCTATCGGCCATATTTTAAGAACTGGCTAGAAGGAAAGTAAGAATTGCTTGTACATCATCATCTTGTAGTAAGGGCGGAGTTAGCTGCTCCTCCCACTGATCCTATTTATATTACTGAGTGGAAAAAGAATCTAGTAGAAGCCATTGGAATGAAAATTTTAATGGGACCATTTGCTACATATTCAGATATGCCTGGAAATAGGGGCCTAACAGTAGCCACCGTAATAGAAACCTCACACATTGTACTACATGTGTGGGATGAA
>Ga0114962_10002315_pt1 | contig 15979 bp, 17 predicted proteins | sample C_130820_MF_Meta_FD_87017 | JGI IMG/M metagenome (GOLD analysis project Ga0114962, IMG submission 87017) | Freshwater microbial communities from Lake Croche, Canada to study carbon cycling - C_130820_MF_MetaG | ecosystem: Environmental > Aquatic > Freshwater > Lake | place: Lake Croche, Canada...
AAATACAAGTGCCGATGGTACAGTCGCATTGTCAGATGGAGATTATCTAACATTTGATATTAATCAGATTGGGTCAACAATCGCGGGATCTAACCTGATTGTGACCGTTGAATTTGATGGTGCGTAATGACTACGCCAGCAATTAGAGGTTTCCATAATTATAGTGGCTGGTCAGTAAGTCCAGTGGCTGGAGACTTTTTGGTTTGGATAGGAACAAATAATCCAGCAAATACCCAGTTAGTACCTACTGGATGGACTATTTATTCTGGACTAAATAACAGTGTTGGTCGTGTTTTAACACGGACTGCAAATGGTACATCCACAGATAATCCAAATGGGGCTTCAGGAAATTGGCCGGGGTTGTATGGCAATGGCTTTGCATTTAGTACTCCTGGAACATTTATTGACTATGCTGCCGGAACATTTGCCCAGCAAGACCAAGGCACAAGTTCTGGCTGGGTTCCCGTATCTGTTCCACCTAAAAATAACCAAACTTTGTCTACTGCGGATGGTTTACATATAATAACGGCAAGAAGGGATACTGGTGGATTCTATCTCGATTTTGGCGACTATGGCATTGTTACCCAAGATTCGGATTCAAGTATGACTGCACCATCTGGGTATACACAATTAGACATTGGTTACTATCAAGAAGTCGTTGATGAAAATGGTTATGGAACAACATGGATAGATCATTTAAATATTGTATGCTATAAAACTTTATCCTCAACAACAAATCCCGGCTCTAAAACTTTTACAATACCGTCAAATTTAAGTTTTGATTCGTCATATTATCCAGTTCCATTTTGGCAAACATCAACAATTGTAGTTGGCGTTGGAGCCGTTGGTCCAACAGCATATGGTCCATCCATTAGAAGATAGGAAGAACATGTTAACAAATGCACAAGTAGCAGCGTTGGCGGGAAATGGTAGTTTCCAGACCTCCGCTCAAGTAGCGAGCGTCATCAAGGCCAACGAGGTTATCTCTGTTGCTCTTGACGGTTCTCCAAAGGCGCGTAAGCGTAATGCTCTGGCTCAAACAGTGATTGCTAACGCCCGTGAAAAGGTTGAATCTTTCGCGTGGTCATTGGCACTGAACTCTACAGTTCAGGCTGAAGTCACCTTTGACACAGATGGTAACCCCACCGTCTCTGATGCAACCCTTTTGACGGCTGCTGGAGAAGTATGGGACAACATCGCTGGAGTGGTCACGGGAGACGAAATTGTCCCTGAGCCGTTTGTCCCACCGACCGCCTAAACCCTGTCTCGGGCCCAAATTAGGCCCCTGAAAGAGTGTAGATGTAACTCCCACCGGTAGGGCGTGAAATGGCTTACGAAAAGCAGATCTGGGAAAATGGTCCCGTAGGTGGTACACCTATTTCTGCCAGCCGCCTGAACCATATTGAAGATGGCATTAAGGACAATTCTGATGCCATTGCAGATATTGCCGAGGTTGCTGGAACAACTGGGCCTACCGGCTCAACAGGTGTAACAGGGCATACTGGATCTACCGGAAGCACCGGGCCCTCTGGGGCTACTGGGACTAATGGCTTTAACGGTCCTCGGGGTAACACTGGCGCTACGGGTCTTCGCGGAAACACAGGCGCGACCGGCGTTGGATTGGGCACAACTGGCACAACTGGCCCCACTGGAGCAACAGGAGCCACTGGACCCGCAGGAGCGCCCACGGGAGCAACTGGAGACACAGGTTCAACCGGTAACACCGGTGTAACTGGAAAGACCGGTGCTACCGGACCAACCGGTGCTACCGGAGGAACTGGAAACAAGGGAAACACCGGTAATACCGGTGTAACTGGAAAGACCGGTGCTACCGGAACAACTGGAAAAACCGGACCAACTGGAAGCAAAGGAAATACCGGTGTAACTGGTGCTGGAAACACCGGTAATACTGGAGTAACCGGAGCAACTGGAAATACTGGGGCAACTGGTGCGGGAGCAACCGGAGCCACGGGGGCCGGAGGAATTGGAAATACAGGTGCTACCGGTCAAACCGGAGCGACTGGTGCAACTGGATCTACCGGATCTACTGGTCAAACTGGCGCTACGGGTCCTGGATCTGCTTACCGTCGTTCTATTGACTACAGTATCGGTACTACGTTAACTGCTGTAACTGATGTATTCCGCTGGTACAACCTTTCCGGCCAGACCCTTACTATTGACCGTGTGTGGGCATCATTTGCTGCATCATCAACTGTAACTTTTGATATTAATGTTAACGGAACGACAATTTTTAGTTCTACCAAGTTGGTTTTGTCTTCCGCCACAAGCGCAATTCAATTACCTGCATCTTTTGCTACTACTACAATAGCGGATGGAAGTTATATTACTATTGACGTTGATTCAGTTTCAGGTAGTCCCCAGTATGGAATCGTTTCTATTGATCTAAGCGGCAGTGTGTAATGTCTACTTATTCTTCATATGCCGGTCATCGTATGGCGTACCATCTTGATGGCACTACGGTTTACAGAATAGATACCAACAATACAATTACTCAGTTAAATAGCACCCAAATTGGCTATTTGAACGATGAATCTACTTCATCGTATGCTGTTGGCGAAAGAGCGCATATTGTTTTTATTTTTCCACAATTAAGAGATCTAACACATTATTTTATTGGACGAGAAGGCACTTCTTATAATGGAGGCGCCGGAACATTTGAAATATCATCCGATACTACAACTGGTTTGGACGGATCTTGGAGCACAATTGCTTCTCCATATGTTTTAGGCAATAATACTGTTCCTAATTATAGAACCATTAATGCTCTCTCCTCTTCCGGAATTAAAGCCGTCCGTATTGAAAATGGAAGTACTTATGGCGGTTCTTTAAATTTTACGGCCATACATTTATTTGGGACATTAAGTTCGGGAGAGACACCAAACCGACTTGATCTTTGGCATCCAACTTTAAATCAACGTGTCAGTGCCAGTTATTTTGACTTTGGGGATAAACAACAATCTACTGTTACCAATATTTCATTTCGTGTAAAAAATCAATCTTCTACTCAAACAGCCAACACAATTGTCGTTAGCATGGCAACTCTTACCGATTTGTCACCAACAGCAATAGGTAACTACACATTAAATTTGAATGGTGGATCATTTGCCAGCACTCAAACAATCTCTTCGTTGGCTCCAAATGCAACCAGCGATGTCTTAACCCTAAAACTTAACAATCCGAGCAATGCGGCTTTATCTTTGTGGGCAGGCACCGTTAAAGCCCTAGCAACCTCCTGGACATAAAATGGCTGAAAAAGACGCTTACGAGTACGTTACGGTAAATGTTGGAATAGCCACAACGGAGAGCAAAGACGCTTACGAGTACGTTACGGTAAATACCCAAGCCGCCGATACTACCTATAAGCGCGGCTACGGGATCTCCAAGTATTAGCCTGTTCCAGCCCCCTTTTTGGCTATGAAAAGGTTAGAGCCGATTTAAGTGGGTAAAATGACGGAAAACATCGTTCCAGGCAACGAAGTTCTCATTGAGAACCCCGACGACGGACAACCAGAAAAGTACCGCAACCCCTATTACGTTCGCAAGACCCAGAACTGGGCTGTGGAACAAGAGCGCCAGCGCCACATCCAGGCCCTGTACTCAGTCGGGGAGTATTGCGTATTTGCCCTTATGTGGCACCTTCCAGATTTTCAAAAAGGTTTAGTCGGCCGTTGCCCAACTTGTTATGTGTCTCAGGGCAAAATTGCGGAGGCTTACGGGCAGTCCAGCCAATTCAAGTGCCCTGATTGTTTTGGTACCACTTTCGAAGGTGGCTTTCGAGCCATTATCGTTCGTCCGGCGATTTTCACAGATGCCGACGATTCTGAAGCATTTCAAGCCCGCGGTGTAGTTCACACTCAAGAACTAACTGTAGAAACAACCCCCGATTTTCGCGTATTAAATGGTGATTACGTTTTTCGCACAAACAATGTTCGTTACCGTTTGCGCACGCCCGCGCGTATGACTCTTCGTTCCGGTTTTTCTCACCCTTGGCAACGACAATCAAATTTAACGTATAACCATACTCGTGCTGCTGAAGAAGATCCAACTTCGCCTGCTTACGATATTCCTTTTTCAAAAGACGTTTTGCGCGGAATTTTAAATATTCACCCTCAACAACCAGCAAATTTTTCTGATTTTGAAATTATTCGTGCACCGTTAATTCCCGCCGATGAGGATTAATCGTGTTATCTACCACCGCAGAGATCGTTCTTTCTCAATCGCCTGATCGTTTGATCATGAAGATCAAAGGGTTAGAAATGTCAAAAGCCTACGAAATGGCTTTTCAAGCAACAAGTGAAGCACGCAGACAAATGCCAAAAGTAACTGGTGCGGCCGCAGATCGTATTGAACCGGTGTACGGACCAGGATTTTTTGGTGTTATGTGGCAAGATAAATATGTTTGGTATCAAGACCGAGGTATTCGTGCTTTTACAATGAATAGTTTGGCAGGCAAAACTATTCCCATGTGGGTTAACGATCCCGGTGGTGCTATTAAGGCTAAAAATCCGAAGGCTAAAACTCGAACAACGGTAGATGGTCGCCAACAAACTTTGATTTTTCGTAAAGCCGCCAAAAAAGGTACAAGAATTCAAAAATTTCATAAAGATCCCAACACCGGCGCCAAATATCTTGTATCTGACAAACCTGCCTCTTATCCAGGAGCGCCCGGAAGAATCGGTTCTAGAAATGCCGCCGGAACAAAAGATGAAAATGGAAACAGTATTGGTGGTCAAATTTCAAAAGGCAACACTGGTGTGCGTTGGCGCCATCCCGGTTTAGAACCTAGACTGTTCCTTAACAACTCTTTAACCACCGTCTCACAACGATACGGTTTTTTGCCAACAATTATCTATGTAACCGATGGAACTTGGGCCGGGCGGATGGATAAATGATTAGTGTATTGGATGTGTTCTGATGTATCTGGCACCGCTTAAAACGTTGCTTGTTGAAGCGTTGAAAAATACCTTGAATGAAGATTATTTGATCGCTGAATGGCAAAACACCAAAATCGGTATTGAATACCCCATTCAAGAACAAGATTATCCCGGAATTTGGGTAGATTATGACGATACCGATGCTTTAAAAATTGCCGGAACCGGACATATCGAATTTAAAGAAACTAATTTGGGGCCAGTACCATTTACCCGCTGGCGTTTTTCTGGTTATGCTTCATATACGGTAGTCGCCCTTTCTTCTTATGAACGCGACCGTTTGTATGATGAATTGGTTAAAATTTTAGCATTTGGTCTATCTGCCCCAGAAACTTCAGTATTTCGCCACACAATTGAAGACAATGAGTTTATTGCAACCAACGTTGATTTTGATACCGTTCAGCCTCGTGGAAACAATGCGGCCCCAGGAACTCCTTGGGGCACAGATGAGATTATTTATGAACGAACCTTGAACGTTAACGTAATTGGAGAATTTATTCCCAACGTTCAAAATGGGGCACTTTACAGGCTTTCTGATATTAAAATTGTTGAAATGCGACCATATTACGATCCTTCAATTACCGACGCTTTTCCGGAAGATCCACCCTCAACCGGCCTAATCAACGATTGGCATTAATTTATCCTGTCCCTCTTGCCTTTAATCCCGCCGAAAGGGTAGGAACCGTTAGTCTATAGGAGGCTTAGGGTGGCATTCGGAACAGGTTATAACCCACCGGGCATTTATGTCGAAGACGTATCTCGCCCTATTGTGACCGCAAATGGCGCAATTACAGGTCTCGCTTGTATTATTGGACCATCTCGTGGATACCAACAATACGTTGAAGAAATTACTTTAACGGACATTACTATTAATGGTGATGTAACATCAGGTAGCGATGCTATTACAAATGTTTCAAACATTTCATCGTTAAAAGTTGGTCTTCCTATATCAGGGGCGGGAATTCCTGCAGACACCGTAATTGATTCTTTTACAGAAAACACTGTTAATATCAGCAACAATGCGACAGCCACAGATACCGAAGTAGAACTTACGGTTGCTGGATATGCACCCCTATATTACACGGGCGTTATTGATAACACAGTGGCTGTAAAAAATAGCGCAGGTACCCCACTGGTTGATGGCGAATATTCTTTGTTGATTATTCCCGATGTTCCCGATTTGGGTCCCGAAACTGATACAACTTTTGTTGTACGTATTGATGGTGGAAATCCTACAAATATTGACTCTGGAAACAAAGTTGTTGTTTCTTACAATTACGTAAATCTTGGTTATTTTGCTCCAAAAATTTATTCAGATTATTTTGCTGTTTCGGCTCAATATGGCGATGCTTTTACAATTGACCCAATTACCAAAAATGCAACTATTAATTCTCCGTTGACAACTGCAGCCAAAATTGCATTTGACAATGGGGCTACTCAAATTATGCTCGTTGCAACCAATTCAAATATTGGAACTTATTCCGACCAATTGGAAGATGCTTACTTAAAAATTTCATCTGATTATCACGTAGGCGTTGTAGTTCCTTTGTTAACTGTAAATGCAGATAACACAATGGGTAATTCTTCTTCTTTTGGAGCATTTTGCACAAGTTTTCAAGCCTCAATTAATGCAGCCTCTACCGCCGGTTTTGGTCGAATCGGAATTGTTGGTGCGCCTGCTACTTTGGTTGATGACTCAGCACCACCAGCACCAAAAAAAACCAATATTGAATTGCATACGGCACTTGCACAAAATTTGCAAGACAAGCGCATCGTCGTTGCTTACCCCAACCGCGTAGATCTTGCTATCGCTGGTGCTAGTCCAATTTTGGCCGCCGATGGATCTTGGCTTGCTGTTGCGTACGCGGGTATGTTGGCCAGCAATAAACCAAACCGCGGGTTGACCAAACAAATCGTTTCTGGTTTTACCAGTTTTCCATACGATATCAATCTTTGGACACAAAACGACAAGAACAATCTTTCTTCTAATGGTGTGGCAGTTACTGAAATTGACCGACTTTCTCGGTTTACAGTTCGCCACGGTGTTTCGACCGATATGCGGGCCCTTAACTACCGAGAAATCAGTCTTACCCGTATTTCTGATGCTCTCTTCCAGTCGGTTTACAATGGTTTGGAAAATGCGGATCTTATTGGTGAACCAATTACCTATGAAACCACAAGTGAAGTTAAGAGCATCTTGTCCGGCATTTTGGAACGTGCCAAGGCTGACGAAATTATTGTTGATTGGCAAAATTTGCTTGTTCGCCAAGAAACTGCTCCCACGGGAGATCCTACAGTCATTGACTGTAAATTTGCTTACTTGCCTGCAATTCCTTTGAACTACATTAATGTTGAATTCAGTATTGATTTGAATTCTGGCACCGTCACCGAAACACCGGCATAGGGGAGTATAAAAAATGCCTCAAACTAAGGTACGTGTAGTAGGTAGTGGTTATACTACCTTTAAATATCGTGGAAAAACGATTGCGTTTTGCCAGACTATTGAAGACACCGGTCAGCGTGCATGGTCGGACCTCGGTCCCGGCCAACCGTACCAATTTATTCACCCATTGGGTCAAATCCACCCAGTTGAGATTGCAACTTCCCGCGTTCTGCAGGGTGGAACTTTGAGTTTGCAAATCAACGAACTTTGGAATACCGCGGTTTGGGAACAACTTGCTGGTTTGAGTGGAACTTACAACATTGTTGAAATTTTCCAACGCCTTGCTCGCGATCCTAACTACGTTACTTGCCAAACAGTGATCAAACCTCCGGGTACAGAAAACCAACCTTCTCGTTGGCGTGGTAAAAACTACCATAACTGTGTTGTTGTTGACATTAACGATGGTGACGCTATTACAGTTGGCGCTTTGTCTGTTACCAAGGGGATTACGATTGCTTACACGCACTACACATCTCTAACTAAGTAACTCTCACCACCGGCTAGATGCCGGGGAAAGGAAATATCATGCCGGTGGACAAAGAGGAACTTGAAATTCCTCTTGAAAGTGAAGTAAATCAAGAAGAAGAGATCCTGGAAGAAGAACTTCCGGAATTTGACCCTCAATATGCAAAAGATTTTGATGGTTTAAATTACCTTGGTGCGTTGACTTCGCAATTTGAATGGCTTGGCCACAAATTTGTTATCCGCACCCTTACCATTGATGAATATCTAGCGGTGGCCACACTTACCAAAGATTACCAAGAAACTATTGGTGTAACTCGGGCATACGAAACTGCAATCGCGGCCCTATGTGTTGAAACTATTGATGGTAAAAGTTTGCCAACACCTGTTCAAGAAGAAACTTTGGGTTACGCGTGGGCGTATCAATGTTTTAATTTTGTCAAAGGTCGTTGGTATACTTATACGATCAAAAAAATTTACGAGGAGTATTTGCAACTCGAGGCTCGGGCCGAAGAGGTCATTGAGAGCATGGGAAATGCATCGGGCTGGACGGAATCACAGACCCTTGGCTTGAACGCCAACTCCGTCTAGCCGAGCGTCAGGGTTTATATAAGGGGGTCAAGTTGTCTAACGTACAAAGTCTAGGTTTGTCTATGCTTATATTTGCAGATGACTTGAACAATAACAAGAAAAGTCTTGAAGAATTTAAACGAAGTCTTGTTTCTTCTGGTAATTATGATGTGCAAGAATTGTATAATTCAAACACAAACGAAACAACTTCAGATATTGATAATCCAAACGCCGATTACGATTTTTCCGGTGTTGCTTGGGAATCCCCAACTGAAAATGATTTTGTTGAATTTGAAAAACTTCAAGAATTGCTTTCTGATACCACCGTATCCGTACCCGAAAATAATACGGTTGAAAGCGAGTGGTTTTAATGGCTGAAGAAAGTGGCGGCTTGATGCCCCAAGAAAATAACATGTTGGTTCAACAATTACAACAAATGAACCATGTTTTAAGTTCTATCAGCGGCAGTATGAGCAATATGCAAAAAGTTGGCATGGGTGGCAATGCCTCTGTTTTGACTACTAATGCCGGATACAACAACACTGCTATGTCTACAAATTCCGGTGGCGGGTGGTCTGGAAGGTCTGGCGGATCTGGAGGTTCCGGAGGACCTGGAGGGTCTGGCGGATCTGGATCTGTAATGCCTACTGGAGCAGGAAAACCTGGAAGTTCTTCGGGAAGACAAGAAGGTCTTGTAGATACTGTATGGCGATCAATTCCCGGTGTAGGTTTATTGCTTGATACTTTTAATGAAGCCGCCAATCAACGAAACAAAAACTTAGTTTACCAAAATGTGATTGGCGGATCTAATGCCGCAGGTTTTTGGGAACGCGGTAAAGAAGAAATGTATGCTCAAACTGCTCGTGCTACCAATGTTTTTAGCGATGAAGAAGCAAGGTCTGCTTTTAAAGGCGTAACATCTTTAGGTTATAGCAGTTACAATAAACGCAATTTTCAATCTAATTTTTTTGCCGGAGATACAAATAAAGATTTGGGTCATAAAGTAGCATCAATGGGTGCTTCTGCGATTGGGGGTCTTGTAAATGGACAAGACCGAGAATCGGCTTTAGATTTTTTGTATGCGGGCAAATCCAGGTATGGACAAACCGTTGGAGAAGGTTTGCAAGCCCTGCAAGTAGCAAGTCGCTCCGCAGACGTTAGTTTTTCCAAATTAGCCGCATCTTTGGGTGAAGTTGCTGACACCGCAGGTAGGGCGGGTGTAAATGCACAAATGGCACGTACACAATTTTTGGGAACAATGGATACAGCAATTACTTCCGGTTTTGGTGGTGGGGCTACTGCCGCTGCAAACATTGTAACTAAAGCATCAACATCGTATGGCCGAGGTTATGCACAAAATGTTGACAATTCAGGAGTGTTTAGCCGTAGTCGAAGGTATATGGTTGCCTCTCGTTTTGGCATGAGTCAAGTCGAAGCCATCCAAATGCAAAGAAAAGATCCAATTAAATATATGGCAATGAACAGTGCCGTAGATCAAGCGCAAATTTTAGAATCTTTTGGGGCACCTTTTGTTGAAGCAGTTAAACAAGGCGTTCAAAGTGCAGGTGGCGCCGACGCACTTCAAGGTAATGATGCTTTAGCGGCAAATATTGGTTTTGATGCCGCTCAAAAAACTGGACAAAACACAGATGCTATTCAAGATGTTGCCGCTGGTTTGAGTGGTAGGTCATTTGCAAATCCCGATGCCGCAATGACATGGATTGTCATGAATATTGCAGGCAAAGGCGACATTGGAATTAAAACATCTCCTTTAACAGGTAAAAATAATCAAGGTAAGAGTGTCTTGTCATCTGTACTGGACAAAGACAAAAAAGCGATTGCTTTTGTAGCAAACAAAGGCAAAAAAGCGATTGCTTGGGATGTTGCTCACTCTCCTGCCAGCCTTGCCTTCAATGCGGCTCGTGATTACTTGGGAGCCGATGGGGCATCAGGTACAGCGACACCAGTTAGTACGCCCGCAGAAATAAGTACACCAGAACAACAAAGAGCATTTTTGGCTAAAATTAATACCGCCACAAAAGCCAATCAAGATGCAACAATTGCCGAAACCGCGGCTAAAGTTGGTGCAGATGCAACACAAGAACAAAAAATTGCAGAACTTGCTGGAACCAGTAATTCAGGAACTTCGGCGGCTAGTGGAACATCCGATTCTACTGGATCTTCAGGTTCTTCAGTTTCTGTAACAATTGATGGTTCTGAAATTATTGGACGAATTGGTTTGACACCAGAAGCATCCAAATTGCTTTCTTTGTTGCCCAACAGCGGTGGAGTTAGCCCAATTAAACCAAGCACTGGTACTAGAATAAGAGATAATCATGGTTCTGGTTCTAATCCTTCAAAGACAACCAAAATAGCCAGCAAAGGTGATCCATTAAAAACAAAAACAGTTAAAAAAGCCACTCCTCCTGCACCTTTCATTAATAAGAAGTTGGTATAATGGGTGTCGCAAGTTTGGGATTTGAAAATGGGCCATCTATTTTATTTCGCATTGATCCAAACAATGTGCAATGGCAATTTCAAGTTGAAACTGCCGAAATTCAAACGTTGGGTGGACGTGTTGTCCAAGTAGTTGGAACCACTTTGGGCGATTTGATGATTGAAGGAAATTTTGGGCAAGACCATTCTTTGCCGGACGAAGAAGGCTTGTCTTGGAGGCTTGCAAACGCTTTTACCGCCAAAATTCGGGATATGATGGATTACCAATCCAGTAACAATAATTCTACGGGAACGCCTACTAAAGATCCTGCAATTTTTTCTTATCCGCCAAAAGACTGGAAATTTTTGGTTTATATCTCATCTATTAGCGATCCCGATGGTGGGGGTTCTGTTCAATATCGCGTAGGTAAATTCTCGCACGGATACATTCTTGATCTTTTTATTGTGGAAAATCTTTCGCCAAGTACCGTTGGCGTAGGAAGCAGTCACGGAATCATGGCTGCTAAAGCATCTGATGCTGTTGACGCTTATTTAAACAGAATTTCAGATGGTATTGGTTGGAAAGAATCTGAATATAATGGCCCACAAACTATTATAAAGACGGTGGTTTAAATGTCTAAATGGTATTCAGATGTTCCAATTTCTGCACCCGAACCTCACAAATTTAGGCCAATGATTAGCATGTCTGGTTTTGTTTTTACTGATTCTTGTATTGCACATGAAATTAATGAAATTGAATACACTCGTTTTTTCGTGCCACGACAACCACCAGTTGACCCTTCCAATACGATATTTGCAGATGAGCATTTGGACAAAACGAATACGGAGTACCTATAATGCCTCCTAGAAGCGGTCTAAATACAACATTGTCGTACTATGACGGTACGAATCTTTTTAATAGCGCCATTCGTTTAAGAACTGCTTCTGTTACCTATGAATATGCACAAGTTGCTCAACAGACCCAAGGTCGAACATATAAAACTTTTTACCCACATTTGAGAAGTCAAGCGCAATTTTCTATTGGTATTTTGCTTAAAGGTTATGAAGAATACCGAGTAATGAACAATTGGTTTGCTTCTTATGTTAAATATTCTATGACTTCAACTTACGAAAATGGCGTTTGGCCCGTAATGAATGTTACAGTTGAATCTCGAGATTTTGTTCGTAAAGGAATTCCTTTGGGTCCGTTTGAATGGGGCGACCACATTGGTTCTATGGTATGGACCCCCACCATTGTGTTTCAAACCGTTGGGGAACCTGGAGATGATGGCAAAATTTATACTTCTGAATTTAACGATAATCTTTCTTCAAAAAATGATTCAGATAGCAAATTTTTTTATCCTGCCCAGCCACAATTAAATGGGGATGATTTGTCATCCAACCAATACCAAACTGTGTCAAAACCCAGCACGCTTTCTGATTTGCAAAAGGTGGTAAATGGATAATGCCTACTTTTGTATACGCTCCTGGCGTCAAAGTTTACATTGAAACATCTACCGGTATTTTAGATGTTTCTGATGATCTAATTCAAGGCAGTATGCAACGTCGAAGTGATGGTGTTAGCAACTTTGAATTTGCTCTTCAAAATCGCCAAAGGCAATATGATCAAAAATTTATGCCTAATGATCGCATTGTTGTCATGATGAAACGCGTTGCTTGGGTCCGGGTGTTTACCGGATATTTAAACTCGGCCCCATTGTTTACGGCGTGGCCAACTACAATTAACCTTTCGTCTTCTTGTTCTTTAAAAAGATTGCAATATTGGTTCTGGGATTCTTACGCTCCTTATACCCAAAATATGATTCGTATTGCTTTGGGTCAGGGTGCGCAAGGGCGCGGAGATGGTGGAGCCAGCAGTGTGGCTTTGGCGGTTTTAGAAAAAGTTGTTGGCTGGTCCCCCAATAAAGTACATATTGGAAAAATTCCTTCGGTATGGCTAGATTGGGCTTATGAAATTGCTCAATCTATTCAAAAAGAAGCAGACGGTGATGCACCAGATTTAACAACTATTTTGGGAAATGGCACAGGTACTAGCGCCAGTACTATTACAATTACCACCAATGGTCCTGTAACCATGTTTAACCCCATTGATCTTCCTGCCGCTGCAGAAGAAGCCGCTAATTCTCAAATGCCAAATATTCTCAATCCAATTCAAAAAACGGTTACTGCAACAACTAGCGGGACAAATTCCAATGCAACCGTAACACCGGGAAAATACGGTGGCTATAATTTTACCGCAGAACGTATAAAAGCGGTAAGCGCTATTTGGAATGTTGGTATTGACCAAAAAAGAGATGATGAAACTCTTGCTTTTACCGTATATGTTGCCATTTGTGAATCAAATTTAAATTATCTTCGCCATGATGCTGGACAAGCGTCTTTAGGCATGTTTCAACAAGAATTATCCAATGCGGATAAATATCCCAAAACAGATAAATGGTATACACCCGAATATCAAACCCGAAAATTTTTTATTTACTATGACGCAAGAAAAAATGGAGCAAAACGATACGGTAATAACCCCAATTGGTTAAGAATTGCACAAGTTGTTCAAAGATTTAGCAAAACCGGCCAATACGCTAAAAAAGACGCAAATGGTAATTACTTAAATGTTCCCAATCCGGATATTGTAAAAGCCGCTCGGGCTATTATTGCTGAATTTAGAAAAAAATCAACAACCAGTTCTAATGTTTCTACTCCCGGATCTTCTTCAGGAAACATTACCGGATCACAAATTCTTGAAAAATCATTACTTTTGAATAATCAAAATATTCCATATATTTGGGGAGCACACGACGGAACAGCGACTATTGCTGAATTGAAAACAAAAGGCTTAGATTGTTCTGGTCTTGTTTATTGGACATTTAGGCAAGCGTTGGGTAAAAGTCCTGGATTTGCTGCTCAAACTACCGCTATTTTTAATTACTGTAAAGATAAAGGTGGAACGGTTTATGCGGCTCCCGAAAGTTCTTCTGATCCTTTGTGGAGAATTCCTGGGGCATTGTTGTTTGTAAAAAATCGGGGTGGTCAAGAAGGTGACAACCATATCGGTATTGCTATTGGCGATGGAACCAAAAAAGCCATGCAAGCCAGAAAAACGGGTTATCCTGCGGGGGTAACAACAGATAATTGGACCCACATTCTTTTTCCACCAAATGTTGATTTTGCATCTAGTGGTTCAGGAACAAATTCTTCTTTTGTTACCACTTCCACAACCAGTTATGAATATCCCGATTATTTTTCTAAAGTCCCGCCATCTACAAAAATTGCTTCATACGATTATTCTTCAATTCCGGTCAGTTTGCCTGAAGGATTAAATGTTGGATCTGGGGGTGGCCAAGATGATTTGTTTGGAGCCTTGTGGTACCCCGGTCCCATTAGCGAAACTGAACAGTCTGCCGCTGCTTCATTAACCGGCATTCGTGCATTAATGAACGACCAACCTTTGTTGCCATTTTTGCAAAACTTGATGATTTCAACTCAAAGATCTTTTTGTTCTGCACCCAACGGAGATTTTATTGCATGGTTTCCTGATTTTTATGGTATTTGGGGAACCGCCGCAAAAATGATTATTGAACCAATTGAATTACAAGATTTTCAAGTTTATTGGAGCGATGATTTTTTTGTAACACACCAATATGTTATTGCTGGCCAATATAACTACCTTAATGTTCAAACAGGTAAAGTGGAAACTCAAAACCCAGCATTTACCGGTAGTGCAGACATCAGAACTCAAACTCTAGGCATTGCCACTATTGAAATTCCGGCAATTATGAAAGGTTTGTTCGGAATTGATGTAGATGATAGCGATGTATTTAAAAACTGGGTGTACAAAAAATTTGGAGCAAGGCCAGATTTTCAAATGATGGATGGGCTAGTTGGTCTACGTTCAGAGTTTTTTGCGGCTTTATATCTGTTTATGAGGCAATGGGTTTATCAATATACTGCTGACATTCCTCTAACTTTTATGCCCGAATTGTATCCAGGAATGCTTATTCAGATTCCATATTTGGATTTTCAAGCCTACGTTGTAGGTGTAACACACACTTTCCAATTTGGACAAGGTGGCAGTTTTGGAACCGTAATTAACATTTGCGCCCCATCTCGCTTACCCAAAAATGACTCGGATCAAATTAGGTCGTTTATTGGATTGCCCGATTTTGGTGGCATTAATGTTGACGGTTTGGATACAAATAAGTACAATAAAAACCTAGAATCTGATCCAGGATATTCTCCTGAAGCAGAAGCCTCAAGGAGCGTCTAATGTCTTGGGAAGTTACCCCTACAAGCCCAAATTCCATGTCCGTCGGTGTAAACATTCAACAAGTAACCGTGTTGTCTTTGGATTCTGAAAAAAACTCGGCCTCATGCGTAGATGATTTTGGGTATGAAGTTCGGGTTTCTTTACACCCACTGCGTGCGAGACGATTGCCATATATTGACGAAAAATGGGTAATTGATCGTAAATTTGGGGGTTGGTCTTTTGTGGCCCCCTTGACTAATTATTCCCCTGCAATAAACGGAAATAGTTTAGAAGAAATTGTTCCATCTTTGTTGACGGCTTTGCACGGAATGGGTCATGTTTCAATTTCAATCAACCAACCAGATCAGCCCACCGCCATAGCGGGAGTTAAATCAGCCACGGTTTCCTGGACTGCACCAACAGAAAACGGAATTCCTACTACTGGATATATCATCACTTCTGATCCAGATTTCATAACCGAAACTGTTGACGAATCGACTTTTTCTACAACTATTTCAGGATTGACCGCAGGTACCCCATATACATTTACGGTGGTAGCGATTAATGCTTTAGGTTCTTCCCCAGCATCCGATCCTTCGACCCCAGTTACCCCAACTGCGTCCTAAACAACTCCCTAGAGGCCTGTCACGGCCCTTCAGAAGCCACCTGAAAGGGTAGAGGAGGTCGTTAATGAAAAGCCTAGCGTTGGTCAATGGAGATCTGTCTGTAGGGCCACAGGGGTATAAAACCGTAACTGGTGCCTCTCGTATCCGTCAGGATTTGGCTTTGGCACTTGGCGAAATTTTAAAAAGCGACCGTTTTCACCCTGAATGGGGGTCGGTTTTGGTCAAT
>Ga0114962_10002319_pt1 | contig 15970 bp, 23 predicted proteins | sample C_130820_MF_Meta_FD_87017 | JGI IMG/M metagenome (GOLD analysis project Ga0114962, IMG submission 87017) | Freshwater microbial communities from Lake Croche, Canada to study carbon cycling - C_130820_MF_MetaG | ecosystem: Environmental > Aquatic > Freshwater > Lake | place: Lake Croche, Canada...
GGCAAAAGAACAACACCATCAGTAGTAGGATTTTCAGCCAATGGAGAAAGAAAAATTGGTGATCCAGCAAAAAGACAAGCGGTTACTAATCCAACAAAAACTATTTATTCTATCAAAAGATTTATGGGTAAGGAATTTAAATCTTGCGCTAATGAAATCTCAAAAGTTCCGTTTAAAATGATAGAAAACTCAAACATGGCTTGTGTTGATATTGATGGTAGATTATATACTCCACAAGAAATATCAGCTATGATATTGAGTAAATTAAAACAAACTGCAGAAGAGTTCTTAGGACAAACAGTCACTAAAGCAGTTATCACAGTTCCAGCTTATTTTGGTGATGCCGAAAGAACAGCTACTATGGAAGCTGGTAAAATTGCTGGTTTAGAAGTATTAAGAATTATCAATGAGCCAACTGCGGCAGCACTTGCTTATGGTTTAGATAAGAAAGACAAAGAGCAAAAAATTTGCGTATTTGACTGTGGCGGTGGCACGCATGACGTTTCTGTATTGGAAATTGGTGATGGTGTATTTGAAGTAAAATCTACTGATGGTGATACACACTTAGGTGGTGATGACTTTGATAATAAGATAATTGATTGGATGTTGGCTGAATTAAAATCCGAAACAGGCATGGATATATCAAAAGATCCAATGGCTTTACAAAGGTTAAAAGAAGCTGCAGAAAAGGCAAAAATCGAATTATCATCAACAGCACAAACTGAAATTAATTTGCCGTATATTACCGTAAGAGATGGTATGCCAATCCACTTTGTTAAAACTTTAACAAGAGCTAAATTTGAGCAAATGATTTCCGATTTAGTTGATAAAGCAGTAAATTGTGCTAAATCAGCATTGAAATCAGCAAATATGCAACCTTCTGAAATTGACGAAGTTATTTTAGTTGGTGGTTCTACAAGAATACCAATGTTGCAGGAAGCTGTTGAAAAATTCTTTAATGGTAAAAAAGCAAATAAATCAGTTAATCCTGATGAAGTTGTAGCAATTGGGGCAGCTATCCAAGGTTCAGTTTTAACTGGTGACATTACAGATGTTCTTTTATTAGACGTTACACCATTATCATTAGGAATCGAAACTATGGGTGGAGTATTTACTAAATTAATCGAAGCAAATACTACTATTCCTACAAAAAAATCAGAAACTTTCTCTACCGCTGCTGACAATCAATCAAGTGTAGAAATACATGTTTTTCAAGGTGAAAGAGCTATGGCTAAAGATAATAAATCTCTTGGTAGATTTATATTAGATGGCGTAATGCCAGCACCAAGAGGTGTGCCTCAAATTGAAGTAACTTTTGACTTGGATTCTAATTCTATCTTAACTGTAACTGCAAAAGACAAAGCTACCGGCAAAGTAAATACTATTAGAATTGAAGGTGGTTCTAATCTTTCTAAAGATGAAATCGAAAGAATGAAGCAAGAAGCGGAAGCTAATGCTGAATCAGATAAGAAAGAAAGAGAAAAGGTTGATAAATTAAATCAAGCTGATACTATGATTTTCTCAACAGAAAAACAAATAAAAGAGTTCAGTGATAAACTATCGGATACTGATAAAGAAGAACTAAATACTAATTTAAGTTCATTGAAAGAAGCACATAAATCAGGTGATGTAGCCAAAATTGATGAAGCTATGTCTAAATTAACAGAAGTTTGGAATAAAATTAGTACAGAAATGTATAAAAATAGTTCTACCGATTCTACAGACGCAACTGCGGATACAACCGTTGATGCTACTGATTATGAGGAAATAAAATAAATCTAAAAATAGCCTCCTAAATAGGAGGCTATTTTTAATTAGATTATGAAAAAAATAATCTGTTAATTTTTTGAAAAAAGCAAAATTTAACGTATCTTTAAGAAAATAAAGAAAATAAAACTTTTTAAAAATTGACTATAAAAGTTACATGAACAAAGTAGAAGTAAAAATTGAAATACTATCCTATGCTAAAAGCCAAGTTGGTAGTTATGTAATCGTTTTAACTGAATTAAATTCAAGTAGAAAATTACCCATTATTATAAAAGCCGCTGATGCTCAATTTATAGCTGTTAGAATGGAAGGTATCAAATCACCACGTCCTATGACACAAGATTTATTCAAAACACTAACCGATGCTTATAGTATTGATGTACAAGAAGTTATGATACACAATCTCATGGAAGGTGTATTTTATGCTAAAATGACAACCTCTGGACCCATTGAAGACGGACTTGATATAGAATGCACTGTTGGAGACGCTATATCAATGGCAGTTTTGTATGGTTGTCCTATATATGTTACCGAAGAAGTTATGGCATTAGCATCAATGGATACAAATACAAAAGCACCAACTACTTATGTAGCATCGAAGAAAAAAACAACTAGCATAAGAAAAAAACCAGAGTCAATTGAAACTTTGGATAAAATGTTAAATGATGCGCTTGAAGCAGAGGATTATGAAACCGCTGTTCAATTGAGAGATAAAATTACTAAACTTAAAAAGGTTTAAACTCATCAAATTTTAAAATATATGAAGTAGTTTCTTTTAAATGGACCCACTCTGGTTTCCATATCCACTTCATATTTTTAGGAGTTTTCTTTTTATTCTTATATTTACGTCTATTCGCCCAAATAAATCGCAACTGTTTTGTAGATTTTGCTGGCATAACTTATATATTAAAAAACAATGAACAAAAAACCTTGTAGAAACCCATGTAAGGAATGTCCGTGGACAAAAGATAATCCACATAGTATATCCTGGCCCGATTATGTTAATAAGATGGAAAGCATAGGTCAAATTCAGTCAAAAAAACATGCTTGTCATATGATTACCAAAGATACTTGGGGATATGATAATCCAATTGATAATAATAATGTATGTATTGGTTCACAATTAAATAAACAATTAAATTAAAACAAATTATGGTACAATTCGAAATCGAAGCCGAAAAAATGCAAGAGTGGTTCCCCGAAACTTATAAAGTATTCATTGAGGAATTAAGAAATTCTAAAAGTAAATCTGCGGATAAATCAGAAGATAAGATTCAATGGTATGCATCTTGGGGTGTTTTTAGAACTAAAGCTAAAAATGAAGCTGAACAAATTTTAAAAGATATGGAATATGAAACTAAATTGAAACTTCCATATGAAGAAAGATGCGAAGCTGATATTCCAAAAATCAGAGTCACAATTACTATGAAAGCTGGCAACCGCTATGTAAGCGATAGGTCTTTTGATGAAACACCTCAATACATAATTGATATGTTCTATGAAGTTATGAAAATAACCATGCTACAGGAACAAATGGTTGTTAATGATCCAGTTGTTATGGAATCTCTAGAAGAATTCAAACATCTTTTAGAAGATTTATTGGAAGAAATGGGCATCGAAGTTGAAGGTATGGATGAGCTTAAAAAAGCTTATAAAACAGAAACTCCATTAAGTATGGACGATATCTTAGATAAGATAAGTGATACTGGTATGCAATCACTTACCGCAAAAGAATTGAAGTATTTAGAAAAAATGAGTCGTGGATAATATAAAATTTCAAAAGGTTCTTTGTATAAATCCAGCCGGTTCAAATTTAATCGAATTAGATATAACTTACTATGCGATTGAACATGATACCGTGTATGAAATATACAGAGAACCTTCTCTTTTAGATATAAATAATATCTCAACATTTATCGGTTCTTACAATAAAGATAAGTTCTTTAATTTAGCTAAGTGGAGAGAAGAACAAATTGATTCAATAATAATAGATGACAAATAAAGAATCCTGTGCCACATGCATTTTTCTAAAACCAATTATGTGCCATCCCTGTAATGGTGAAACACCTGCTGACGCACTCCCATGGGAAAGAAATAGGTTCAGAATAGGCTACGGAGCTATTAATCAACAATTTGGATGGATATGCACTTTGCCCATAATGCCTGAATTTATTTTTTTAGATTCCAATAAAGGGATGTGCGAATGTTATACAGAAAAAGAAAATAACAATGGAAAATAGAAAATATATAACTATAATAAAAAAAGGTGAATACGAGTTTAGTGAATTAGATTTCACATTATATGATGAAATTCATCCAAATTGGAATGATAATGATGAAGATTCACCACATGAATTGGTGCCACCATATAGAACAGTAGATGGACATCCTATTTTAATAGATACTTTAATTCAAAAATTAAAAGATTATAAGAATAAAGGTGCAAATTATGTAGGAATAGATTATCATGTAGACCATATTGGTTATAATATAGAGTTTTATGATATTCACGCTTCAAGAGAAGAAGAAATTGATAGTCATAAACAATCAATTGAGGCTTCTAAGAAAAGAGCTTTACAAAAAGAATATGATATTTTAAGTAAAAAACTTGACGAATTAAAAAAATGTTTATAAAATGGCAAAACATCTTTGCTCGTGCGGCAAAATTGCACAATGGATTTACATACCGTCAGGTGATGACAAATATTGGTGTGATGACTGCATTTCTTCCCCAGATGATAAAGGCTGTTCTTGCAATTGGTGTGATTATGAATCAGAAAAACCGCATGGTGAAGAAAATAAAGATTGGAGATTCATACCTTCTTATAAAGAACAAACTACATGGGAATATTTAGACGAGAAAGGTAGACCTTATCCTTGTTGTGAATATGAATATGTAGAAAATGGGTTTGATATTAAGGTTAAGTTGTTTTTAACTGACGAACAAAAAGAATGGATTAGAAATATACCACAGGATATTAGTTGGTGTAAATGTGATATTTATCTAAAAGACGGAACCTGTCTTGAAGAAAAATGGATTACAGATCAATCTTATTTTTGGATAATTGAGGATTTAAATATAAGTAATAAAGATATAGTAAAAATTGTAAAGAATGAAAAAATTAGTTAAAAAATACGCTTTAGTTTCTACGTCTTATTATGACCGGTATAGCAACGGTGAATGGAAAAATTTTCATATTATTCGAGATAATCTAATAGAAGAAGATATTATCAAAATATCCAAATATGCCGATGAATATTCTCGATTATGGGAAGATTGTTATATAAACAAGAACAAGAAAATGCCAAAAATCGAATAGTAAAGGATTTAAGAACTGACTTATATAAGCATCTAGATGAACCTATTATAGATGATTATTACTCCATTGGAGATTATCATAAACTATGGACAGAAAAAGATTGAGCATTTTGTTGTCGAAGAGGTAAATGAAGAAATATTATGAAAATACACAAAGTGAAAAGAATTAACAATCTTTTCGCTTTTTTATTATAATATGTCAATTATTTTTCGTATCTTTGTGTAAATAAGAAATATGAAAAATATTCAAGAAATACATAATTCTAACTTATACGGCACTATAATTGAATCTGGTTGTTCAGCAACTATCGCATCTACTCTTATGAATGAGCCTGGCTCAAGTAAGACAGTTTATCGTTCTGAACAACCTTATAGTAAAGATTATCAGGAATCACTTTATGGTGAGTTTAAGCGTTCTGTATCTAAAGAGTGGATTAAACAAGTATTAGAAATTGAGGCTAAAAAGTCTAATAGAATCAATTTCGTATTAGCTTCTTCATGGCAATTAATTGACCCTACTAATCCATTAACTTATGCTCATGGTTGGATAGGACTTTTTGATATGCAGAAAAATATCAAACATTATCTTCATTTTTCATTTAGGAGAGATATATTTCGTGGTTATCAACAATTAAATCCTAACTCAAATGATAACTCAGGTGTAATTAGTTGGAGTGGTGATAAACCTAAAAGCGATTATATTCAATATAAAGAGCAATATGATTTAACAGATAGGAAAACTGCATTAGATATAATAGGAAAATTAGCGTGTGCTGTATTACATACAGCAATCAGTGGTGATATTAAATCACTAAATCTATTAAATGATTTAGCTATATTAGATAATGCTTACATAGATAATGGTCTTTTTGGTGAAGAAATTAATTACGATTTACTTATCTCTACTTTAGAAAAAGCAAAAGGTGATTATTTCTTAGTCTTCGATAAAAAAGAAGTAATTCGTATAGAAGATTTGATGAGAAAATCAAATGAGTTTGTTATACAAAAAGGTTCTTTTAACCCTATTCATACAGGACATTTGCGTCAAATAACTGGCACACATGAAAAATACCCAAATGCTTTACCTGCATTTCTTATTAGCACTTTTAGATATGATAAACCACATATCAATTATGATGAATTAAAAGAAAGAATTGATATGTTTGCTAAGGCAGGCTATCCTTTGATTATATGTAAGTCTGTTTTATTTTATGAAACATTTTCTTTATTAAAAAGATGGAGTTATGGCAAAAAATTCTTCTTCACAATTGGTTATGATACATTAAACCGTATCTATCAAACTGATGTTGATTTTGTAAAATCAAACTCACAATTATTTATAACTGACGACTTAGTTAAAAATACTAAGGCTTATATTAACGCAACTATCGAATGTTATGTGGATAAGTTTAAATTCCTGTTATTTGAAAGGAAAGACTTCACACGATTAGAAGAAACACACCTTTATGATGATATAGTTGAATGCATTAATGTTTCGGATGATGGAATCTCTAGCACTAAGATCAGAAATGGAGAAATTGAAAACAAATTAAAATTGGGATAAAATATATATCGTTTGGAGGAGAGTATGTTATTTTAATATATATCATATGAAAATAACACTCAAAAAGAAAAAACCAAATGGTTACTGGACAAAAGAAAAATGTCACGAAGAAGCAGTAAAATTTACTTATAGGCACGAATTTGAAAAAAATTCAAAAAGTGCATATAGTATAGCAATTAAAAATAAATGGATTGATGATATATGTTCTCACATGGAAGTAATTGGAAATCTTAAAAAGAGGTGCATTTACGCAATTGAGTTTGCAGATAATCATGCATATATAGGTTTAACTTTTAATCTAAAAAAGAGATTTTCTGAACATACAACTGGTAATAAAAAAACAAGTGTATATAAACATATTGAAGAAACAGGAAATAAACCAATAATTAAACAATTAACTGATTATATTGATGTCGGGCAAGCTTCTTCTTTAGAGGGTATAAAAGAAAAAGAATATATTGATAATGGTTGGATAATGTTAAATAAAGTAAAATGTGGAACAATTGGTGGAAATTGTCCTATTTGGACTAAGGAAAAATGTGCAGAAGAAGCAAAAAAATATAGTTCCAAGCATGAATTTATAAAAGCAAATTGTAGTGCATACGGAAGTTGTTTGAAAAATAAATGGATAGATGAAGTTTGTTCTCATATGATTCCTAAAAATAAAATTCATGGTTTCTGGAATATAAAGGAAAATTGCTTAACTGAAGCACTTAAATATGATAATAGGAGCGATTTCAATAAGGGTTCCTTTTCCGCTTATAATGGCGCTACTAAAAATGGATGGTTAGAAGAAATATGCTCTCATATGAAGGTTTTCTCAAAACCAGCCAATTTTTGGACAAAAGAAAATTGCTTAAAAGAATCTTTAAAATATAAATCGAGAGGTGAATTTGCCAAAAATTCTATTAGTGCTTATACTATTTCAAGAAAAAATAAATGGTTAAATTATATTTGTGAACATATGAATAAATTAAAAAATAATGAATAGAATAGTCAAAACATTTGAAAAGGCATTCAAGACAGCCGAAAGGAAAGGTTGGACAAAAGTGTATATTGCGGTTGACCTTCATGAGACGACACTTTTACCAACATGGCAAAAAGAAATTAGTACAGAGTATTATCCTTTCGCAAAAGAGGTATTACTTATGCTTTCCGAAAGAACAGATATATGTTTAATTTTATGGTCATGCTCACTTCCAGAAATTAATAAAGAATACTTTGAGTTCTTTAAGCAAGACGGAATTAACTTTGATTATATCAACGAAAATCCAGAATGTCCGTCTACCGACTACGCTGATTTTGATACAAAGTTGTATTTTTCAGTAGGTTTAGATGATAAGTTTGGATTTGACCCAGAAGAAGATTGGGAACCATTATATAACTATTTATTATCACTATAATGGTACAGCTAATTGATTATTTTGAAAACCTTGGTTTCATCTTACAAGAAGATGGTACATATACTGGATATGGCATTAAAAGTGATGATTTAATTACTTTTGAATTCAAAAGTCATTATCTTAATTGCTATCAAGGCGAAATACTCTTATTTTCCATAATCTATGGTGAATTAAAAGTTGAAACTTTATTAGTCTTATTAGTAGAGTTTGGTATTATTGAAAAAACAGTTAAAAACTAATATGATAGATAAACATTTTAAATACGAAGAAAAGGTAATTGATGTTATCTTAGGACTAATAAGAGATAATCAAGAGTATCTTACTCTACCTGAAAATTTGCCACAATTGGCAAAATTAGGCTTTATATATGACAAACTTTGGTATGCCGGGCGTAGATGTTGGGGTAGTTCTGGGATTTTAAGAGACGGAGCAACGCAGCAAAACTTAACAGCTGAAGAAAGAGAATACTACGGTGTAGAGGAAGATGAAGAAGTAAGTTATTGGGATTGTGAAGAAAATCCTAAGTATAAAATTGAAATGTGTGAACCAATGAATGAAGACATAGAAAACTTAATCTATGATGCTTGGGGTATGCATGTATCAAATGAAGAAAAAGGATTTAGTTTTGAAGATTTTGTAAAGAAACTCAAAGAAGGTAGAGAACTTAATGATTTTGATTACAAAATGCTCAAAATCAATAAAACTTTTGACGAATGGGTAGAAGTTTTAACTGATCCACGATATGTATATCAATACGAAAGTAGAAAAGAAGTTTCCTCTCATTTATTATGCACAATTGGCACTAGTTATGGGTTAAATAAAGACGGATTTATAGTTCAACAGGCAAGCGGTGCTGACCAAGATCAAGCTCTTTATGGCGATTGGGAAAATGCTAAATTCAGGGAAGATATCGAAAAAGCTGTTTATGCAGTTTTAGATATACCTGAAGTTGCTGCTACTGTGGATGAAGATTATAAGCTTAGAAAAAAATGGTTTGACGAAAAACAAGCAAAAGAAGAGGAGCAAAATAAACTATTTTATGAAACACTAATGAAAAATAATCTTTACGATGAAACTGAAGGTAAATTACATTGGAAAGAAATACATAGAAGACTTGATATAGTTTGGGAAAAAAGTGGTTTGAAATCTAAAAAAGAATATACCCCTTATTATCCGATATCAAGTTATTCACCAATATATGCTATCCTTCATAAAGATACTAGAGATAAGTTAGGCATTGATAAAGTTGATGATTCTTATGTTAAAGAGGCTATAAGAATATGTCAAGATATATTGGCACATGAAAAAGAAGAAAGCGAAGGTCAACATCGTAATGATGGTAATGTGAAATTCGCCAAACAACTTCTATTATCTCAAGGCTTCACTGAGTATGCAGATTAAGTTTCTAAATAAAAAGATATAACCATGATAGTATTAATTTTTTTAATTTCCTTTTTTATGATGTTAATTTCTAATAACTCATATTTTTATGAGATTAATTTGGATTTTAAATTAAGATATAAAAAAGAAGATGTTATACACCATTCAACATTGATAGGTATTTATCAACTATTTCGTGGTTTATATTTTTTCATATTAATGTTTTTAGTTGCATTAAATTACAAAACACTACCAAATGTTTATCTATATTTATTTATCGGTGAAATAATTAGGAATTCAGTTAAAAATAAATATCTCTTTTTTTCCATTAATCTAATAATGCTACTATACTTACTAGCATTATTAGTAAATTTAAAATAAAAAACCCACCTCAATGAGGTGGGTTTTTTATTTCTATATTATTAATACTTAAAATTGCTAAAACTAGTTATTACATAGCTATAACTATCATTTGTTTTTTCGGTTAAATCCGCATTTTTAACAGCATATGTCATATTACCACCAACTGGTTTTACTTTTGTATTACCATCAGCACCTGCTGAAACAGTTTCAACTTCTTTACCTTTATACATATATGTTTTACCCATTTGAATAGCTGGTGCTGCACCTGCTGCTGCTGGTGTAGCTGTTTTTGCTGCATAAGAAGCTTTCATTTCTTCTATAAGTATATTCCAAGTTTCACCAAGATTTTTCTTTAAAGTACCAATACCACTTTGCATAGCCGCTAATAATTCACTACCTACTTGGTGTGTTTTAACTAATGCCCAATATGATGCATAAAAAGGAAGAGCTATTAAACCTAATGTAAATAAACCAACAGATTTTGCCGCATCTATAGAATTATTTTTTAATTTTTCTAAATTAACTGACATCCAACTACCAACTTGCTTCATAGAATCGAATGAACTTTGTTTAGCTGTATTTGCCGCTTCTTGTAATTCAACTTGTTTCTTAGCTATCATAGCTTTAAACTTTTCTATGTTTGCCGCACCCCAAGCTTTAACAGAATTATAAACATTTGCCAATCCTTGTGCCATTCTATTGTAAATTGCAATAGCTGTCTTCTTTGCTTGCTCTACCCATTCTTGACCTTTTTCTTTAGCTTTCTCATATATTTCACCTATTTCATTGCTGATAGTTGTATATAATGATACTAAATTATCCCAAACTAAACCTGGAACTTTCTTAATAGTTTCTATTGAACTTTTAATTGAATTTGCTACTTTATTATATAAATCTTTACCAATTTCAATTGCTTTTTTACCTAATTCAACACCTTTATCATAAACTGATGTTCCCAAATCATGTACAAAATCAACTGATTTTTTAATACCTGTCACAGTTGAACCTGCACCACCACCTATAGCTGAACCTACGCTTTTTGCTATATTTTTTACTTTATCCCAAAATCCTTCTAAAATAAGATTATATTGGTTAGAACTATAAGATTCCTTTAAGGAAGTAAGTTCCATATAGATTTTACTCATCTCTCTATTATAGATGTTAAATGATTCAATTATGTTAATTTCCATTTGTATTATTTCTTTTTTTTATATATTAATTTAATTATATAAGAAATTAATTTCTTTAATAATTTTAACAAAAAATTTTGTTAATTTCTTTAACATTCGTATATTTGTATAAATAGAGAATAAAAAACTAAAGAATATGATAAAGAATAAACAAATGCCGGAAGAAATGCTTAGTAAGTTAAAAAATCTTACTGAAAAAGAGGCAATGTATTTACGTTTAATGTGGCCCAAATCTGGTGTGTTGTTTATAACATCAAAACCAGGTATTGCCAAATCAGCAATATCTAAAAGTATTGCTGATAAAATGGGATTTGCATATAAAGACCTTCGTCTTGCAATGATTGACGAAACTGACGTAGGTTTATTTCCAAAACTAAGCATATATGAAGGCATAGATTGTTTAGATCATGTTGTGCCAAAATGGGCAATTGATGCGAATAAGCAACCAACTATTATTCACTTTGAAGAACTAAACCGTGCATCAGCACAAGTTAGAAATGCCGCATTACAAATGTTGCATGAAAGAGGCATTGGCACTGAATTCAAATTCAATGATAATGTATTAATGATTGCGTCAGGCAACTTGGGTGATGAAGACGGAACAGATGTTGAAGAATTTGACTCAGCACTAAACGGACGTCTTATTCACATGAAACATACTTTAAGTCCTAAAGAATGGATGGATGGTTATGCTAATGAAAATGTTCATCCTGTTATAGTTTCATTCATAAAAGCATTTGGTGAATACTACTATAAAGACCCAACAGACGAAGGTCCAAAAGCATATGCATCACCAAGGTCATGGACGTTCCTTAGTGATTATATGGTGACTAACTATGGTATGAATTCTGCACCAGAGGTATTTATTAGAGATTTGATGACAATTTGTAGTGCATATATTGGTGTTGCGGCTAAAGCTTTTATCACATATTGCGATGATATGACAAAGCTTAATATAAATGATGTGCTTAATAATTTTGATGGTATTAAAGATATGTTGGCATCATATAACCGTGATAAAAATTCACAACTTATTGAATCATTAAAGAAAATAGAAGTAGAAGATTTAACCGACTTACAGAGAGAAAATGCCACAAAATTCTTGAGATTACTTGGTGATGACGAATTAACGGCTTATTTACTTGGTTTACTTGATAAGCCTAATGTGCCAATCAATTCTAAAGAAAAGCCTAATACCAAAAAGTTCTTGAAGCAATTTGCAGATGTTTTGCTACAAACTAAAGGTATTAACAAAAAGAATCAAGAAAGTAAAGTTACATTAAAGCCTGAAATGAAATAATGGATACAATATATTTCGATATTAAGCTTAAGATAATCAATGAACTAGGAACATTTGTTTCTAGTTCAATTGAGATATCTGTGGATAGATATCCAGAATTAGTTGAATTATCCAAATTATTTTGGATTACTGAAAGTAGCTTTTCATTAACCACCGATAATGGCGAAGTTATATTTCCACCAGAAATATTAGCTAAATCAATTTTAATAATAGAGAAATGTTAAATAAAGAAATGTCCTATGATGAGCTGCATAAATTTTATATGCAGCTAATTGATAGAAGAATAAAAGAATTATTTCCAGTAGTCACTGGAAGTGACGCAGAAGCAGAAATATTAAATGAAATCGGAACTATGCTATCCGAATGTACTATTAAAGAAAATATAAGAAAATCAGTAATGGTTTTAGCATCTATATTTATGTATTTAGGTAAAAAAAATATACAATAATGGAAGACACTAAAGAAAAAGAAGTAAATAGACTTACTAATATAAGAAGTAAGTTCAAGAAATTCGGTGGAGAAAAAATACCTGATATAATTGAATATATTAAGAATTATATCAAGTATTCACCACATGTGACTATATCATTAGGATGTGATTCTGTTCAAAGAAGAAAGAAAACCGTATATGCCTTTACTTTAATGTTCTATTCAGTATCTATTAAAAATGGCGCACACGTTGTATATTTCAGAGAAAATATCTCTAAAATTAGAGATAACTATGATAGACTTGGTAAAGAAGCTGAATTTGTGCATGAAATAGCTGAATGGTTAGATAAAGAATTATCTACTTTCTATATTAGACAGGATTTATCCGAAATGGAACAAAAAAGATATAAGTTCCATTTAGCTAAATGTAATGGCGAGTTTGCACATGTTGATGTCACAAATGAAGATGTAGTTATAAGTAATTTAACTTTAACTGATGCAGATAAATCTAAACAATTTAGATTAATAGATTTACACTTGGATTATAACCCGTTCGAAGGTAAGGTTGATAATAGGGGATTTGCTAAAAATAAATCTAACATATCTTACCGAGCTTATACACCTTGGTTGAAAGGTCTTCAATACAGAGTATTCTGTAAACCATCAAGTCCAGCAGCCGCAAGTGCAGCTGATCTTTTACTTAAAAATTAACTAAAAATAAATGGTTGGTGGTTAACACCAACCACTTTTTATCTTATGATTAAATGTTTTATATCTGGTAAGTTTCACTCATTATTAGGTAATGACGTATTTGAATATGATGCAGTCGCATATTTATTAACTCGATTTGATATAGTATCTCCATATTCTTTTCTAGAAATAGAAGATGAAGATACTATATCATTTATATCCGAATCAAAATTAAAACAACTATATAAAATAGAACCTAATAAAGATGATTTATCTCTTAAGGAGTTCTTTTATTTAAATCTATCAACTTTCTGGACTACTAATAGACAAACTATTAAAATAGGTAGATTTATTCATAAACTAATAGAGAATAATCAAAAATGGTTTCTTAGAGTAAAGGAAAATCTTCAAAGTCCTTCAAAAGAATCTGATGGATGTATTTCCACTTTTGAAGAAGTACATACCGATAGATATGTTGAGATATTTGTTAATAAATTTAAAGCTATCTATAAAGAAACAAATAACAAGGATTTATTTAAAAATATAAATCTATTTTCTGGTGAAGATATAAGAAAATATTACTTACAAACCAATTATATATCAAAACACGGCTCTTTAGGCAATTCTTGTATGAGATATGATAAGTGCCAAAATTATTTAGATATTTATGTGGATAATTCTAATATATGTCAATTATTAATTTACAAAGAACCAAATGATGAAAAAATATCTATGCGGGCTCTTTTATGGACATTAGATAATGGTGAGAAATATATGGATAGAATTTATTCTACATATGAATCTGATTCCATTATTTTAATGAATTATGCCAGAGAAAAAGGATGGCTATATTATGATGATGATTTTGATTCATCATTAGAACCTATGTCTATTAATGTAGAATACATATACGAAGAATATCCATATATGGATACTTTTAAATATCTAAATATGGATACAAATACCTGTTCTACTATACCAGAAATAGGCTTATATGCCTTAGAACGGCAAGATGGTAGAATTGACTATAGAAACTAACTATCTGGATTTTCTTTTTCTGCTTGATTTTTCATATATTCCACAAAATCAACCGTAATTTTAACCGCTGGATCTAATATAGGCTCAGCTAATATAACGTGTGGAACACCATTATTTTTTTCTGTTAAATAATTATTCAATAATGAAATTAATTCTTTAATTTCGTCTTCGTTTATAGCAACCGATGCGTCACCTTCACCATTATTTATATTAGCAGTTTGATCAACATGCAACACCAGCTGGTCACCAGAAAATCTAGTTCTAACCGCCAATAATTCTATTATTCCACCCGAAGCTGTATATAAACTTAATGCCATAATAATTTTTATTATATATATAAAAATTATATGTGTTAATTTTTTTCTTTTTGTGCGATTTTTTTCGTATTTTTGTAAAAATTAAAAAATAATGTGGGCAATCATACCTTCTTCAATTAAAGACTTACACACACTTTTCAAGGCAAACGATAAATCTCTCTTCATCGTTGGCGGCGCTGTGCGTGATTTCCTTAATAGCGAAACTCCTAAAGACTACGACTTAGCCACTGATGCTACACCAGAAGAAGTTATTTCTATAACTAAAGATTATAGAACACATCTTCATGGTGAATCTTTCGGTGTTGTAGTTGTTTATACAGAAGATAACCCAGAAGGCTTCGAAATAGCTACCTTTAGAGAAGATGTTTATGGAGATAAACTTGGCGAGACAAGAAATCCAGATGTTATATTCTCTACCATAGACAAAGATGTTTTAAGGCGTGATTTAACATTTAACGCTTTATTTTATGATTTAGATAAAAAAGAAATCATAGATTTAGTTGGTGGCATTGATGACATCAAAAACAAAATAACTCGTTTTGTTGGTGAGCCTGCTTTAAGAATAAAGGAAGATCCCTTGCGTATCTTGCGCTTGTTTAGATTTGCTACAAGATATGGGTCTAACATAGAAAAAGATTCAAGTATAGCTATTGTTGAAAATGGACATATGCTTTCTATAATAACAAAAGAGAGAATATGGGATGAAATTAAAAAAGCATACAAGCAAGCTAAAAGTTTCTCAGATTATCTTTACCATCTATGTGAATATGGCATTGATGCTATTATATTCACTGAATTATACATTCCTTCTTGTCATCCTACTGAAGCTATGAGTTTAGAATTACACTTTGCTTACCTATTTCAGGAGAACAGCACCGTTGGTCTTTTAGACAAAATGAAGTTTGAATTTAAAATGGAACACGACTTCGCAAGAACCGTTGTATTTCTTATAGATTTATTAAACTTAAAAGAAGAAACGGTTATAGACTTACATAAGAAGAAAGTAATATGTGGTATATCAGATGAAGATATACTACAATGGTATAGATTTACCTATTTAGAAGATAGTAGCCTACATAAAGCTTTCTTAAAGTTTAAACCTTCTGTTAAAGCAGATGATTTAATGGCAAAAGGCTTTAAGAATAAAGCATTAGGTATGGAAATCAAAAGACTTGAATTATTGAATTTTAAAACTTTATTAAATGAAATA
>Ga0114962_10002320_pt1 | contig 15963 bp, 23 predicted proteins | sample C_130820_MF_Meta_FD_87017 | JGI IMG/M metagenome (GOLD analysis project Ga0114962, IMG submission 87017) | Freshwater microbial communities from Lake Croche, Canada to study carbon cycling - C_130820_MF_MetaG | ecosystem: Environmental > Aquatic > Freshwater > Lake | place: Lake Croche, Canada...
GGATCGTGAAACTGATGCTATGAAACAGTTTCCTGAAGCCATGGCTGCACTTAGAAAGATAATGTAATGGGTCTGGACATGTATGCGTATGTGGCTGCTCGGGCCGGTGCTCAGGCAGAATTTGACCAAGGAGCCAGCTGGGACAAAGAAAAAGGTGCAATGGTCAATCCCAGGGTAACCCAGCCACGCGAGATTGCTTACTGGCGCAAGCATCCCAACCTACATGGCTGGATGCAGCGACTTTGGGAGAGCAAGGGCAATTCAGGTGAGTTCAATGGCGACGAGCTAGAACTAACCTGGGAAGATCTTGACACCTTGGAACAAGCTATACGAGACAAGACTTTGCCCCCCACTGGCGGATTCTTTTTTGGAAGAGGCGCCGACGACGAATATCGTGAAGATGATTTGAAGTTTGTGCGTGAGGCCAAGGCCGAAGCATTCTTGGGTCTCAAAGTTTTTTACAATTCAAGCTGGTAACTCACGATGGCAGGCTGGAATCAAATTCAACAAGTTCGTAAACTAGAAGAACAAGCAGATAAACTTGGTCTTAAGTTTGGTGCATATAAGCATGATGATATGTATGGCGAGAGTGTAGCATTAATTCCTAAGGATAGTAATGCATTGCCTATCTACAGTCGTGATGCAGTAATGTTTGCCGGTTCATTGGAAGGTGCTGCTTACTGGATGCAAGGTGTCATGTGGGCACGAGATTATGATGATATGCTAAAGGTCAGCGATGTCGCCAAGCGTGAACGCAAAGAACAAGACGAGCGCAACAGGCAAATAGTCAGGCTCTTGAAAAGTGAAAAGAACACATTGGTGAACACATGAAAAAAATCTACTATGAAAAACGTGGACGCAGATATGTTCCAGTCTCTGAATACGACAACGATCTTATGGACAGTTTTTCTAAAGGCACACATCTTGTGATGGTATATCCAGGCGGATCAAGTCGCAGATACAATGTTGACCCTAACTATGCGGCCATGATTGCTGCTGGGCGTGTGGCCGAAGATGAAATTTGTAAGGCGCTGAACAAGGCCAGCGAAATGAGACCAGCCCGCACACCAATTACACCTGGACAACAACGAGCCTGGAAAAAACTGGCCAAGGAGTTTGGTGATGAACTTTGCACCTTGAATGGTGCCAGCATTCACGACATTGCCGAAGCAGGTGTTCGTGCCATGCAAACAGAAGCTGACAAACTGATGACCAATGAGTCTGTAAAAGCAGCCTATGAACAGTTCTTATTTGTGTGTGCATTGACCCGACAAAACGAGAAGTAAATAATGACAAATGAATTCACATACGACATTGATGATCCACGCTATGAGGGCACCATGTCGTCGGGCTGGATAACGGAACTAGCCGAATCCGACAGCCGCATCCACAAGGAAAAGGTGATTGAAAAAGCCTTGATGGCATCAAAGTTGGGCAGTGCCGATGCACAGGCTTTTTTGTTCAACTGCTATCAAGCCTACAATCCCTTCTATACCTTCCATGTGAAGCAACTGCCCGAGACTTCTGGACTCACAGGTCGTGTGAATCCATGGCCCAAGTTCTGGGGCTTGCTGGAAGCACTACGCACACGCAGCACATCTGGACATGCAGCTCGAGACATGATCCTGAACATGAGCCAACAGTTTGACAGCGATGAGTGGAACTTGATATGTGTGCCTGTGATCCGCAAAGATCTCCGCTGTGGTATCACAGACAAGACACTGAACAAGGTGTTAGGCAAGACACAATATCGCATCCCAGTGTTCTCTTGCCAGTTGGCACAGGACTCAACTGATCGTCCGGCCAAGATGAAAGGCATCAAGCGCCTGGAAGTCAAACTGGATGGTGTACGGGTGCTGGCCATGGTCACTCCCAACAATGTGACCTTGTATAGTCGCAACGGCAAAGAGTTTGGGAACTTTCCGCAGATCGCAGAGGCCCTGATGAAGGTGGCCAACGGCACAGTCAAGGGCGGCATGGGGCCAGCCGGGGTGGTCTTGGATGGTGAGATCGTGGGTGAAAGTTTCCAGCAACTGATGCGCCAAGCACATCGCAAAAATGATGCTCAAACCGAAGGCATGGTATATCATGTGTTTGATCTGATTCCGTTAGCTGAGTTCAAAGAAGGGCATTGTAATACCCGCCAACACCTCCGCTTGAAGTGGGTGGAGAATCTGCGAAACAGATTCAACGACACCGATTGTTTGCGTGTGATGTCTGGGCATGAGGTGGATCTGGACACAGCCGAAGGCCACGATCAGATGAATCGTTATGCACAAGACGCAGTGAAAGACGGATTCGAAGGCATCATGATCAAGAATCTTGATGCGCCTTACGAGTGCAAGCGGTCGGACTTTTGGATGAAATGGAAACCCACCATCACTGTTGACCTCAATGTCGTGGGTTTTGAGCAAGGAACTGGTCGCAATAGTGACCGCTTGGGTGCTATTATATGTGAAGGAACAGACAATGAACGAAACATTAGAGTCAATGTTGGTAGCGGTTTTAGTGACGATGATCGCCAGCGGTTTTGGGACACACGCGATAGTTTGCTTGATAACATCATTGAAGTTGAAGCTGATGCAGTCACGCAAAACCAAGACGGAACCTACAGTTTGAGATTTCCAAGATTTGTGAGATTCCGTGGATTTGAACCTGGAGAAAAGCTATGAGCAAACGAATTGTACCCATTACATTGGACGGCGAAGCAGCTGATCGTATCACTGTGCTTGCTCTTAAAGAACAGAGAAACTATCTCAAGAAAGAACTCTCGGAGTGGAAGAAAAATCCCCGGACAGAAACCAATCCTGAAGGATACTGGTTGCATCCTGAAGATGTGAGTGGAAACGAAATCATGATTCACCACCTGGATGCGGTGATCAAACACTTTGGTGGCTAGAATTTTCTACCAGGAGAAACTATGACAGAAGTCAGCAGGGTGACTGCACAAAATGCAGAAGTGTATCGACAGACTCAAGTAAAACAGTTGGACAAACGTCACGAAGAACTCAGACTAGAAGAAAAACGTGTGCAGGCCGATGCCAAGGTCAACGAACAAGCAAGAATTGAAATGAATCGGCGGATGAATCGTCCAGGACAAAATGTAGATAAGATGGCATAGCAAGGAAACAAAATGCAAATAGTAAAAGATTTTTACCAAGATAGGCAGACAGTGGTTGATGCAGCCATTAGAGATTGTGTGTTCTTATACAAAGATCCTGCAGGCAATCGCAGCCAGGTGCCTGCAATTCCCAGTGGGTACGAATCTTGGTCCAGCATAGACCCTGTGTATACTCAAAATGCCTACAGGCTCACAGCAGAAATACAGCCCTTGGCCGCAGCGATTGAACAGTTGACTGGATTGAGTGTGATGCGGTCCTGGGCCAATCTTCATAAATCACAGCAATGGATCGGAGCCCATGCACACCGCCATGCAGGTTTACCGGGTACCAGTATGAATAAATCAGTAGCCACATACTATGCACAAGTGGGTGAAGGCGAGACGCTGATTTTTGAAGATCAAGCAGTGCCTGTAGAACAAAATATGTTGATGGTGTTTGATGCTGATCTTGTACATGGATTTGATCCTATTGATCGAACTGTAGATAGAATTGTAATTACTTTTGAATTGGGATAATCATGCACAAAACAGTCTACACTGAAGTTGAAGTTGATGTTGATCTTGGAGATTTTGAAACAGAGGATCTGATTGAAGAACTAGAAAGTCGTGATGCATTGCCTTCGGACACTGGCCCATACGATAGCAAAGAGCTAGTGGAACAGATTTGGATGCTTCGACGCAACGGTAAAAACTATGATGCACCATTGGATCAGTTGGTGTATGCTGTGACTGGACGCATCATTTAATCAATCATGAATAGTAATTTTTTAGGAGAAATCAAATGGCAACAGCAAAAACAGTAAGTAAAATCAGTGACAAACTGGTCAAAGCAAACGACAACTTTTCCGTTCACAGGTATGACAATGGATTTATGGTCGAAGTTAGTGGACGCAACAAAAAGGGCGATTACGTCAGTGCCAGAATAATCTGCAGCACTGTGGATGAAGTCTTGAATCTTGCACGTGAAGCCTGCGAGATGGACCTGGACGTTTAGAAGGAAAATAAGGAGCAATTATGTTTGGAACAAGTTACACAGGCGGAATGGCATATCGTTCTGCCAGCGAAGTCAACTCGGCAATGAGTCGGGTGTATGGACACATGAGCCTTGCAGTCATTGTGTCAATGATCGTGAGTTACTTTGTGGGCACCAGTCCAGAGCTACTGGAATTCTTTTTCACCGGTGTACTAAAGTGGATTGTGATTTTTGCTCCCTTGGCAGCGATCTTTGGCATTGGCTATGTGCTGGGCAATAATCCTAGCAAAGGTGTGGCACAGTTATGCCTGCATGGTTTTGCAGCCTTGATGGGACTGAGCTTTGCCACAATCTTTGCAGTGTTTACCATGGGTTCAATTGTGAGTGCATTTATGGGTGCAGCCATCTTGTTCGGAGTCATGAGCGGCTACGGTTATTTTACCAAAAAAGATCTTAGCTCGATGGGCCGACTGATGTTTGTTGGCCTGATTGCCATTGTCATTGCCAGCATTGTGAATATCTTTATTGGATCGACTGTGATGCAGATGGTAATCTCGGCCTTGGCCATTATCATATTCCTGGGACTCACTGCTTATGACACACAACAGATTCGAGAAGAACTCAGTGTGGACACCAGTCCGGCTGCAGAAGTGTCAGGTGCCTTGACCCTGTACATGGACTTTATCAACCTGTTTATCAACCTGTTGCAGCTATTTGGCGACAGGAAGTAATCATGCACTGCACCAGGGTCGGCACATGATCCTGCCAAATGATTTGACAACTCATCTCATGATGTGTATAATTACTATGCATGATCAAGGAGATGGTGCTGTTCAATAGGGCAGCGGGGGTCCTAGGCCCGCTGCTACTGTGGCATGTGAACATAAGTCACGTAGGTTGAGACACTGTCCTTGAGTCGAATCAAAACTCAGCTGATAACTGGGGGTATGCCAAAAAGGAACAAAACAGTGAAAGGATATGTATATGTCTGTTGAAATTGGGGCCGCTGCGTCGAGCATGTCCGAGTCACTCAGCTCTCTTGAATCAACGCCCTTGGTCATGCACCGTATTTGGTTTGATATTTCCAGCACCACCGAGTGGTACTCGATCCAGCGTGAAGCTAAAAAACTCTATGGCACCGGTTGGAAAAGCCAGGCTCGGGTCAAGCGCAAACTAGACAACATCTGGGGCAATCCAGCATCTCACTCGGTCTGGTTTGATGTTCCTGATCAGTCGTTTGCATCCTGGATCTCGGTAAAGTACGCTGTGACTGCCAAGATAAAAGCCGGTAAATAGTCTTATGTTCCTTAGTCTTATAACTCTGGCTGTGGCCCTGAGCCTCAGCGTTGTTGCTGCCTACTACAGTATCGCTGGTTTAGCAGCTATATTTGCAGCAGCCGTAATACCCATCATGATCATGGGATCCATCCTGGAGTTGGCCAAGGTTGTGGTCACAATATGGTTGCACGAGTACTGGGGTCGAGCCAGATGGTTGATGAAACTGTATCTGGTGTCTGCGGTGATCATGCTGATGTTGATCACCAGCATGGGCATATTTGGCTTCCTATCAAAAGCACACAGTGATCAGAGTCTTGTGAGTGGCGATAGTCAGGCCAAAGTTTTGATCTTTGATGAAAAAATTCGAACAGCCAAGGAAAACATTGATACCAACCGACGGGCACTTAAACAGATGGATGAGGCCGTGGACCAAGTCATGGGTCGCAGTCAAGATGAAAAAGGTGCCGACAAAGCTGTTCAAATCCGCAGATCTCAGGCCAAAGAACGTGCTCGTCTTATATCTGAAATTGACACCGAACAGAAAATCATTGCCAAACTCAATGAAGAAGCTGCACCACTTCGAGCAGAATTTCGCAAGATCGAAGCCGAAGTTGGTCCCATCAAGTATATTGCAGCCTTGATCTACGGTGACAATCCTGATGCCAACATTCTGGAACGTGCAGTGCGTTGGGTCATAATCCTGCTGGTGTGTGTGTTTGATCCACTAGCTATCATGATGTTGTTGGCAGCCACAGAAAGTCTCAGATGGGCAAGAGAACGGCCCAGAGAAGAGATTGATGAGGATGGTTACAAAACACCTTGGCCCGACAGACCTCCTGTACCTGGATACGATGGCGAATATGTTAAATATCCAGGGGGTGTTGGCATTCCTGAACCAGCTTATGAGCCCGATGATGGGCCTCTCACAGATGATCAAATTGAACAGATACGTACCATGGCAAAACAAGAGTTGCCTGCTGGTGAGCCTGTGATCAAACAAGAACTATTCTCACCGGCCACACAGGAAGAGGCAGTGATATCATCTGAGTTCCATGACGATGTATCCGACGAAGACAGTTCTGAACTCAAGGTAGCCATAACACAATGGAAATTAGAGAATCCCGGTGACACTCTCAAACATCAACGAAGATTATTTGACTCCGGGCAAATAGACGAACTGCCTTGGATAAAGTTCTTGCCGCCACGTGAGCCTACATTTGGATTTGGCACACAGCTACCTGAGACTGCTGTGAAAGGTGACAGCTATGTATTGACCACAACCATTCCCAATGCCCTGTATAAATTCAACGATACCAACTGGATTAAAGTTGACAATTCTATAAAAGACCAGTATACTTACGATATAGCATATATAGATCACTTGATCGGTCAAATTGAAAAAGGATTGTATGATCCTGAGCTTTTGAGTGATAGTGAACGTGATCAAATCGAACAACGCATACAACAACTTCCAGAATAAATTGATGATCAAAGAAACCCATTCCTCATGCAGCTTCTGTGGCAAAAACAAAGATGACGTGCGCAAACTCATTGTTGGCGAGTACGCAGGCATCTGCAACGAGTGTGTGGATTTTTGTCAAGGATTGTTGTCAACTGACGAGCCAGTTGCACTGCCTGAACCACCATCGGCCAAACTAGATCCAATGGTACTGAAGAACTATCTTGATCAGTATGTGATTGGTCAGGATGCTGCCAAGATCATGATCAGTGTGGCCATTGTGAATCATTACAAACGCATCAGCAAGACCACAGCGGACCCTGAGATGGACAAGGCCAATATCTTGATGCTAGGGCCCACTGGATCAGGTAAAACTTTACTGGCCAAGTCAGTTGCCCGTTATCTCGACGTACCATTTGCCATTGCTGATGCCACAAGTATCACCGAAGCAGGATATGTGGGTGACGACGTGGAAAGTCTAATTACCCGATTGTACGCTGCATCGGGCAATGATGTGATCAAGACACAACAGGGTATTGTGTTTGTGGACGAAATTGACAAAATCTCCCGCAAAGGTGAAAGCTCGTCGATCACCAGAGACGTGTCAGGTGAAGGTGTGCAACAGGCCCTGTTAAAAATGGTAGAACGCACTGTGTGTCGTATCCCAGCAGCAGGTAGTGGAAGAAAACATCCTGGCGGTGACATGATTGAAATTGACACTCGCAACATTTTGTTTATTGCTGGTGGTGCATTTGTGGGACTAGACGCTATTGTAAAAAATCGTATGCAAGGGACTTCGATTGGATTCAATGCTCGAGTTACAAAAACATCAGTGGATGCTGATCTGGACATGACCACACCCGATGATCTAGTGAAGTTTGGAATGATTCCAGAGTTTGTGGGTCGCTTTCCCAACTGGGTAAGTCTTAAAGAACTTTCAAAAGCAGACTTGATCCGTATCCTTACTGAAGTCAAGAACAACTATATCGAGCAGTATCATTGGTTGTTCAAAGAAGATGGCGTGGAGTTGGAGTTTACAGAATCAGCCCTGGAGCTCATAGCAGAACGCACTCTCACAAACAAAACAGGTGCTCGGGGCTTGCATTCGGAGATTGAACGTACATTAATACCACACATGTTTAATCTACGCCGTTATTCGGGCATGGGTATCAAGAACCTGGAGATCACCGCCGACCAGGTAACTATGCCGCAGGCACTAGAAAGAATGAATTGAATAATGAATCTCATAGTGTGTGGCGACTCATGGAGTAGAGGTGCCGAACTCCAGCCTGAAGAACAAAATTTCGGGCAATTGCTGGCCCAGAAATTAAATGCAAATCTTTATAATCAAAGTGTTAGTGCTAGTTCCATACCACATTTGATTGCACAATTAAAAAAAGCTGTTGCACATTGTGATTTGACTCTGCCAACCAAGGCCTTGTTTTTTCTTACTGCATCAGATCGAGATCTAATCTGGAGCCAACAATTGCCAAAAGGCTCTGGGTTTACAAAAACACATCCGCTGCCACATTCAACACCTGAAGAAATTTTTCTAACTCCCTCTGATCCATTGCACGAGCATTGGTATAAAACATATCATAGTCGAGAACTTTCTAATTTTAGATGCAATACATCATTGATTACCTTACAGGCAATGTGCAAATATTATTCTATTCAGGATTATTATATTTGGGGTTGGGAAACATTTGGACTTTGGCCCGAGGTAGACAAAAGTAAATTTTACAACAACGCCAAATCTAGGATTTTTGATTTTTTTACCAACGACCCCAGAATGACCCCGCACAAATTGTTCAATGAAAATTCTGAATATTTTTGGCCCAACGGCGGTCACCCCAATCAGCTTGGGCATCGAGTTATTGCAGACAATCTACATGATTGGATGAGGAATGTACATTGAATTTGCATGGTCGAAGGATGGTGGAGGCCAGACGGCAGCACATGCATTGGGCACAGTTATTCCTAGACTAGACACCTGGGCAAACAAGTACAATGTCAATTACAAGACAAAAATAATCAAATGCAAGTTACGAGTAACTTTTGATTTGGACGAGTATTACACATTGTTTGGGCTGACCTGGGTCCTGGACCCAAAACATCCAAGCTGGACAAATTACCGACTGATATCTGATCTAAATAACAAAACATAATTGGTTTTTGTGTTATACTAAATAACAATGTAGTGCCCATACCGGGGCTACATTAAAGTCATCTTGCTTAATAAAGGAGAAAACAAATGACAAAAACTCTCACCCTTCGTAGTTTCGATATCCCTGCAATCCACAAGTTTGGAATTGGATTTGATAATCTGTTTGACGACCTCATGCGTGTCACACAGCATCAGGCCACCACAAACTATCCTCCCCACAATGTGATCAAGACTGGTGATGACACTGTCACCATCGAAGTTGCTGTGGCTGGATTTGCCGAAGGAGAAATTGATATCAGCCTAGATAAACGTCAACTGGTGATCTCTGGAGCCAAGGCAACAGAACAGGACCAAGCTCACGAATATCTACATCGTGGTATTTCACAACGCGACTTTAAACAAACATTTCCACTCAGTGAGCATGTGGAAGTGAACGGCGCAAGCATCAGCAATGGTATCTTGACTGTGTATCTGGAACGCAAAGTTCCTGAGTCAGCCAAGCCTAAAAGCATTGCAATCACATACGCAGCATAGTATAATTGTGTAAATACAGTGATGGAACACCGTTCCATCACTCTCTAAGGAACAACATGGCAAACGCAGAAGCAGCAACTATTTCAAAAACAAAAAAAGCAATCAAAGAGCCATCTCTTTATCGTGTGATCTATATCAATGATAATACCACTAGCATGGAATTTGTGGTAGAGAGTCTAGTGGAATTCTTTGAGTACACTGAAGAAACTGCTGCAGAACTCACAGTGGGCATACACGAGCACGGATCAGCTGTTGTTGCGGTGTTGCCCTATGAAGTTGCTGAACAAAAAGGCGTAGAGGTTACTGAAAGTGCAAGAAAACAGCAGTACCCTTTGCAGATCAAACTAGAGCCTGACGCCGAGTAATTCCAGCTGCTGGACATAGTGTGGCTCGCCGGCAGCCACAGTCTTGTTCCAGTCGTCGTGCGCGGCCTGATCAGCCGAGTCAGTGACATATTTCCAGCACAAGAATGGTATGCTCAAGCGGTGGCAGCATTTGGCAATGGCATATGCTTCCATGTCCACTAGATCTGCTGGTATGGTCAGGGCAGGATTCATAACAAAATTATCTCCGGTACTGCACACCAGCCCTGGGATGTTGCCAATATGTGTGCCTTGCTCAAAAGGTGTCTGGCCAGGAACACAGCCCAGAGCCTCGCAGGTCATGTCGCGTTGAACAAACTGAGTGCATTGATGCAATCCGGTGCCCACAGTGATTCCTCCTGCGGTTCCAAAATTGATCACACAGCTGGGACGGAATCGTTCAATCAATGATGCTGCTGCAAGTGCAGCATTTACCTTGCCCACGCCGGTGTAGAACACTTGAGAACTGGTGACCAGATTTGGTGCTTCCTGCTGTAATGCAATGAGTATCAGATTCATGTTTCTACAACAATTCTTTTGGGAAAATACGGTGACTGTTTGTAAGGGGTATCACCGCGACCACGGCAGTTGTTGACAAATCGCACACCATTTACATTTTGATCTACAGCTCCGTGATAGTGACCAAAGCACCAGGTATGTATCTTGTGTTCAGTATCATTGGTGCGCACCAGATTCATAAGTCTATTGCCCATGTGATTGAATTGGGTAGTACCTGCTAGTTCGATGTCATGTTGTATCAAATTTGCACCTGGTACTGTGTGCGTGACAATCACAATCTTTTTGACATCTCTGTGTGTTTGTAATCTCTGCACACTGTTGATCAGATAGGCTGCATCAATTCTGGCACAATTGCTGAGTTCTTCAGGATCGATCGAGTGTCCGGGCATGATCCGTTCATACCAATCTACCATGCGCTGTTTACCTTCATCTCGACTGATTGATGCATCTAAATCATATCCCCACCAACCGTTGGTTCCTAGAATGGCCACGCCGTCGATTATCACCACGTTGTCCAGGAGATAAGTCACCCTTTGCAATCTGTTTATTGTTCTGGCTAGATCTCGATAGCTTTCGCCCAGCTCGTGATACCTGTATCTGTGTTCATCATTGCCGTCGATATAGAACACAGCAGCATAACAGTTTGACAGATGTTTCAGTGTGTTTTTTACTATTTTGGGGTCTGGGCTTATGTCACCTGCTACCACACAAACAGGACTGGTAGGTTGTCCAGTCCAGTTGAATTCTTCAGACCAGGTGTCCAAATGTAAATCAGAAATTAAATCAAAGGTCATGCTCATGATACATATTTAAAAGGAATTCACATGCATATAATATTTGGAGAAGAGATCGGCCAAGCAGCCGCAGAAAAACACATTGTTCTGGAACTGGACACATTTGAGATCAAAGGCAAAGAATCCCCAGTGACTGCATACGCTCTGATAGAGCAGGTGCCATTACAGGACATGCCTGTTCTGACTCACTTTTGCGATCTGCACGCCAACCTCATGATTGAATACCGCAATCGAAACTGGAAGTATTGTGAAGATGCCATGGAACACCTGCAGGGCAAATGGAATGGAGAATTGAACACTTTCTATACCGAGTTGAATGCCCGTATTCAGCAGCTGAAAACTGAATCATTGCCCGACACCTGGACCGGGACGGTTCTTAAGAGCTAGGTATGTTACTACACGATCTATTTCTTCTTGTGATCGAGTAGCAACAATTCCGACCGAACGATTTATCTCCTGTGACTCAAGCCAGTGTTTTCCAGTACAATGCTGATTCATCGTGATCAAGGCTTGATTCATGTTGTCAACGTATTCTTGCACTATGCTGGACTGCCACTCAGCAGAGAAAAATCTCCGCTGGTTTCTCTCAGCAATCAGGTGCAGTCGATTCCATAATATGACTTTATCCGCCCAGCTCATGGCAGCGATCCTGCTCATCTCTCGAATCACAGCGTTCAATCTGGCCACAGGATCAGTTTCAAGATCATACGATTCATCAATGAGATCGTCGAATGTTTCAAATCCATAGCTGCGCAGGTATTTTAAACTGCCGGCTGTGGCAACCAACATAAAGGGTTTGCCACAGGCAATGGGACGCAGAGATTTTTCTGTAAGATGCAGTCGTGAATCGTCAAACAGGGTCTCCAGCACAATTTCCATACCTGTCTGTGCATAATCCTGATTGTTATAATCAGCACTGGCACAGGAATCATGTGTGTTTGCAGGCAGCACAGTTTCTAAATCAGCTCTGGCAATTGCCAGGTCGACATTCTTAAACTGATGTTGACTATAGTGTATGTCTGAATCCCAAGGTGCAAAACTGGTGCGGCAATTTTTTGTCAACCCTGCTTGAACTAGTCTATCAACAAATGTCAACCTATATTCTCTAGTGCCTGACCAGGCTCGGTTGTATATCAAAAAATCTTGTGCAAATGCAGCAGCATTATATTGCAGCACAGGATCATGCTCGGCATATCTAAACCAGTCAGCAGCAATCACGGCGTGGCTCCAGTAGTACACTGGTAGAAATCCATGCTGGAAATACCTATCAGCTTCTTGACTGTTTTTTTCAGAATGTACCAATATAGCATAATCGTATATGTTCAAGGGCCACACTCTTGATCTCAGATGCAAACTGCTGTAGTAACTGGACTGCAATGGGTGATGATACAGAGGATCCTGTTTGCTTGATCGACTATCTATATACCAATGCCAGGCCTTCTCAAAATCATCAGGTGTCCACAAATCAAAATCCAAAGGCTCCTGGTCATGAAAGACCACACTGGGAATAATCATTTCTTTGGCCCAACTGGTTGTTGGCATCAGTGGCCATAGATCTTCAAGTTTTTTTGAGCCATGCGGCCAGAAGCGATAAATTATTATATCATGGTCGACAACATCATGCAAAAAGTGGTATAATCTATCTAAAGGAACTGACATATATGAAGAATATCGGATTTATCGGAATTGGCAAATTGGGCCTGGACTGTGCAGAAGTCTTTGCTGAGAAGTACACAGTAAGGGGGTATGATATTTACCCGCGCACCAGTGACTTGGTAAAAGTTTGTGATATTGACGAACTTGTGAATGAGAGCGAGTGGATCTTTATTGCTGTGCCAACACCGCACCAGGAAGGCTACGACGGATCTGTTCCCAGCAGCCATATGGAACCAAAAGACTTTGGCCATGACGCTGTGATTGATGCGATCAAGAACATAAACCGGTATGCAACATCACCCAAAAAGATTGTGTTGATCAGCACAGTCCTACCCGGAACTACACGTCGCAAGTTTTTTCCGTTGCTGGACCCACAACATCAGTTCCTGTACAACCCCTACTTGATTGCCATGGGATCGGTCAAATGGGACATGATCAATCCAGAAATGGTCATGATCGGTACCGAGGATGGCAACCCCAATGAACTGGCAGGCGAACTGATTGATCTGTACAAGACTATCATGGCAAACAATCCACGCTACGAGATTGGCACCTGGGATGAATGCGAAGCTATCAAGATCTTCTACAACACCTTTATCAGTGCAAAAGTAGGACTAGTCAACATGATCCAGGATTTTGCCCTGCGCATCGGACACATCAATGTGGATGTGGTCACAGATGCATTGGCCCGAAGTACCATGCGTATCATGGGGCCCAAGTACATGACCGCAGGCATGGGCGATGCAGGTGCTTGCCACCCACGAGACAACATTGCTCTGCGTTGGTTGGCCAAAGAATACAACATTGGCTACGACCTGTTTGACACAGTGATGCATGCCAGAGAAATACAAGCAAAGAATCTGGCCCAGTTCCTGGTAGACCAATCTGGTCATTGGATCATTGGTGAAAACTTGCCCATTGCCATACACGGCAAAGCCTACAAGCCTGATGTGCCTTATTGCATTGGATCATACAGTACCTTGGTAGGACATTATATCAAAGAACTAGGACATAAAGTTGTTTATCTTGATCCATTGGCAGATGACCCTGCAGATGTTGTTGCAGAATTACAAGGCCCCCATGTGGTGCTGTGGGCACACAATCGCAAGATCACATATGAATACACCGGCGATCAACCGGACACACAACCATATTGTGCAATTCCTGGAGGTAGCGTTATCGTGGATCCTTGGCGCAAGCTGAATAAGACCGCCGACGGTGTCACTGTGGTCCACTATGGCAACACCCGACCAAAATAATGTCTGGGCACAAGGTCACATAGATCCTGCATGGGGTCTACAACATCGTGATCTTGCCTATATCCACGAACAGTTCAATGATCGACAAAGTCTAGCAGAATGGCGTCGGTTGGGATATACACAAAGTAAATTTACCGGGGACATGTACGACATGCGTTTCCCTGAGCCGGCCTGGATGCAATCTATCTGTGACAAGTTTCACTGGAACAAGATGGGCTGGAGTGTGTATCGTATGTCTCCGGGCTCAGTGTTGCCGGCACACAGAGACACCTACGATAGATTCAAACTCATACACAGTCTTGAATCGACGCAATCTGTGGTTCGCACCATTGTGTTTTTGGAAGATTGGGAAAGTGGTCACTATCTGGAAATGAACAGTGTGCCTGTTACCAATTGGCGTGCTGGTGACTGGGTTAGTTGGCGCGATGACTTCCTACACCTGGCCGCCAATGTTGGCAAAACTGATCGCTACACACTACAACTAACCGGAACCACATGAAAATTTCCAGCCACGACGAATACAGCACACTCAAGAGCATGGTGGTAGGCGATGCTACTCATGCCAACTGGCCGATCAATGATCCGGTGTTCAGCTCAGAAGCAGAGCGCACACTCTGGAAAGAAACTCCTGTGCCATCCGGTCCTGTACCGCAATGGATCATTGATGAAGCCAATCAAGACCTACAAACGCTGGCAGACACGCTGACAGCACACGGTGTCAAAGTGGTGCGTCCAGATCCACTGAACTTTCAGATCCACGATGGCTTGTACAACTATTGCCCCCGTGATAGACTGATTGTGCATGGGTCGATTGTGGTCGATCCTGCCATGATGTATCCCTGCAGAGACATGGAACTACAGTGCTACCATGATATTTTGCAAGCAGCAGATCAAGTTATCACAATGCCAAGAGCCGCAGGCATGGTGCTGGATGCTGCCAATATCTTGAGGGTGACACAACACAAGTGGTTGTTTCTTGAATCTGCCAGCGGCAATCGAGCAGCCTATGAATGGTTGTGCAATCAGTTTCCTGATGTGGACATTGAACTGTGCAACTTCTATGCTGGTGTGCATATTGATTCAACCATCGTGGCACTGAATGCAGATCAATTTGTTGTGAATGGCAGCAGGCTAGATCGAGGCAGGAAAGATCTACCACGACACCTCAAGAACAAAGAAGTATTTTTTGTTGACGAAGTGGTAGCACAAGGATTTTACCAATATCCATATGCCTCAAAATGGATCGCGCTCAACATGCTGAGCATTGATCCTCAAACAGTCATAGTAGATGCCAAACAGGATGCCATGATACAGGCACTGGAACAAGGCATGGGCATGACAGTTATTCCTCTAGAACTGCGTCACAGCAGAACGCTGGGAGGTGGGTTCCATTGTGTCACATTGGATCTGCATCGAGAGCCATGAACATAGCCTGGCTGTTTGCTGAAAACACAGTGCTATCGCCCGCTGTGTCGGTGCAGACCATGCGCGACCTTGCACCCATCTGGGGAAGTTGGCGCACACAAAGAAGTTATCAATCCGACAATGTGGTTTGCTGGGACCCGACCCAGGCAGAGAAACTGGTCCGCCTGGGCTATGCCACGGTCTGCAATCTCTACATACCCGAAAAGATTTATGAACAGCTGAACAAGCCTGCAGGGGTACGAGCGTTTGGCGGAGAAATTGATCTTGCTGTGGATTCAGTAGATGATATTATTGCTGCATGGATGGTGGCCAGTGCAGCAGATGTGATACTCATGGTGGGTTTTGATCTAGAAGCCAAAATCGAACCGATCAAAAGTAGAAACAACTATATTGGTATCCTGGCTCATGCCATAGAA
>Ga0114962_10002321_pt1 | contig 15955 bp, 20 predicted proteins | sample C_130820_MF_Meta_FD_87017 | JGI IMG/M metagenome (GOLD analysis project Ga0114962, IMG submission 87017) | Freshwater microbial communities from Lake Croche, Canada to study carbon cycling - C_130820_MF_MetaG | ecosystem: Environmental > Aquatic > Freshwater > Lake | place: Lake Croche, Canada...
AACATCTACAAGATAGCAAAGAATGCGATAAATAAATTAGAGCGTCCAAGTTATTTATGTAGAGAAACAAAAAGTAATCAAGCGCTTTTACCGAGTTGCTATAACCAAACTTTACAAGGGAACAAAAAATCCCAACTTTGAGTTATTAAAAAAAAGGACTTAAAAAGTTCCATTTATAATATTCAAAGGTGTAAATGAGTTTTAATTATTTAACAATTGGATATGATTGTTCACCAGCAGCAGCATTAAGGGAGTTAAATTTGCGAGAATTTGCTCTCCCATTTGATTGGATTGTTTCTACCGTAAACGTTCTACAAATGTGTTTAGAAACTAAATTTAAAGATTTTCATAAAAATTTAACTTTTAATTACAATAAAACGAGATTAATAGACCATTATGGTTTTGAATTTCCACACGATTATCCGTTAACCAATATGACTAATTTTGAAAATAATATAGGTGAGGGAGTATTTGGGGAAGAATGCGGCAATTGTATAACTGAAAATTGGTATCATTATTATAGTGATGTATTAAATAAATATAATAGAAGAATTGAAAGATTTAATAATATTATAAATGATACGAAACCGATTATTGTTTTATGTAGATATAATACGAAAGATGTATTAGAATTACAAGAACTATTTATAAAATATTATAAAAATAACAATATTTATTTTGTAAATTCCTGTAATGAACCTTTTGAAAATGATTATATAAAAAATATTTATACAGAGAAGGAAAATAAGTGGAATGATGTAAATATATGGAAAGAAGGTATCAGCGATATTATAAAAAAAATAAAATAATAATTCACTATTATAACATTGTAATTCAACAACAATTCAATCTTATACAAAAACAATAAGTTAGAACGGTGAAGACTAGGGCTTGACGGTTTTCTTTAAGTTATTTTATCAATTTATTATATTGTAACAAAAAATGTTTCAAAAAGTGTTTTTGGTTTTCAATTTTGGACATTTATTTTTGTCCATTTTTGAAAATCCTTAAAAGACTTTCAAAAATTTATCGTTGTGACCATAAATGAAAATTAAGGTGTTATTAATTTTTTTATGTATATTTTTTTATGACTATATATTTTTTACAATAAAATTGATAAATCTTATAAAAATCTTAAACACTTTTTAAAATCTTATAACACTTTTATAAAATTTTAATATAAACATAAAATATACTTATTTTTATGCCTAAAATTGATATTAATTATTCAAATACTATTATCTATAAAATAACATCTAAAAATATAAATATTAAAGAACTTTATGTAGGATATACTACAAATTTTATTCAAAAAAAACATACACATAAACAATGGTGTACAAATGAAAAGTCACGTAATTATAATTGTAAATTATATGAATTTATAAGAAATAATGGAGACTGGAATAATTGGACTATGGAAATAGTAGATTGTTTTAATTGTAAAAATCATTATGAAGCTAAAAAAAAAGAACAAGAATATGTTATTTTATTAAATGCTACATTAAATAATAATAATTTTTTACCTTTACAAAAATCTACACTAGAAATTAATAATATCTCTAATTATGAGCTATCAACAAAACATAGTGAAAATAGTGAAAATAATAAGATTAATTATGAATGTTTATTTTGTAACTTTAAATGTATTAAAAAACATCATATAATACAACATTTTAATACTCAAAAACACAAACTTATGAAAATCAACAATGTTGAAAAAAGTATCAACAATGTTGATAAAATATTTAAGTGTGATTGTGGCAAAAACTATAAAGAAAGAACTGGATTATGGAAGCATAAAAAAATATGTAAACAATATACAAAAGTTTTTACAAGTAGTAATAACAATATTGAACAAAATGAAATTTTAGATAAAGACCAACTTATTTTAATGCTTATTAAACAAAATTCTCAACTTATCCAAGAAACTACTGATTTTAAAAATATAATGATGGAAGTCATTAAAAGTGGAACACATAATAATATAAATAGTAATAATACTAATTGTAATAATAAATCATTTAATTTACAATTCTTTTTGAATGAAACGTGTAAAGATGCCATGAATATAATGGATTTTGTGAATTCAATTAAATTACAACTTTCTGATTTGGAAAATGTTGGCAAAGTAGGATTTGTAAACGGAATTTCTAAAATAATAATAAAAAATTTAAATGCTTTAGATGAAACACAACGACCTGTACATTGTACAGATAAAAAACGTGAAGTAATTTATGTAAAAGATGAAGATAAATGGGAAAAGGATGAAGATGATTATAAAAAAATACGAAGAGCTATAAAAGTATTAGCAAAACGAAACAGCAAATTACTTTTTGATTTTAAAGATAAATATCCAGAATGTTTGGATGGAGAATCAAAATACTCTGATAAATATAACAAATTATTTATTGAAGCTTATGGTGGTTCAGGTAATCATGATATAGATAATGAAAATAAAATAATAAAAAATTTATCCAAAGAAATTCTTATTGATAAATATGAAAATTAAGTATTTAAGAAATAAATACTTAATTTTTATAGTTTAATGTATATATAATGTCTACCTCTAAAGAAATAATTAGTGAAATAACAACAAGAGATGCTTTTTTTCATCTTCTTAATAATAATCCTGGTTTAATTATAATAAAATTAGGTGCGGAATGGTGCGGACCTTGTAAAACAATAAAACCAGTGGTTCACGGGTTTTTTTTAACATCACCAGCTGATGTTGTTTGTGCTGATATTGATGTTGACCAAAGTTTTGATTTTTACTCTATGTTAAAAAATAAAAAAATGGTTAATGGTATTCCTGTTATGCTTTGTTACAAAAAAGGAAACACAAACTTTATTCCTGATGATACTATTACAGGGTCAAAACCACAAGATTTACACAATTTTTTTAAACGTTGTGGTAATCATTTAAACGATGTTCGTATGAAGTTTCCTAATTCACAAATACAAATATAATTCTATAAATAATAAAACAAATACTATTATACACAGTTCCAAAAAACTTTATAAAATCTTCAACGATGTAAATCTGTATATTTTTACACGAATTTACAAAAATTTATATAGTTTATTACAAAAAACAAATTACTTTACTTTGAATAGTAATAACTAAATGTAATTATTTAGATTGAAAATTATCAGTTTCATTTTAGTGAGTGTAATAATGATTGGTAAATAAAATATAATAATATAATATATGAAATCATTTACAAATTATATTATACTTTTTATTATTCTTATTGTATTATTGATACTTTATAAAAGATTTGAAGATAAACGATTGAATGAAGAAAATAAAGACAATGTTGAAACAATTCGTAAATATTTATTAAATGATGTGGATTTAGCCAAGAGTAAAAAACCAATATTATGGATTCATGTACCATACGAGTACAATTCTAGAAATTGGTTAAGTTTTTGTTCAAGAAGTTCTTTTGAATTAAATCAACCATATCTTTATTTAACAGTTAAAACTATAATAAATCAATGTGGTGAAGACTTTACAATATGTTTAATAGATGATAAATCTTTTAAAAAACTTGTTCCTGGTTGGTCAATTGATATGGAAAAAATTTCTAGTCCAATTGTTGACAAAATTAGAATTTTAGGTTTAGTAAAATTACTTTATATATATGGTGGAATGCTGTGTCCTATTTCATTTTTGTGTATTAAAAATTTACAAGAACTTTACAATAAAGGAATAAGTGGGGATAAAATGTTTTTATGTGAATTAAATAACAGAAATATTACATCAACAGAATATAATTTTTATCCTAATCTAACTTTTTCAGGTTCACCTAAAGAATGTCCAACTTTATTAAATTTAATTGATTTTATGCAACGAACAATATCAAGTGATTTTACATCTGAATCAGATTTTTTAGGAGATTTTAACAGATGGTGTGAATCTAGAATTCGTCGTGGTGAAATTAATTTGATAGATGGTATTGAAATAGGAACAAAAACTATAGATAGACAACCAATACTTATAGAGAATCTTTTATCACAAAACTACTTGAATCTTTATCCAAATCTATATGGTATTTATATTCCAGCTAATGAAATTTTAAACCGTAAATACTATGAATGGTTCGCAAGATTATCAACAAAACAAGTATTAGAATCAAATACAATAATAGGTAATTATTTTCTTATCACTTTAGCAGAAAATGGCGGAAAAGTGATAGAACCAATTGTTGTTAGACCAAAAGGTTGGGTAGGATTTTGGAAAACTCCACTTTATCCTGGTTTATATGGTCAAAAGCCTAACTTTCTTGGTGATAATTTATCTATTCTTAAATATCCAGGACGGTAAATTACAATAATATACAAAACTACTTAAATAAATATTAATATTAATATTAATATTAATATGTCTACAGATTGTATTGTGCTTAAAATTGAAGAGTTTGATAATTGGGAACTAGATAACACAATATTTATAATTTATGATAAATTAAAAAGTCAATATTTGATTCGTGGAAGAAGGTCTGATACAGATAAATACAATCCAGTTCCTATTTCTTTTATTGCTGATAATATTGATAATCTAACCGAATTTATTTTATTTATATTATGTAAAAGTAATACATATACTTATTCTATGTATAATTATGATAATTTGCCAGATAATCAATATGAGATAACATATGAAAAATTAAAAAATCTTGATAATAATGTTAATTATGAAATAGTAACTTATACCAATAAAAAACTCACCAAAAAATGTTTATATAATATGTTTAATATTTTGAAGAATATCTACAATAATTATTACATCATATAAAATTTGTGTTTACACCACAGACATTTTGAAATTATAAATTTGGCATTATACAAATTCTAATATTTTGTCATAATATTCTTTTGATATTTTACAACCGTTCAAGTATTTTTTTTATCTGGAATTTAGTCCAACAAGGCGAATCGTATTGTAATTTCTTATTTTTTTACAATAAAAAGAAAGATTGAATTGGTTAAAATAAAAATAAATTTTTATTTTTATAAATTATGAAGGAAATCACTACTTTACTTCTTACAACTACTTTTTTAGCTTTAGGAGGATTAGGAATATATTTTTTAAAAACACAAAGTGATTATGATGACGATACAAAAGAAGGTGATAATTCAGAAGAAATTATAAATTTGGAAAAAAATTATCCCGATGATGATTATCCCGATGATGATTTATCATATACAAAAACTAAAACAAAAAGAAATAGAAAAAAATTGTCAGTATCTAAACGAAGATACTAATTATTTTTAAAAAAAATTATATATACAATATCATATGTTGATTTATCATATTTAATTTGTGATGTATAAGTTATTTTATTAAAATTACATATTTGTCTTAAAACAGTTGCGAAAGAATTATATGTTATTTTTCTTTCAACATACTTTTTTTTTGAATTATGATAATATTGTTTAAGTTCTTCAAAAAAAGGTTGTAATAAATTCATAAATACTCCTTTTTTGAAAGAATTTGAATTAAAAACAAAATGTTTATCATTTTTAATACAAATTATATTTAATAAATCAAATATCAAGTTATCTGGTATATTTTTTTTAAAAATTTGTGTAGACATTATTTTATACATATTTATTATAATATTAAATTTTCAAAAACTTTAATTATTCAAAATATTTATTAAATTATTAGTAAATAAAGCTAATTCAATCTCATCTTCGTGAATATTATGAAAAATTGTTATATATTTACATAAATAAGGTATAATAAGATATTTTTCATTTTCACTTAATAAATTTGTATTTTTTATAAATATAAAATAATTATCTAATATATCCATTACAGAATATCCTTTTTCATATATATCGTAAATCAATTTTATTGCTTTTTCTAATTCTTGTAATTTCAAATAATTTGTATATAATTCAAAAGTAACAAAACTTATATTAGAACATAAATGAAGAGCCGTATCAAGCGTTATTTTTTGATTAAGTAATTTAAATTTTTCCATATAATTAATTAAAATTTTTATTGTATTATTTGAAACATTAATAATAAATTCTTCGGCATCAGGTTCTATTTCAATATTTTCAATTAGTTTAATATAATTTATTATTTTAACTAAATTTTCTTTCTGTATTGGTGTAATTTTAATAATATTAAATCTAGATTGAAGACTTTCAATTACTTTTTGTATATTACTACACGAAGCTACAAAATGAACATTATGACTAAATTTATCAATACAATTTCTAAAAACTTGTTGGCTTTGCTCATTTATTAAATCAATATCATCAAGAATAATTATTTTTTTTTTATTTTGAATTGTAGAACAAGTCTGACAAAAAGTTTTAACATCTGTCCTATAATAATTAATACCTTGTTCTTTAAGACTATTTATATAAAGAATATTATTTTCATATTCTTTAGGAGAATAATTGTTGTAATATTCTCTAATAATTGAATTTAAAAGCGAAGTTTTACCAGAAGCAATATCTCCTATAAGAAGGATATTTAAACTGTCCATTAAAATAAATGTTTTAAGTACATTAATAATTTCATCATTATATCCAAAATCTTTAAAAAATATTGGTTGAAATTTATGAATAAAAAGTTTATTTTCATGTTCCATTAATTTATATTAGTTATTTAATATTTAAGTATATCTTTATTGATAATATAAAATGTCAGAAAATTTTTATAATACTTTAGGAGTAAATGAAACTGCGACTCATGATGAAATTAAAAAAGCTTATAGAAGTCTTTCTTTAAAATATCATCCAGACAAGAATAGTTCTTCAGAAGCTACAGAATTATATAAAAAAATAAATGCCGCTTATGGAGTTTTAAGCGATGAAGACAAAAAGCAACAATATGATGCTGAACTCAAAAATCCTTTTGTAAGAATGAATAGTATGAATTCAAGTAATTTTAACGGACAATTTAATGAAAATACAAATGATATTTTTAAAGATTTTTTCGGTGATTTTGAAAGTTTCCCTAGTATGCATTTTGGAATGGGTGGTCTAGGTGGTCTAGGTGGTCTAGGTGGTTTAGGTAGTCCACATATTCGTGTTTTTCACAATGGACGACCTGTAAATATTTCACAGCAATTTGATAAACCTACACCAATTATTAAAAATGTAAATATTAGTATTGAACAAGTTTATTCAGGCACTACAATACCTATAGAAGTTGAACGTTGGATCAATGAAAACGGCACAAAAATTTTTGAAAAAGAAACATTATACATTAAAATTCCACAAGGAATTGATCATAATGAAATTATTGTTTTAAATAACAAAGGAAATATATTGAATGAAAACATAAAAGGAGATGTAAAAATATTTGTACATATAACAAATGAAACAGAATATAAAAGGTCTGGATTAGATTTAATATATATTAAAAATATTTCTCTCAAAGAATCTCTTTGTGGATTCAATCTTCAATTAAATTTTATTAATGGTAAAACATATACATTAAATAATTTAAATGGTAATATAATTAGACCAGAATATAAAAAAATAATACCAAATTTGGGACTTACCAGAGATTCGCATACTGGAAATTTAATACTTATTTTTAATGTTCAATTTCCTGATAAATTAACAGAAGAACAAATTAAAAGTTTAAAAGAAATTTTATAAAATTATATTTTTGATTGATAACATTTAGAATTTGTTTTACTTAGATATATTATTTGGTTAGTGTAACCAAATTGTTTGCTCCTTTAGCTTAGAGGTAGAGCACCAGTCTTGTAAACTGGAGGTCTTGGGTTCAATTCCCAAATGGAGCTAAATATATTTTATCTAGTAAATAAAATATATTGAACTATTATATAAAATGGCAGGTAAATCAAAAGTTGTAAGATCTATTCAATCTCTCATCAATAAAATTGACAATAATTGTGGGTCAGGACCTATGAAAATGGGAACAGCACCATCAGTAGGAATTACACATAATTATTGGCATAATTTACAAACACAATGTAATACAAAAGCTGGAAAACCCAAAAAAAGTTACAACAATATGGTTTTTTTAAATATAAATCCTGCACAAACACCTGTACCATCAGGATTTACTCCAAACACTAATTATAATTATTCTTATGTTCCTAATCAATCACTTCCAAATTATTTTGCTGATTATAATAAAAAATATCACAATCATTTTTACCGTCCTTATTTACCAAATAAACAAATAGTCGTTACACAAGAAATTGTAGATAAATACCAAAAATTATATAGTAATTATCTAGCATCAAACTACAAAAATTAAAACTACTAATTTGTTATTACTAAATGTTTATAGTGTAATAATTCAAGATCATTTGAAAATAACTCATTCAATCTTTTAATTGTTTTTGGTTCCAATGCCATATTTTCTATTTCATCAGTATTTGAAACATTTACTTTTATTGGTATATGTAATATTTTTTCAAAACCTAATTCTCTCAATATCATTACAAAATCCTCCTCCAAATTTTCAAATTTACCAATTATATCTACACCACAACTACCATCTAAATTTGAAATTTGTTCAACTTGATTCATAAATATATGACCATATTCAATGTCACTTACATCATATTTATTATTGTTTATATAATCAAAAAATACATCATTTGTATTTAAAATTATGTTGAAATGTTTCCATCCTGACAAAGCTCTTTCATAAGGATGTCTTACAAAACAAAATTTTTTGTATGTATTCCATTTATCATCATTCATATTCATTTTTTCATTCAAATAATTACTTGTTTTACAATACAATAATAATCCAATATATTTATTAAAAAATGAATTATCATAAACTTTATTTCCTGTTAAAACCTTTTTAAAATTATTTGACTTACATATAAAATTATGGTCTGGTCTTCTTTTTAAAATAAGATGTAAATAACTTTTAAATCCATAATATTTTACTAATGTAGGTCCTATATAACTTCCTCCTGTTTTTGGAATATGAATGAAAACAGCTTTTTTAATATGGTTAATATAAATCATTAATAAATAAAATTATTTTTTTATATGTGTTTCAACACAATTATTTGTAATTATTTTGTTAAAATAAGTATTTTTAATCCTATTTTTAATTTCATTTTTATCAGTCTGAACCTTTATATTTAAAATCAATTGTTTTATGTTAAAAATAACAAAATTATTTCTTAACATTTTTATGTTAAGATATTTTATTTTATTTTTTTTATCGTATAATCACAAAAATATATTATATTCTTTGGGTTTACAATTATTTGTTATGATAAAATGTAACAAATAATTCACAAACATTTATTATGTAATTATATTTATGAGATTTTTCTAGTAGGAATATCAGAAGCAACAATATAAATAGAATTCTCTGTTATAATAATATACTCTTCACTACTTTTATAAAACTTTGAAATCCCTGATGTGTACTCATCTTCTGACTTAACTAAAAGTTTCTCACCAGTTGTTTTAACACCAACTAATGCTTTTTTATCTAAAGAGGAAGTCCAATAATCTAACATAAGTGGTTTATCTTCAACAATACTAAGCTTGGTAGCATGTTTTAAAGTAGTATCACTAGGTAATCTATAGTTTGAGTCAGTAACACTAGATTTAACTTCAGACATTTATATTATTTTAATTTATAAGTCTTTAAATACTAATTTAAAAAAATTATTTAAAATATTATTTAAATATAATGAAATCTATTTTTAATAAAGATAATATTTATTCTTTACAGATATTGAAAAACTATAATAAAACTTTAGATTGTAATTTGAACAATGTAATGAATAAATATCTAGAATTAATAATTGAATATTTTAAATTCATTTTGGAAAAATTAAAAATAAATAATATTAATATATCACGATTTATCATTTTAAGAGGTTATGATACAATCACCAATATTTTTTTAAATTTATTGCTTTACACAAAAAATATTGATTTAACTTTTTATCATTGTCAAAAATCATATTACCTTTATGTAGAATTTATTGAGCAAATCTCTGAAGACCAACACATTTATTTACAATTAAATTCAAGAGATGCTACAACTTATGTATACAAAAAGACTATTTTTGAAATTAATAATAATATTAAAACAAATTTAACACAAACAAATCAAACAAAACAAATTTTTAGTTTTATTAATGAGTATTCACAAATTTACAAAAATATTATAGAAATATTACTGAACAAAATTAATTTAAATGAAAAATTAAATGAAACAAATATGATGTTAATTGATAAACTTGAAGTTATTTATGAAAAGTTAAATATTGTACAATTTAATATAAATCAAAATTTTTTTATAATAAACAATCTATTAGATATTTTATACAATTATGATTTAGATATAAATAAGTTTTTTGATATTTTATTTTTATTAATTAAAAAATTAATTAAAAATAATTCTAGATTTAACAATATAAAAAATAATATTTGTTCTGAAAATGTTACATCAATTATATTAAATGAATCTAACGAAAAAATTGTAAATTTTCTTATTTCCTAATTTACACCTATGCTTATAGTAATATTTTTTTTGCGTATTTTCCTTTTTTTATCTTTATTTAATACATCAGATTTTATATTAGATTGATAAATTTGTTTATATTCAGTTATCAAAATATTTTTAAGATATTCGTAAATTACATTTAAAACAGACTCATCACATTTACCACTTATTAAAATACTACCAGTCCTAAAAATCATGAATGAAACATCCTTAACATTTTTATAAAGTTCTTTTTTATCTTCCGCAATTTGCCAACCGTTTTGTTCTTTTACATCTGGATTATAATAAAATTTATTTTGTATTCCTGGATATGAGCATGGGTCATAAATAGTTTGAATATTGTATTTGTATTTTAATATATCGTGTAAAATCTCACGATTAATATAAAACCCACAATTAAAGTTAGAATTTATCAAAACAGTTTCACTACTATTTTTTTTATAATCTAACTTTTCATTGGTGTGTGGTTGTAAAATGTTAATAACTAGTTCTAAAATAAGATTAAATGTTTTTTCATTTTTAATTCCTGGTATTTCCATTTTACCAGTATTAAAAATTTTTACATGAAATTCTTTAAATTTATCATCTACTTTAATTCTAAGAATTACAACAAAGCAATTATAAAAAGCACTCTTTACTTTTGAACGATAACTCAAAATATCTTTCTTAGAAATTCCTATAGAAATTTTGCGAACGTCTTTGAACTTAATTTTACCAGAAGGATTATTTATACTTGTAATGACTTGATCTTTAAAATATCTTTCACCTGATAATCTTTGCTTAATTTTTTCAACTTCTTCAATATTTGTTGAATTAAATTTCATTTCTTTTTTAACAACGCCATTTTTAGGTTCAATATATGAAAGTATTGGAGTTTTCCAAAATAATTCTTTCAAATCAATATGTGTATTTAAATAAGCTATTTTCGTTGTGGTAGAAATATAAATAGGAGAAGCTTTAGGTATTTCATCACACGACAATTCATTTTTAATATTTGCTGAAAGATTCATTTGAATATTATTTTCATTCATTTCGCTTTCATCCTCTGATGTTTGCTCATCATAATTCGGTGAAAGAAAATTTTTCCATTCATCGTTTATATTCATTGATATGGACATACTATCTAATCTTGATATTTCTTTATACTCTTTAATATTATTTCTATTTCAATTATTTTTTTATATATAATATAAATATGAGCAGCTTTCCTTATATAATCAAAGACAAAAAAAATAGTACTCCTATTAAAATTAATTCAAATACAATAAATCAATCAAACAGTCTAAAACAATACAGTTTAGAAAAAGTTTTATTTGATCCTACAAAAAGTTCACCTCCAAATAATTTTATGATAAAATTACACAAAAGATTAACTGTATATAATGCTTATCATAAAAATGTTGAAATGTTTGAAATTGTTGAAATTGAATAATTTACATAAATATTATTATTTAAATTTTGAGAGTGCATTATATTTTCAACAAAACCCAAAAATTTTTTAGTAAGTGGTATTGAATTATTACGAATAATATAATTTAAAAAAATTTTTATTATATTTTTTTTATCAATATTGTAATTTTTACTTATTTCATGTATAAATGAATTTATTTCTTCCAAAGATTCTTTATTTTTCAGTTTAGACAATATATTTTCCCATACTTTATTTTCAATTATATTACAATTAAAATTATTTGATTCATATAATTTTACAATATCTTGATTTGACTGCATGAAATTTATCATACTACGAATATCAGACTTAAAAAAATTCTGAATATTAATTATTGATTCTTTGTTTAAATTCAATTTTTCATGTTCTGATATATTTGTTAAAAATTGAATTATCATATTTTTTGGTAATTGATTGAATCTTAAACGCATAAATTCATTTTGAAGTCCTTCATCTATCTTACTTATATAGTTACATATCAAACAAAATCTAACCGAACTTGAATAATTTTGTAATAAATATCGCAAAGCCTGTTGAGCATTTTTTGTCATGTAATCAACCTCATCTAATATTACAAACTTCATACCATTATTAAACAACGGCTTAGAATTTACAAATAAATTTATTTGATTTCTAATTATATCAATTCCTCTTTCGTCAGACGCATTTAAATGAATAATTAAATCTTTTTTTTTGTTGTTTATTTTTTCTTGATACGCATTTATAAGATTTATTATTGTTGTTGTTTTACCAGTTCCTGGAGGACCATAAAACAAAAGATTTGGAAAATATCCTGTATTTATTATATTAATTAAAATTTTTTTATTTAGAGGGTCTAACACAATATCATTAAATTCTTTTGGTCTATATTTTTCTACCCAAACAAATCCACTCATCTTTATTTAATATATAAAACCACATTTTTAAATCTTTAAATTTTAAAATTATTATTTTTATTTTTTTACACTAATCAAAAAAAAAATGAATTAAAATTATTTTCTGGATATAATTAACATCAACAATATGACAACATCAACTGTTAAAACTGGATTTCTTGAGCTTTTTATAGGACCAATGTATGCTGGTAAAACTAGCAAAATCATTGAGATTTATAAAAAATGTGTTTTTTGTGAAATACCAGTAGTAGTTATTAATCATGCGATTGATACAAGGTATCATGATACTATGCTATCAAGTCACGATAAAATAATGATTCCTTGTGTTCAAGTAAATAATATAAAAGATATTTGGATAGAAATAAATTATATGACAGAAATAGTTAAAAATGCTGATGTTATATTAATAAATGAAGGACAATTCTTTAGTGACTTGTATGATGTAGTAATTGATATGTTAAATCATAACAAAAAAGTATATATTAGTGGTTTAGATGGAGATTTTGAACGAAAAAAGTTTGGTCAAATACTTGATTTAATACCTTATTGCGATAAAGTTACAAAACTTACATCATTTTGTTCTATATGTAAAAATGGAACACTTGGTATATTTTCAAAAAGAATTACTGAAGAAGTTACACAAACCATTGTTGGAAGTGATAATTATTTACCTGTATGTAGAGAGTGTTTTGAAAAACCAAATTGTAAAATAACTACTAACAATAAGTAAATGTATGTTGAATTTAATATATTATAAAACAACTTAAATTCATTAATAGAACATTAATTATAGTTTTTTATTTATGCCACGCACAAAAAAAATGACCGTTAATCCTTTACCATTAGAAAATATGAAAATTTCCGAATCATCAAACCTAGCACAAAAATCAAAACGAGGTAGAAAATCTAAGAAAGAAAATAACGAACAAATTAAAGAACCAATTACAAAATCATTTGAAAATATTCAATTACAAAATGATAATACAAACAATATAAATTGTAATTTTGAAGAAACAACTAATAAAATAAATGAAAATACTTTAATTATACATGAAATTAACGAGTTAATTAAAGAAGATGAAAATAAAATAAACTCCGATGAAGATTTAGATATACTTAATACTGATAGTTGTATTACAAAACCTATTAAAAAACGTGGCAGAAAACCCAAAGGTGGTAAAATTATTCAACAAATTACTCAAAATTTAAAAAATACAGAAACCAAAACAAATGTTATATTACATTTAAAATGTTCTTTAAAAGATTTACATAATAATTTATTAAATGATAATGTAGATTCATATAATATTTCTAATAAAACTGACCTTCCTTATGAAATCATAACAAACAATCCTATCAGTTATCTATTAGATACTCAAACCTTTAATGATAATTTTAACGCAAATACAACCTTTGATGATGAATCTTCTATAAATGATTGTGAAGAAAATTACAAAAATGATAATGTCACAGAAATTTGGAAAAAAATCAAAATATTAGAACATAATTTACATATTAACAATATTAGTGACAAAAAATCTGCTTGTTTTTGGTGTACTTATGATTTTGATAATCCACCTATTTATATTCCTAAGTTTTTTATTAAAAACTCTTATCATGTCTATGGTTGTTTTTGTAGTCCTGAATGTGCAACAGCACATTTAATGCAAGAAAATATTGACAGTTCTTCAAAATTTGAACGTTATCATCTTTTAAATCACATTTATTCAAAAATATATGATTTTAAAAAAAATATTAAACCAGCACCAAATCCTTTTTATATGTTGGAAAAATTTTATGGAAATCTTAGTATTCAAGAATATCGTTCATTATTAAAAAATGAAAGGTTATTTTTAGTAATAGATAAACCCCTTACAAGAACTTTACCAGAACTACACGAAGATAATGATGACTTTATCATAAATAACAAAATCATTCCTTCAAATACATATCAAATTAAACGAAAATTACAAAGAAAAAATCAAACAAAAACTAATATTCTTAACAACAAATTTGGTTTAACAAATCATTAATAATTTATTCATAAAAATGAATAAAATTATATATACTATTTTTTTCAGTTTATATTATATATGATACCGAAAATTATACATAATATATGGATACAAGGATATAATAATTTACCTAATATAAACAAAATTAATCAAGAAAAAATTAAAAAACTTAATCCTGAATGGGAATTTATTATTTGGGATGAATTAATGATAAAAAAATTGTTAAAGAAATATCCTACAATTCTAGCTATTTATAAAAATGCTAAAAATTTATCTGGAATTATTACAACTGAAGCCACAAAAAGTGATATTGCAAGATATGTTATTATGAAAGAATATGGCGGCTTGTATTATGATTATGATTTTGAATGTATTTCCTCATTTGATAAATTATTTTTAAACAAAAAAGAAAAAAAATATACTATTTATATTGCTAGTTCTAAAATTGATTTTTTAGAATATATATATCAATTTGATAAACCAAAATATTGTTCTTGTTTTATGGGAATGGAGAAAAATCATCCAATATGGGACAAGGTATTCAAAATTTTAGAAAATACACATTATAAAAGTATTATTGGTAGTGCTTTAGATAAAACACTACAACAAACTGAACAAGAATATAATATTATTAATTTAACCAAAATAAATTCTCATTATCAATGTTTAAATCAAAATTCTATTTGTTTTACAACAGAATATTCATCTTGGAATCCTATAAGACCATTTATTAAGTACATAAATTGTTATTATAAACAAGTAATATTGTTTATTTTAATTTTAATAATTATATTTATTGTAGAAAAATTGTATCATTATAATACTTCTATTTATGGTGCGATAAACTACATACCAGGTTTTGGTGTTGTTCAACAAACAATTACAATTACACCGACTAAAAAGAAAGATAAAAAAAATAAAACAAAACACTGAATAATTTTTTTTTCTTTAAGTTATTTTACAAATTTATTATTTTTAAAGAAAAAGTTACTCAAAAAGTGTTTTTGGTTTTCAATTTTGGACATTTATTTTTGTCCATTTTTGAAAATCCTTAAAAGACTTTCAAAAATTTATCGTTGTGACCATAAATGAAAAT
>Ga0114962_10002322_pt1 | contig 15952 bp, 15 predicted proteins | sample C_130820_MF_Meta_FD_87017 | JGI IMG/M metagenome (GOLD analysis project Ga0114962, IMG submission 87017) | Freshwater microbial communities from Lake Croche, Canada to study carbon cycling - C_130820_MF_MetaG | ecosystem: Environmental > Aquatic > Freshwater > Lake | place: Lake Croche, Canada...
ACATTAAAATACTTTTTTGCTCCGTGAGAATCTTCCGAAAACAGAAAATAGAATTTTTAAGGAAATTTAAAGAAAATAAAAAAGAGGCTGCTCAAATTGGTTTTGAGACAGCCTCTTTTTTTTATTTAAATAAAATGAAAAAAAAACTGTACCTTTTTTTTATTACGATTGTATCTCTTACATTATTATCGTGCAATAAAAATGAAAGGATTGCTAAAAAATTTTTAAAACGCTTAAATTCTAGAGAATTAGGTGCTGCATCTAAATACATTTGGCCTGAAGACCACAAAAAATTATATGTATTCAATACTCTTTTTCTTGAACAAAATGAATTAATTAATTTTGAATTGGAAGAAGTTAAAACGGAAGAAATTAACGGTAAAGAATATGTGCATTTAAAAATTAAATGCATGAACTTCTCAGAACCACTCAATAACTATTTTGATAGTTTAGGGTTGAAAAAGGGTAATTATATTTACGATCGAGTACAAGTTAAAAAAGCAAATGATAATGACTATTTAACCTTAAATTGGAATTGGGATACAACTAATTTACCTTCAAATCTAAAATTAGCTGAAATATCTACAAATGAATTAAATGTGCGAAGCGGACCAGGAATTAATTTTAATGTAGTTGAGATTTTAAAAATGAATGAAAAAGTCTTGATAGATGCAAATTACAACAATAACGAATGGAATAAAGGTGTAATATTTGATCAAAACAAAAATCCTAAAACCGTCTTTTTATCTTCTAAATTTAGCCAGCAGAAAGAAATTTCATTTTTTACTCTCGGTTATTTTGGCCAACTTACTGGATTATTTATTTGTATAATTGCTTTAGTTTGTTTCGTCGTGATGTACCCGATTCTTTTTATTGGTATTTTCAGATCCGGAGATGGTTCAGGAAAAATCGCTTTATTTTTATTTGCAATCCTTGTAGGTTCTTTCTATTTTACCTATCAAATATTGGAAAACTCCTTATTTGAATTATTCCTAATTAATTTACCGGGTTAAATAAAATGATAAAGGCTATCTCTATATTGAAGATAGCCTTTATTTATTCTCTCTAAATACAACTATTTTTTCTTCGTTGAAAGTTCGTTAAATTTAGATGTCAATTCATTTTTTAAATCTATAGTAAAATCCGTAATTTCTTTTATTGCAATCGATTTCCCTGCAAATTCAAAAACAACATAATCTTTTTTCAAACGAATAAATACTAATGTCCTTGATCTTGAAGCAGGAAACTTACAAGCGACAGTTAAGAAATTGGGCGTATAATTGAATTGAATTAAATCTTTGTATTCATTTTCAAAATAATCATGAATCTCTTTTATGGTAGGAATAAATGAAGAAATGTTTTTGTTTGATTTCAACATTACTTCAAAACCTGCCCATCCTTCATATCTTATTTTATCACCCTTCTTTGTTTGAACAGGTATATAATCTAAATTCACACTAGTTACAGCACTTGTACCTATAATTTTAGATAGTTCATCACTAAAATCTAAATGATCTGGGACAAGTTCACTTAAATAATTTAACAACTGCGAAATCTGAAATGCTCTGGAAGACAAGTAAGGATCTTTCTGACAAATTCTAAATAAAACCGTTTCCCATTCTTCATCAAATTCAGTTACATCTTTTAAAGCTAAAGCTTGAGATTCTGTCAATTCTATAAGTCTCATCTTTTTAGCTGTTTTTTCATTCCACTCTTTATAATTTATTTCTTCTAAGAGTGCTTGGTATATTTTTGGATAAGCAATTTGAATACATACTAAACCAAAATTTATCACCAACTCATACGGCTCTTTTTTATCCCCGGATTTTTGTTTATCAATGATACTTAATAATGATAAAGTATTGATCAATCTTTTCAAAGATCTAGGATTAGTTCCAACCGATAACATTGCGAAATCTGTTAACTTATCTGTTAAAGATTCATTTGATGCAAAACTTTTATCTATATATCCAATATCTTCCAAAGATTGTAGTAAAAAATGATTTACATCATACATGGCTACAGGCATAGAAAAAGGAAGTTGGATAATCTTATCAAAGAAAGATCTAAATTCTCGTTCATTTTTATCTGTCAAAGGTCCAAACTTAGGTATCAAACCCTTTACAACCACTTCATAATCAATAGCTAAAACAAAAACACAGTTATCAACTTCAAAAATATTTTTAATAAGTTCTAAAATCTCAACTGCTACTGGTGGATCTATTCTATCTAAATCATCAATAAAGAATACAAAACCTCTGTTGTTATTACCTTCTTTTTTATCTAATTCTAAACACTGATTAATAGCCTCTTGTAATGAATTTTTGAAATTTAATAAATCTACTGTTTCTTCAGAACCACTTAAAACAGAGTCAATCAAATCTCCTTCAACACCAAATTGTGAAACAGCTGCTTTTGCACTAGCTTTTGCGATTTTTCCAAATAAACTAGATACTTTTCCTAAAAGAGCTTTAGACTGAGATTCATGTTTACGTGTGATAATACGAGAAATCTCATTTGTCAAACCGCCAATTATTGAAATTAAGGTTTCATCCTTTGACTTCATTATGGAATACTGCCATGTATTTATCCAAATGCCATAATAGGGTAAATTATCATCTAAATCTTTATTGGTACCAGTTTCACAAAGTTGGTGTTTTATTTGATTTAACATAGAAGTTTTCCCACTTCCCCATTCACCTTGCACAGCAATTGTTGTTGGCATATTACACGTTTCAATGAAATTAATCAATGCGCGCATGTAATCATCTACACCCAATAAATCAGGAGCACCTGCCTTTCTTGGCTTATCTATAATATTTGATTTAATCATCTTCTTAAATTTAAAAAAGGTCTTTAATAAAATAATTAAAGACCTTTATTCGATTAATTTATTAATCTCTTATTTTTTAATTGCTAGAATTCTAGATTTCACACTTTCAATGCTTTTTTTAACTCCAGCAATTTGATTATCGTAAGAATTCATCTCACGAATTTTGGATTCTCTGTATCTACCTTTTGCCGTCGCATCTTTCGTAGATTTAATTTGACGGGCATAATATTCAGATTTATCCTTTTTTGTTTTTTTAATTCTTTCTAAATCAACTTTATATCTTTCAATCTGAATTTTATAATTCGCAATATTATTGCGTTCTGAATCAGTAAGTGCCATGTGTTATTTGTTTTTAGTGTACCACTCTTCTAAAGAAGAACATTTTTCAGATTCCAACCATTTTTCAATCGATGAAAACCCTTTCTCTTTAACCCAATCTTTTAAGTCTTCTTTTCGTGAAGCTTGACCAAGCGTGTATTTGTTGTTAATACAATAGGTATTAAATTCATTAGCAACTTGAATTGTCACCCCATAATGCTCACTTATAAGCTCTTCAAATTCTCCTATTTTTAAATTAGAAAGAATTTTCAAATCACTATTTTGTGCGTTAATATCTTTGGATGTTTTGGAATTTAATTGTGCAAAAGTCATTTCAGAATCCGCAAACATTTTTCCTTTATACACCCTCAAGGTAAGGCCAAAGTTAGATTTAAACTCTGATTGAATAGTTTTAATCTTTTTATTGGGAGCCAAATGAAAATCACTTGCTTTAAACCCATCTAAAAAATTTGAAAATAAACCCATAATTAGAACGTAATTAATTCTGCACCTTCTTTTTCTAATCGTGTATTTGCTTCACTTAATGTGTTTTTATCATACGCATCTGAAGTTTTTACCCAAATACTTTTCTTGTAATAAACTTCACATCTAATTCCAAATGATGCTTCAAATCTTTTTTCAAATGTACCGATTTGTAAATTTCCGTTAACCGAAAAATCATCTGCTTCAGTTGGTGTATAATTACCACCTTGAGATAAAGATCGCGCATTTGCAATAGTAGTTTCTGGATCAATATTTTTTCCATTTGGCAACTTTAACACTGCATGAAGATATGGATACGCTTGCGTGAAAGATTTATTAAAAGATTTAACTTTTATTCTTCCGTTTACTTTAATTTCTGCCATTTTTTTTATTTTTTAGAATTATTATTTTCAAATATAATATTATTATTTTATTTAAATATATTTATAATCAATTATTTACCAACATCTTCAAATCCAATTTCAGAACTAAAATCTACAGTTATTGAAGCCCATTCAGAAATGAAATCAATTAACTTATTTTGCATTTGATTCGAATTAACATCTTCATTAATTTCTATCGTAGACTTGATTTGGTAGGTTATTCTATTATCCTCCACTTTTGTATTGTCTTCCATTTTAATAGTATCTCCAAAATAACTTTTTGAAATATTCTCAAAATTCATGATACAATCTTTATAATATTGACTGTTTAATTCATTGTATTTAACTGTGTCTTTAGGCCATCTTTGACATGTTATATTAATCGCAAAATTATTTATTTCATTTTTATTCGTTATTAATACATAAATGCTATGTATCCACCAACGCTTTAATTGATCTTTATTAATACCAACCCTAATCTCAAACCTTCCGGAATCGCTCTTTGATAAAATCTTAATCTCATTAATTAAGGGTTTTTTCAATTTTTCAGGTAATTCTTTTAAAATATTATCTTTCAAACTATTTTGGATTTCTGCTCTAGAAGTTTTTAAGATTGGAGGTGTATCATTAGCTTGTAAATTGGTCACTGCAGATTGCTCTAATATAAGTGCCAAATATTGCCCTAATTCTTTTTCTTTTGGAACTAAATCTTTTACATTATTTAATAAAGTAGAAATTTGAAAGACGCGATTACTAGAATAGGTTTCTTTTTGACAAATTTGAAATAATACTTTTTCCCAATCTTCATCAAACTCATCCGTATTATTTAATCTTTCAATTTGATCCGGTGTTAATTTATCTAACCTTAATTTAATTGCTGTCTCATCATTCCATTCCGAAAAATCAGCATCTTGTAACAATTTGTTATACACTAATGGATATGCAATTTGGAGACAAACCATAGCGAAACCGATTAATTTTTCATTCGGATCGTCTATTAAACTTTCATTTCTTTTTTTATTAATTATATTTATCAATGAAAGAGTGTTTGTTAATCTCTTCAAGGCTCTTGGATTTTGACCAACGGATAAAGTAGCGAATTCGGATAATGATTTTGTATATGTATCATTCTTTGAAGTTTCATCCGTTATGTATCCAATGTTTAATAATGCATCGATTAAAAATACATTAACGGTATAACTTGCTACTGGCATAGAAAAAGGCATTTGAATAATTTTATCAAAAAATGATCTAAACTCACGTTCATTTTTCTCTGTTAACTTACCAAATTTAGGCTCTAAACCTTTGATAACAACATCATAATCAATAGCTAAAATAAAAATACAATTATCTAAATCAAATATATTTTTTAATAATTCTAAAATTTGGACTGCAATAGGAGGGTCAATACGATCTAAATCGTCTATAAAAAAGATAAAACCATCTTTTTCTCCTTTTTGTAGAACATCCAATATTAAATTTTGAATTTCATTTTTCATCTGACTTATTTCTGCGCCATCCGCACCATCTCCACTGAAAAAATCATCCACAAAATCAGAATTTCCACCTACCTTATCTACTACTTGCTTCGCTAAAAATTTACCACCTGAAACAGATATTTTTTTAAAAATACCTTTCATTTTTTTCAACGTATCGTTTTTAGTATCGTTTTCAGAAATTGTTTTTACAATTTGTTCTATTATACCTTCAACAATCTTTAAGATTGATTCCTCTGGTGATTTCATTAATGAATATTGCCAAGAGTTTATCCAAACTCTATGAAAACAACCTTTATTACATAATTCATCTTCTAATAAATTCATTAATGAGGTCTTACCACTCCCCCACTCACCTTGCAACGCAATCGTTAAAGGTGTATTTGAATATTTAATAAATTCTACTAATGCATCTTGGTATTTTTCAATTCCAAATAAATCTTTTTGATCTTTTCTTCTTGGTAAATCTATTATACTTGAATGTTTCATCCTTCTTTTAAATTTTGTTTAAAATTATATTTATTTTTGAAATATTTACCACTTTTTGACGAAGAACCTTTTAATCTTTTAATATTCAATATAATTACTGTAAAATTTATGAACTATTTTTATTGCATTTTCGTTTTTGTAACACTAGCAATTCCTTTCAGTTTTTCTCAAATACTTTCGATTGATAGAGAAAACGGTCAAGACTCTATTCAAAAAAAAATTAAAGCATCTACTACTTTTAATTTTTCAACTGATAAACAAAAAAACACGATTATTGATTGTTATAACAAAACCGAAGTTGACTATTTTACAAAAAACCAAAAAGTCTTAATTTTTCTAGCGCAATCGGATTTTACATTTAATGGTTCGAAATCTTTAGAAAAAAACGGCGATTTTCAACTACGTTTTCGAGACAATGACAAACGAATTGTTGCTCCTGAATATTTCGCTCAATTTCAATGGAATGGAATTTTCGGTATGGAACATCGCACGGTTGAAGGAATGAACATTCGAATCAATTGTATGGAAAAAAAAGTATCCGATCTTTACATCAGTCTCGGTGCATTTTATGAAAATGAAAAATGGAATCCTATAAGTAGCTCCATGAACTTTACACAAACGGATTTAAAAACGGTATATCGCTCTTTGTTTCGCTTTAATACGGTTGCAAAATTTGCGCTTAAAATAATGAAAGGAATTGATTTTTCTGGTGTTTCTTACGTTCAATTTCCACTTAACAATCACTTCATGAAACCACGCTGGTATTTCGATAGTAACCTAAATTTCGATGTAAATCAACACCTTAACTTTGTCATTGAATATCAACACACCTTGGACTATTATCGTCCATTACCGATTGATAATTATTATTACTCCCTAAGTTTAGGATTAATGTTGAAAATTTAAAAAATGGAAAAGTCGAATATACATATCTCCCACGCAATTCTTCGTGCAACTAGTATTTTTGAACCTGGAGGAAGAAAAAGTGAATTCATATCTAAATTAAAAAATAAAGGCTTCACTAATTTTCACTTTAATTCAGAATCACTTCATTTTTTTAAAAACAACTATTATCCTGAATTCAAAGAACTTATTTTCAGTAATGAAAAAACGAATGCAATTCAAACTTTTCGCAAAGAATTTAATCAAACGATTATTTTCCCACGTGAAATTATAGTTACACTAAACTATTGTGACCTTTTTATTTTCCCTAATGGCTTAAGTTTTTTTATGCTGGATTTTTCTACTTCCAACAAAACAATTTCTGAAATTTCAGATATTAATTTCATGATTCAAAAGTTAGATGCTTTTACCCTAGTGAAATTAGATCAACAAGAAGTTTTATGGATTCGTTGGATAGAAACCAACTGTCTTTTAGAAAATAAAATTTGTTCAGATAATTCGGATATTCAAATTCCAATAGATTCGTATTCAGGTTCAAAATTTAAATTATTTTCTATTTTGGAAACAAGTTTACCTATTTCTCAAACGCTACGACTAGAATTACTTTATGACATTGGTTGCAACACAAAAATTGGTTCTGCTGGAGGCAAAGAAAACTATTCTCCCAGTGATTCTTATTATACAGAATTGATGAATAATGCAATTACTGTTTTTCAAAATTATGATATACTTCCACTGTTTGATTCATTTTCAGTTATTGGAAACGATTTATTTACTTCTAGTAAACAACAAGAAATCAAGGAAACAGACGCTTATAAAACTTGGAGTGAAACCTATTTCCGATTAGTTTTATTTAATCTTTATTTAAAATTCAATCTTTTTAAATATAATGCGGAAGTAATAGAAGACTCCATTAAAACGAGGGAAAGATTTGAGAATTTTATCAATACATATAATTTCAGTCACATTTCTTTTAGTTTCCTACCTAATCTACTTGTGAAAAATCATCGCAAATCCTTAGAAATTGATTCCGAATTAGATCTTTTTCAAAAACGCATCCAACGAATTAGCTTAGCCTTACAGGAGCGTCAACAAAATAGAATGGATAAATTAATTACGTTGATTACAATCTTCTCCTATTTTGGTAGTATCATACCCATCCTAAAAGAATTGGAATTGTACCGAAATAACCATGAAATCTCTCAGATATTATTTTACTCAATTCTATTTATTACATTTCTCTTTATTAGTTTTATAGGTTTACGTTTTTTATTTCCATTACATTTTAAAAAGATAATACGTAAAATTAAGAGAAGAAAAAATAACTAGTTTTTTCTTCTAGCATTAAGAATTTCTAAATCAAAATTTCAGACAATTTAAATTCTTCTATAAAACATTTAAATTTAATTTTATTGAATGTACCTTTATGCAATATAAATTTGAAATAAAATGGAAGAAAAAGACATTATCGAATTATCCAACGATATTATCAATTGCATTACGAAATTATCTTTAGGTGAAAAACCAGGAATGTTATCTGGTAAAGTCTTTAAAAATCTTCATGAGCATTCAAAGTTTATTACTATTAAAAAACTTTACGCAGAACATTTATTAAACTTTAAAGGGCAATATACTTCTACAGAAGAACTAAAAACCCTTACAGATTTACGCTATAAATTGGTAGAGTTATATTTAGATTAACTTAAACCAATCCTGGTACATCAGGAAATGGTATTAATGTCTCGATAAATACGATAAACGGACTTTTAGTAAATAAAGCAATGACTATAGTTAATACTGCTAGTAAAATTGCTACGCCTACATTATTCTTATAGATTTCTTCGTATTCATCTACTTGTGTTGTAAAAGAGGAAAACAATTTATATGCTAAAAAGATAATCATTCCACTAAATAAATATCCTAAAAACAAAAACATACATAAGTATTTTGCAATATCAAATACTAAACCTAATGGATCATTATCTTGAGCAGATAGTAATTTTACTGTAGCTGAAAAAGGCTCCATGATTCCAAATACAATATAGGATACAGAAAAAATTGTCCCACTTAAAAAAATCATGAAGGAAGTATTTTTATATGGGTTTAATTCGTTTGTTTTCTTTAAGTAAAGTTTAATCATTACTAACTTGGTTAAATACACTGTTAAAACTCCTACTACAATAGAAATTATTAATTCGATAAATGAAATTGTAAACGTTGAGTTCATATTTTATTTGTTTTTAAGTTATTAATTCATTTTTCCAAGAACTACTTGCCAATAGCGCATGTTATTGCATTCCGGTGAAAGATTTCCTGACGTAAAGTATTTGGCTGTTGTTTCCCATCCATAATATTTAGTTCCTTTATAGGTAACGTAATCCCCATTATAAGGCCCTGTTATACCTAAAATTGCATGGCTATATTGCGTAGAACCTAATACTACACAATCATATCCAAATTTAGACAATATATAATATAGTAAAAGGGAACGTGTATCACAATCTCCTTTAAAATTTGCGATAAATTCAGAAGGTGCTTGTAACCCAAACTTTACTTCTGCAAGACATGGACCACCTGTTTGATGATAATTTGCAATACTCGCACCATATACTTGCTCTGCTTTTGCATGAGAAAAATCATGGACCATACAATATGGTATACTTTGAATTGAGGTAACAACCATGTCTGCAAATTGCGTGCGTGTTAAATTGTTTTTTGTGCCTTTTTTAGCGTATGCATCAATTACTTTATCTAATTTATCTTGATTTTGCGCAATCATTTTGACATAAACCCGGTTGTAATATTCTCTAAAGTCTGTTTCGGGAATATTTAAGTTTTCATGGTCTAATTTTGCTAAATGGTAGTGATCTTCCCGGACTTTTAGATGTGTTTGGAACTCTTTTTTAAAATTCGCAACCCAAGCAAGGTAATGACTTAAATATTTTACATGCAAGGTGTCATTACCATCCGTAACAACTTTCGCATCTTCCACTTTGGGTTTGTAGTCCCAATCTTTTGTATCATTCTCTACAAAAGAAGTATCGTCGTCCTTTGGAGTTGATTTGTGAGTTTGATGCACTAGATAAAAACCAATTATCGCAGAAAAAAATAAAATCCAACCGATAATTTTTAATATTTTCCCAAATCGAGATGCAAACAGTAGACTTATACCAATAGCAAATAATAGTAAATTCGTCAAAGTATAATGACCTCTGATTAAACCAAAAATACCAGCAAATAAACAAAGCCAGGCAATTAAATTAAGAAAAAATCCACCTACACGAAAAGCAGTGAAAAATGTGCTAATTCGCTGAATAATGAGTATTACAATAAAAAATAAAACGAAAAACATCCCTAATCGAAAAAAAGATGTTTGCCAAAGAATTAAGGCAATAATTAACCCAAATACTAGCATTTTAAGAATGTCAACAAATACGTTTTTTTTCTTTTCCGCTGGTAAAGTATCATTAATTTCTACATTTCCTTCACCATACCTCCATCTATCGTAATTTGAACCTAAACCAATTGTACTAAAGAGTGTTCTTGGTATTTTTTGGAAGAATTTATTTTCAGCGGTCGGAGTTTTAACAATTGGAATTATTTTTGGTACTTTAAAATAACAAATCGCTTCAAATTTTGTGTACGACTCTCCATCCACTGTAACGTGTTCGCCCATATTCATTTCTTGAAATAAAATGGTGGAGATTGTTTGTGTAATGTATTGTGTTTCGGAAATGTATACCCTAGCGTTCTCTATCGGTTTCAGTGGTTCATAAAAACGACCGATTTTAAGTTCTTCTAAATTAAAAGGTGGTACAACAACAGCGTCAAAAATTGAAACTGAACTTGATTGAATCTTTTTAATCTCATAATCTCCAGTATTTCTAGGAAACATAGATTTATAGAGCCCTTTTACACGCCCTTTTAGATAAATCGTTTCGTTTTCAACCATCGCAGTTAACTTCTTCGTTGTTGCATTATTTTTACTTCCACCCTACGGTTCATTAATCTACCTTCTGGTGTATCATTCGATGCTCTTGGTTCAGTTGGACCCTTCCCGATTGCCTCAATACGATTATTATCTATTCCTTTTTGTGTTAAATAATTCTTTACAGACATAGCACGACTATAGGATAACTGCATATTTTTATTCATTCCACCTACATTATCTGTATGACCTATTATTTGTGCATTCGCATTCAAATTTTCAAGTAAATATTTTGCAAGACCATCTAAATCTTTTTTGGAAGTTGGTAAAAGTTGATCGCTATTCGTGAAAAATTGCACATTTGGTAAGGCTACTGTTTTGATAATTTCTACAAGATCATGTTCATATTTCAAAGAGTCTTTTCCCTCTTGCTTGAGTTTAACTGTATCTAATGGATTTGTATTCGAATTATCCGTATTGTCTGTTTTAACGATGTCGTGTTCGGAACATTTTCTAAATAATAACAACAATAATAGTATAAGAAATAACCAAAGTAATACACTTAAACAACCATTTTTCATCGTCGGTAAACATCCTTTTTTTTGGCTTAAAGTAACAGAATCATCTGGTGAAGTTTGTTGTTTATTAAGGTTATCATTTTCCGCAGAATGTGTAGTATTCAAACCGGATATCGACGTATTTTTTATACGCTTGTACTTTGCATGTAATTCCGCTTCAATGATTCCATGAAGTACACCATCAATTTCTTGTTCTGAAGAAACTTTAATATTAGACCATTTTACGTCGTATAAATTAGTATTAAAAGGTGTGAATGCATTGGAATCCGTCTTAGGATACAATTCCACATTTGTTAAAGTAACGATGTCTAACTTTGAAAAATAATCTGACGGTGGGAATTCAGAAATTTCTTCTGTATTTTGTAATGTTTTTCTGCCTTCAACATAAATATTCCGATAGTTAATGTCTCGATTTTTACTTTCTAAAGTTGAAGTAGAAAATGAAGAACGATAGAAGCCTTTTACAATTTTTTCCATAGACATCAATTACTACTCGTTTGTTTTGCTTCCTCATTAAAATGCGTGAATAAATCGATGTTCATCACTTTTTCTGATTTTAGAACAATAGGTTTAACATTAAATGGTATGTCTTCATATAAAATAACTTCCTCTTTCGTATGTCCGAATTTTTCTGCAAGATGATTTTTTCGTTGTTGCGCGGATATGGCAAATTCAACGATAATATGGGATTTGATTTTGTCTATATAGTTTTTCGCATAATTAGAATTAGGTTCTGATAATTGTTTAATATATATCGGAATCATTGCTAAAAAAATAAGTATAAAAAAGAATATAAAAATTTTAGCGTTCCTTATATTCAAGACTTCAACACAGCGAATAATTGGTAAATTTGAAATTGCTAAAGTACTTCTGAACGTATCTATTTGAGCGTTTACCTCTTGTTGTTTCAATTTTACCAAGGTCACTTTTTTAATGTTTAATCCTATAAGTTTCTCCCTGATTTTAGCAATTTTGAATTCGATAACACCTCTGTAATTACCTAAAGAATCATCCCTTTGTAGTTGACTTTCCAGTATGTTAATTTCGTTTAATTTGTTTTGAATATCAACATCTATGAATTGAGTTGCCTGTTTGATTGATTTTTGTCTTTTGAATTGATATGTATCTAACATTTTTGCTTTGTAAATTTCCACTTCAGCGTCCAAATTCGATGAAAACAAAAATGCAGTTAATGGAAAAGCAATTGCAGTTAAGAAAAACGAAATCACAAACATTCGAAGTATGTTTCCAGAATTAGAAAACATTCGCTTCCAGGTAAACTCCTCGTGTAATGGTATGCTTATAGAAATTATACTAAATCTAAAAATAGAAAAAAATACAAACGAAATTACTGCTCCCAATATCGGTGCTAATAAAATACTTTCACTCAACAAATAAAAAAAATAGGTCATCGATAGTAAGGTAAAAGCAATAAGAAGCACGAACCAAAGCGCAAGTAATTTAAATTTACTTATCTCGCTTGGTGTACAATGTGACTGAATCACATCTTGTTCTAATCCAAATAACCTAGCTGCTAACATCTATAAAATTATTCTGTATAAAAATCTTTTGGAGACTTATCAATTTGGGCATCTTTGTCTGCTGACCAGATAGAAATTACTTTGGCTTTTAATGCATTCTCTTTCTCTAATTGCATCTTCTTGGCGGCAATCACACTTTCTACTTCCAAGAAGTCTACTTTTTCAGCAACTAAAACACCATCTTTTGTCTCAACTAAATCTGGAGAAATAACAATCCCATGGTGTGCTTCAAAAATACGTTTATTGTTTTCAATTAAATAATCATATACCCCTTTAGACATCATCATTTTAAAGAAAATTGGTCCTGCTTCAATGGATAATAACACCAAAAAAATCAACCAAGGGACAAATCCTCCAATTTCATGCGAAATATGTATTCGCTCCATCAAACCATCTAAATGATCTGCAACTTTTTTATTCATTTTGTACTTTTCATCTCTGCTTTTATCTAAAATATCAATTTCTGCAGTGATTCGTTGCATACGTTCACGTAAGTTAGTTAATTCTGGTTCTTTTGCTAATTTCTTTTCATTTAATTCCTGCTCTTGCTTATTTAAATTTTCCTTTTGCGCTTTTGCGGCTGGACCTTCCCCTGCTTTTCCAGAACCTATTCTACCTGCAATTTCATCTTCTAAACGTTTACGACCATTTAAAATCTCTAAACGTTGTTTTTCAAAAGCAGACTCAATCTCTGTAATTTGATGTTCTACCTTGGTCAAATCCAGTTTTTTATTTGCCATTTGCAGATTTACAATGGTATCGGTTTTTGCATTTAATTCTTGGTATTTATCGTCTTGTACACTTTGTAACTCCGCATCAATTTCTGTTTTTAAAATTCGAATTTCTAATGGAGCAGAAATTGCAAATCCGAGAATTACAGCAATGATTATACGAGGAAACGCTTGTCCTACTTCCTTCCAAGTTATTTTATCAGTCCCATCCCCTTTTCCTGTACTAGAAACGATGAATCGGTCCATATTGAAAATGATTAATCCCCAAATAATTCCAAATAAAAAAGACAATGCTAAAGTTGGTAAATGGGTTGGATCGGAATTGATTGCATCTGATTTTGGACTGAAAATTGTATAAAAAGCATAACCACCGGATACACCTGCTAATAAGCCCGTACAAAAAACAATACCACCAATTCCAGCATATTTAACCCTATCTGACATTGGACTTTTTTTCAATAAATTAATGTCAGCACCTGCACACCACCAAAGTCTTTGAGTAACTTTTGATATGTTTTGGTGTTCTGCTAAATAGTCGTTTATTTCTTGCATAGTTTATATTTTAATCGTTTATATTCCATCATTTAATCCTTTGAAATAGACTGTTTTTATTTTTGCACAGCTATTATAAGGAACTGAATTCATTTTGAAATCAGCTGTATTTATTTTCATGCTTGATTTTTGTTTCAATTTTAATTGTTCAAATTTTACTTTAAATTCATTAGATTTAATAGATTGAATATCAATTTCTTTAAACCCATTGCTTAATGTTGCTTCAAGGGATTCAACACGTATGATACCGTACCAACGAAACTTGTACAATTTCACGTTTATTTGTCTTTCACGCAAAAAATAAGACTCGTTATGGGTTTCAATAGTTCTTTTCCCTTTGGTGGATACCAGCTTCCAATTTCGCCAAAACATCCAGTTACTCATTGGAAAATACATCAAACAAAAATTATATCTTGATTGAATTTTCCAAGACAAATGAATCGGTAATCCAAGTATGATATGTTTCTGATTGATATTTAACATATTGTAAATTTAAGAAAAAAAAACTTCAAACCTTCTCTTTTAAATTCAATACGATAATCAAATATTCAAATATAGAAAACAGATAGTTAAGTGATTATACTTACTAGAATTGTACAGCTTAAATTTTACTGTGATTTCTTAAGGCTTTTTTTACTTTACGTTTTGAAATATCGAGTTCATTGGAGATTGTTTTAATAATTTCCTTCGAATTAGAATTTGGAGATTCCGATACGTACTTATCATAAAGCGCTACAATTTTCAAATCCTCACTGCTATTTTGTTCAAATTGTGAAATTTCTGACTCTACATTTTCAATAGTAGTAACTGTTAAACTATCCTCATTTTCTTCAATTTCTATAAACTGACTCGTATCTTGAAAACTTGGATAAGTTGCGTCATCTTGATTTCTACTATCTTTAGTATCAGTATGTTTTTTGGATGACTCATCCCCTTGTTCAATTTCTGTGACTTCTTCTACTTCTTCAACTTCATTTGCAGTTTCTTGAGAAGTATCATTTGAATTACCACCACAACCTTTTAAACATAAAAAAATAATTATAATTAAAACAATTAAACCACCACATCCTCCCCCATTCGGATTTTCAGTTATTTCATATTTTCGATTACCCCAAAAGTCTGTTCCTTTATCCTTTACTTCATAATTATTTTTATCAAAATCAAACATACCATGTAAATTATATTTGTTGTTCAAACTTTATATTTTTGTTAAAAATATGTGTGTAAAAATCCAATATTCATTCTTTATTCAATTAAAATTGAACTAAAATCTCAACTAGCCTTCACGTTTATCGTTAACTTTTGATTTTGGGGTTTTGTACCTGGCATTTTATTGTAACGTAAAGAAGATTTTACATTGGATATGTATTGATTAATAATTCTTACATCAGTAATGGTAGATTCACCGTTCATATTGTTGGCTCTTACTACACTTCCTTCTGCATTAATCGTGACCATTAGAACAATAATACCTGCAAAATTTGATTCAACTGATGTAGGTTCATTTAAGAGTATACGTGGCTCTCTTCGTGTTTGGCCACTACCATTTCCTTTTCCTCCGGACCCTGAATAACCTCCATCTCCAAATCCTGAATCAGAACCTCTTCCTGAGCTAGAACCTGACCCTAATTCAGAAACTGATTTAAAAAATGATTTTTCATCCTCTATATCTATAAAAGGGATGTGTGTTTCATTCATAATATTTTCTTTTTTTTCT
>Ga0114962_10002323_pt1 | contig 15951 bp, 23 predicted proteins | sample C_130820_MF_Meta_FD_87017 | JGI IMG/M metagenome (GOLD analysis project Ga0114962, IMG submission 87017) | Freshwater microbial communities from Lake Croche, Canada to study carbon cycling - C_130820_MF_MetaG | ecosystem: Environmental > Aquatic > Freshwater > Lake | place: Lake Croche, Canada...
AGAAGAATTAAAATTATACGCTTATTTTCCAATAAGTGAAATGAAACCCCTTTCTCTCACCCCTATTAGTCAAGTTTCGTAACTTCTAAGCTAATGGTGACAACATTTGTTTTAATAGGGTTTGTGTTTGTAAAAAGAGTTTGTGATGCGACTAATTGTTCATACATATCGTTAACATAAAGTTCCATTGTTCCAGTAAAATTATATACGTATTCAGTATCTAATCCAAGAGAAACAGTAGTTTTTGTGGCACCAGCGTCTCCTATATTATTAGTAGGGACACAAAACACTGGATACTGATAGTTACCCCTATCTTGAAAGAAAACAGGAGATATTAATGAAATCATCAGTGGTTGAGTTGTGTCTGCTCTAATAACTTCAACCCTAACAATTCTAATCATATATTTACCAGTTAAATTTACGTGATAATTTGCGCTGACAGAATTATTAAATGTGTTTCCAGTATCATTACAGGTTAAGTCACAACATACGACTAATGTCATAGGAAAATTTCGATTAGTAGCGATAGTGAACGTCATTTATAAAAGGATAAATATAATAATTACATTTTTTCAACTTCTAATGAGAGGATAGCTAATTTAGTATTTAATGGACTTTGATAGTCAAATAGATTCTGTGAAGCAGTATAACCAGCGTATATGTCAGCTATGAATAAGTTCATTGTTCCAGTAAAATTATATACATAATATGCGTCATCACCACAAATAGCCCGCCCTACATCAACAAAGGTATTCAATAATGGAACAGTGGTTACATTTTGACTAAATAGGTATGTTGGATATGGATAATTTCCATAGATATTTTTGAATACAGGCGATACTAATGTAAGAGCTAAAGGAGTAATAGAGCCACCGGTTTCACGGGTGACTTCAAATCTTGTAATTCTAATTTTGTAATATCCTATGAGATTAGTTAAATATGTTGATGAAGGGCTATTATTGAATGTATTACCTTGATTAGTTACTAAATTACCAGAGTCTAAATTTATAACAAGCATCATAGCGAATTTTTTAGTGTCAAGATTTACAACAGACATTCTTCTTTTATTATAGTTAAATATTATAATAAATTTAATTTAAATTCTTTCTATTTATAATAGCTTGTCTTGAGGGATTTATTTGGACTGAATTAGGTCGAACAATATTACCAATTTGATTAAATTTTGACAATAATGTTGACGGTATAACAGATTCTATGGTTCCACCGTCAACATACGGAGCGCCGACTAGAGTTCCACCAGCATTATTTGGGTTAGAAGAGTGAATATTTTTTATATATTGTATTAATTCTTCGTTATTGATAAATTTAGGATTTTTAGAGATAGTTCCACCCTCTTGATAAGGAACAATTTTACCAGATTCATTATAACGACCATAGAACGGTGTTCCAAAATGTGATACAAAGGAAGGTTGTGTAGGAGAGCCTAATATTCCACCCATATCAAAGGAAGGTTGTGTAGGAATATCTTTTAATAAAGAATTTATTTTGTCATTAAATCCTTTCATACCTCTGTCATACGCAGGATTTTTTTCTTTTGAAAAATTGAATAAGAGACCCATTTATAATTATAGAAATATTATAATTTAGGTTTTTTAAAAGTATTTGGAATTCCAAGAGCTTTATTTTTTTGTTTCATTTCATTGTAAGTATCTGGCCCACGAATACCTTTGACTTTTCTTGGTAACCCACGAGTGTGAGATACGACTTGAATTTTATACAGATTTTTTTTATCTTTTACCAAGACACCCCCTTTTTTGAAAGGTAACAATGACATCAACGAACCTAATATATTAGAAATACCACCCATAATGTTTTATTTATAGATACAGATTTTAATTACTTATTTTCTTTTAGTTGATTTTCTTTTTTTGGTAGTTTTCTTTTTACCAACAACCATCATCATCTGACCATTTGGCATCATAACCACGCCCCCCTTTCGGAAAGGAATTTTTTTTGCTAACCCACTAAGAGCAGAGCCTCCAAATTTTCCAACAGTAGCCCCAATTGGTCCAGCAACTGACCCACCCAAAATTCCTCCTAACGGAGATAAAACTTGTCCCAAAATATCTCCGAATATGCCCATCTTTATATGTTTTATATAGAGAACAATATAAAAAAAAAATAAAAAAAAATAAAACAACTTATGTATTCATAAATTCAATTGAATACTGAGAATAATCAACCCCAGCAACAATAGAGAATTGACCTACAGAAGTATCTAAAGCAAATCCATAATTTAATCCCGTTGTTAAAAATACAACGACATCACAAGAAGAACCCGTATAATTAGGAGTAGTATACACCCAAATATTAAATAATGATATATATAAAGAACCTGTGGTATTTTGACCAAAAATTACACGAGAACTTTGTGCTATTAAACTAAATAAAGTCATTGATGCTTTTATTCTATAATATCCAGTTTTACTACAAGTAAATAACCCAGTGAAAATTCCGTATGTAACATTATTTGATAAAAGAATGAAATTATTAATTATTGGAAAATAATTTGGTGGTATTCCAGTATTTACAGCATTGACATTACTATATACAATAAGTTTTATGCTTGGTTGTGTGTGTATTTCTTTAGTTGTAGTATTATATATAACATTATTATCTGGATATACAGCGTAATCTCTAAGACTGCTTAAATAAGTTGAGTCACTTGCTATACTATTTAATTGAATACCAGAACTATTTACAATTGTCGTATTATTATAAAGACCAACAGAGTTATTATAACCAGAGGCATACCCCAGATTAATACACGATTCCCCACAATTATTGAATCCTGCTTCTCGTCCAATACAGACACTATTACCTAAAGCACTATTATTCGCAGATTGAAATCCAACAGCAACTTGACAGGAAGGGGTTATAGTAGGATTATTTTGTAGAGCATTTACCCCAATAGCCACAACGTCACTTGCCCCAAGAGTATTATTAGAAAAAGCATTTTGACCCAAATTAACATTTGTAGAACCAACAGCCCACGCAGGTGGAATTGATACGCTATTCCAATATACATAGTCTCCAAAATAAGAACCGTTTGGTGTAAATGAACCAGTTGCCCCTTGTATACCTTGTGAACCAGTTGGTCCTTGTATACCTTGTGAACCAGTTGGTCCTTGTATACCTTGTGAACCAACTGGTCCTTGTATACCTTGTGAACCAGTTGGTCCTTGTATACCTTGTGAACCAGTTGGTCCAGTTAACTGATGACTATAACTTACTTGACCCGTAACAGTATCGTAGCTTAAAATTTGAGGGTATTGAATATTTGGTATAGAAATTAAATTACAGGTATTAGCCTTAATATTGTCAACAACTAACGATTTGTTATAATCATTAAAATTTATAATATTAGGAGCGCTTTCATGAAGACTGATGTTATAAAAGAGTCCAGTATTCACAGATTCAACTGGTTCAGTAGCACTTACAGGAAGGATGGCACCAGACGGTGTGTTGAAAGAGACTAAATTCGTTAAAGAATAATTTCCACTTAGTCCGTTATTTGTCAAACTACTCATTTTTATCTTTCTATATAGTAAATATAATAATGTCTAATAAAAAATTAATTAAGAAATTGGATAACCAAGTTCTTCTTTCTAATGAAGCCCTTCCAAAAAATAACGGAATAATATGGTTGCTTGTAGGCAGAAAAGGTTCGGGTAAATCTTCACAGTTATACAATGCTTTAGATACTAGTCAAAAAGATGGAGGATATAGAAAATTCTACGATACGATATATATATGTAGTCCAAGCATGCAAGGAGACAAAAAGATGAAGAAATTAGTTGATGAGGTAGAAGATGATGGTAATTTTTACGATACTCTCAATAATGAAATACTGACAGAAATTATAAATAAAGCAAAATCTAAACCAGATGAAAACTCGTTATTAATCCTTGACGATTGCATTAGTCTTTTACCAAAAAGTGTAACCAAAAACTCAGTATTTAACGCATTGGTGTGTAATTGTCGTCACATTGGAAAAGGTATGTCAATTTTCATCACCCTTCAGAAGCTCAAGGGTGTCAATTCAACGATTAGAAATAACGTTGATATGATTTCTATGTATAAGACTTTTTCAAATACTGAGCTTAAGAGTTATACGGAAGAATTTGATACACCAAAAGATATATATATTTCAAATACTGAAGAGCCTCATTCATTTTTACATACCACATTCACGAGTGGAAGACCCAGATTCTTCAAAAATTATGAACCTATAAGTATATAAAAGAATAATATTATTATATAAAGGGGGGAGTGATGGATGGGAGGAGTTGTTTTCAAACTTTTCTACATTTTGAAATGTCACTTTCAATTTTACAAAGTGAGAATGAGAAATGTAAAAAAGGTTGAAAACAACTCCTCCCACTCCCACACCTCCCCTTTATAATATAATACTTTTAGATTAATCTTCTTTTTTGTCTTCTGTTAGATGACATAAATATAGTTCCCCCACGTTTATAGCCTAATATCTTTTCTTTAAAGAATCGTCCAACTGAAGAAATATCTGTCACATTGTCAGTTAAATCTTCAACATAAGAAGGAAGTCCTTCTAAAACTGCTTTACTATCTTGTAAAATGAATTTCTTCAATTGAGGTGTGTCTAATCCATTGGCTTGTAAAGCATTTAATACAAAATGTTGACAGTTCCAACTGAAGGCTTTATATTTGATGAATGATTCACCCATTCTTTTACGAGTCTTATCAATAAATTGATTTATGGTGAGTCCTTGTGGTATATTAGATACAGTCATCGATTCACTATTTGCTTCTTTAGTATAGTTACCAAAGTTTAATAATTCATTTTTTTCTAAAACAAATTTATCATTTACTACAATAAAAAGATGATACATAGAGTCATAGTTTAGTTTAGATTTTGCTTTATCAAATGAACCGAGTGATAAGCCATTTAATATTCCTTCTATAGGTTTTGACAGAGGCTTTCTTTCAACTCTCATAGATGTAATTACAGTGTCCCCATTCTTGTCTAAAAAACGTTTATTATTTGGTGATAGATTTGAGTCAACATATTTGAGTAGTAAATCTTTAGCGAGAGATAGCATTTATATATAAGTATATATATAAATCCGTTTTTATAAATCCGTTCATTTCTTTATATAAGTAAGAGCTTCTTCTAAACTATGACCCATATTTTTAGCCCGTTCTTTCATCTCTGTTAATTTTGGTATGTCTTTGTAAAGAGAAGTTATCTTCGAATGTCTTAACATATTCGTAGATACCTTCTTACCAAAGAATTTGTAAAACATATTAGTAATTTTATTACTTGAACTAATACCATCTTTAGAGTCAGGAATTAAGTAATCACTTTTGTTGATAGTCATCCACTTAGTAATAATTTTTTTTAATTCTTTAGGTAGGTCAATCTCTTGTTTACCATAACTCTTGGCAGTCTTATACTGGTTAAATATTAGCTTGTTAGTTTTAGTATCCATATAGTTGTCTTTAGTTTTGTCAATGTTACGAATTTTAAACTGAACGTAATCTAGTGAACGCCGTGGGTCAATAAGGACGAACATAGATAATAATATATACATCTTAATAGTATCAAATTTATGCTTATCTGGAGTCTCATCTTTCATGAACATATCGGCATCCTTTTTAAGTTTATTATATCTATCTAAAACGTCAGACCATTCTATCCAGTTATCTTTTTCTTTCTGATTCATCTTTTGAGAGTCTTCACCTTCTTTAGCAATTTTAGAATCAGACGACATCATAGTTCTTAATCTGTCAAGGAGTTTAGCATGAGAATCATCCTTATCGTCTATGACAACCACTAAAGCGCTGATAGTTGTTTTTCGTAATCGACTTGGAATATCTTTTAGATGGTTTAGAATACAGTCAATATTTTTAGAGATATCACTTGCGTCATCTATTTTGATATCACATTTCTTAGCAAGATTAAGAATAATAGAGTTGTAAGTTCTTAGAGAGGATTTAGATAAGAGAGGTCTATTCTTTTCAATAATTTCAATGATAGTCATTTTATAATATATCAAGATAATAATTCGTTAAATAATAATTTGTATAATAATTATTATACAGAAATGTATAATAATATTTAGTATATGATTGTTTACTAAAGATAAAGAGAAAAACCATTAATAACCACCATCATACATTGAAAACATATAAAAAACTTCATAAATTGTAAATTATAATTTAGTTTAGATTCTTTGATGAAATCAGTATCTTCGTCATCTATATCCCAAGTATAGTCTGATAATATTAGGGTTTTATTGTTATGTTGTCTTTTAACGAAATCACACATATCTTCGTTAGTAAAATTATATGTATCCATTTTTTTTATAGTAGTTATATAAAAGAATATACTTTTAGAATCAAAAAATCAATTTACGTTTTTTAAAAGAATAATCTTTTTTATATATATATATATGTCCTTAAGCCTCAATTAGAATATTATATACCCTAAATATATTCCTGTATGTTATCAGGAATATTAACCAAAATATTATATACCCTAAATATTATACCCTAAATATCTTCCTGATAACATACAGGAAGATTAACCAAAATATTATATACCCAAAATATTATATAACCTAAATATATTCCTGATAACTTACAGGAATATTATATATACTAAATTTAATAAATATAAAAGAATATTGTTATCTAATTTATCACTAAATCAATATAAACTATGATAAAAAGGTTAATCATTAACTAAAATACCGTTAAACAGCCTTCCACACAGGTATAAAATTAATTTTATATAGAAAATACCCCCATTTAACACTTCAATCGTCTCGTTTAACAAGTATTTTGGTTAATGTATAACGATTTTATCATGGAAGTCATCTATTTAACAGTATTTTAGTTAACATTATCTAAAAGAATATTCTTTTACATTCATCTAATCTGATTTTTGTTTTCTTCCTGTTTTCTTTTTAGGGGTTCCATCCTTTTTATAACCATAAAGAGCATTTTCATCTTTTCTGGTTTGTTTTAAACCTGTTTCGTGGTTAGCCATAGATTTCAATAAAGATTTACGATGTTCTTCAACACTGTTATCTATTGGTTCAAATATACTGTTATCACCTGTTTTCGCTTTTCTTAATTTTTTTAAATCTGCCGGAAGAAGATAATCAAATAATGATGACGTTCCTTTTGCTTCATTTTCAAGTTGTGAAAACGTTTTTCGTGGTTTATCATATCTTGAAAAAAACTCTTCCAATAATGAATCAGGTATTGATAGTTTTCCTATAGGCTTAGAAAGTTCACGTTGAGGTGACAATTTTCTAATAGGGAGTTCTTTCATGCTTGGAACTGGTATATTATCCTGTTCGTTTAATATACCTAATAAATTCGCTGGTTGTTTTGAGGCTATACTTTTGATTAACGCATCAGCACGTTCAGCACTTGTCAATATTTTACTATCCTGATTTCCTCCAATAGAAAAAGGACTCTGGTTATTTATCTCATTATTTCTTATTATACCTAAATCCCCACTGAGTTGTGCACTTTTTAAATTATTAGTCCCTAATAATTCTGGCATTATCATAGGATATTGTTGAATAGGTAACTGATGAATCTGAGTTACTACACTAGTGGATGAAGATGGTTGAGATGTCTTACTTGCTTGTCGTCTTGTATACTTACGTTTTGCTTGTGGCACATTTATATTAACAATATTTCCTATAGCCTTACTGGTCTGCTTCTGCTTCTGCTTTTGAGTCTGCTTCTGCTTCTGCTTTTGAGTAACTCTCTTTTTGATTATCTTAGTTACCATTTTAATATATACACTATATTAAAATTTATTTATTAAAAATCCGTATGTTGGTCGGTTACCAACTTTAAACTAATTTACTGAAACTTGAATAGTATTCAATAAGTCCATTATATCATTTCTTAATTTTTCACTTAAGACTCTCCCCTTCTTTAACTCTGTATTTAATCTATCAGTAATATCAACAGTTAACACAACTTCTCCCGAATGGCCCACGATTGGAACGGGGTCACTCTTCACTGGTCTCTGGTATGGTCTTTTCAATCTTAGGAACATCTTCTTTAAGATTACTATAAGACAATAATAACGATTCGAAAAATTCTCGCATCAATAAAAAACAATCTGGTTGAAATTTACAAGCCTGTCCTTCATCGTCATCTGTTTTTTCTACAATCATCATGACAACCCCTCTATTTGGTTGATATATCTTTTCGAAAAATAATTTCATAGTATCTTTAATATAATCACATTTATATTTTTTTAACATATCAGTTGAAAATTTTAAAACAGCATATTCACTCATTTTATAGGTTAACCAATATTTTAATTTTATTTTTTTATTTTTTTAATTAGTATTGTTAACTGATGATGGAACGATTTCTATCATCAGTTAACAATACTAATTGCACCCGAACCATCGATGACGGCTATTTTGTCCACTACACAGAACATAGTTATCTGGTCACCCGCAGCTATCGTATTAGCATCAGTTAAAACTAAATTAAATGTAGAGACTGGAGTCCCGCACATACATAGAGATGCATCTGAAAATGCTCTCAAATTGAAACTTACTAAATATGAAGAACCTCTGAAAGTTCCATTTATACCAGTGTTTCCTGCTGCATTAAACAGAAAACGAATATTGTCAGGGTTCACGATATTTGTGAGGCAGCGCACAAGCTCTCTTACTAATAAAGAATCTGAGTTATACAGAGCAAGATTATACACAGAATTTCCATCAGCAAGTAATCTACGAGAAATATTAGATGCATCATTTATAGCTGTTGAACCAACAGAAGCACTGAAAAATTTAGATGTTGTAGCAGATGTCTGAGCGTTTGCTGCTAGAATAACACCATACATAAAAGCACTGACTGATGAAGAATTGACGGAAAAATTATAGGATAAACTGGCTGTATATTGGGTTTGTGTTGAAATGATGGTTGAATATGGGCATGAAAAAAACTTATTCATTCCAGCCATTGATTGACGTAAACCATCAACGTATTCTCGTCCAATATCCACGGTTTGATATATGAGAGATAATTCAGAAATAGTATACGCCGTCGGAGCAACAGTAGCATAAAAAGCTTGAGTTATCGTTGCCCAGTCCAGCTGGATTTGCAATGGACTCGACAAAAGCTCTAAACCTATGCAATTTTGCTCAGAATTTCCATTCAAGAATCCTGACACGAGAGGTAATGTATACTTATAATAGACTAATCCCGTAGCGTCAGCAACATATTGAGTATTCTGAGCATTGACTTGAGCGTTAGTTGTAAGAGAAGTATTATAACTAACAGAAGAATTATTGTTTTCTCCCCATCCTCCAGCGGCGATGGTGTCAAGATTTGCTGCGTTACTCATACTGAAAGGAGATATTACATTAGTACATAAAAGATTATAGTTTTGGATAGACTCAATTATTGAGGAACAGGAAATAGTCAAACGATTAATTAGAGCCTGTGCACTGGGTTGTGAGCCACTAAATCCCCAAGTTCCAGATGCCTGAGTTACACCAAGTTGAAAATATATATATGCACTTCCTGCAACCATAAAATTAGCCCCAGAACTCCAAGGAAGAGAAACGATTGAGGTCTGAGAGGGACCCGCAGACTGACCACTTTGAAAACTAATCTGGCGCAAAGTTGTTTTTGATGGACAGCATCTCGCTACTCTTGGTGGTAATAATGATAATGGGATGGAACTAAGAGCATCTGATTGCTCGATAGCAGAGGGTAAATTTGTAGTCTTGTAGGGATTAGACATATTCTTTTAGTATAAGCATCTTATAATAAAAATAAATTTTTTATTTTTTTTGAAAATATTTAACTTTAGGCTTTTCTTCTTTTTCAATTCGTTTTTCAATTGGTTGAATTATTTTTTGAATCATTGGTTGTTGAGTCATTTTTCTTTTTATTTTCAACATCTTTTATATTAAGTTTAGATAATTTTAATTTTAATTGATTTAATTCATCAATTATAACACTTCTCTCATCTGTTAATAATTTTGTCTTATCTGTTTCGGGTTTTGATAATACTCTCGGAACTGTTAGAAACACCCAGTGTTCAAATGTCAAATTACAGGAAAAATTTAAGTCCATATCAGGAATATCCCTATCTAAGCTTTCTGTCTGAAGATAGAGGTTAATTTTGTCTATGGTTTTATTAGTCAACACACTAACCGTAGGTATTGGAGGTTGGTAATTGATATATAAATATCGACTTACATTTATCGGTATACAGCACAGAACATTTGAGGTTCGTATTGAACTAACATACCCATCATAAGATTTTCCACAGATTAAATTATTACTCAAAATATATATACTTCTACTTGGACTAACATTACAAGAAACGTAACTTTCAACTGGAGTTATATCATTTAATGTTAATGTTGAATTAAATCCAAGTGATAATAATACCTGATTGAATGCTGGAGCTACTGGAGATATTAATGTTATTATTGTAGGGGTTGTATCGAAGACTAATGAAAAAGTTAGTTTATTTTTATCATAAGAATATACGTAGGATATAACTGGGGTATATCCACCGATTAATGCTGTTATTGATGATGTCAAACTTGAGATAAAAATGGTACACATACTTATAATATCATACGTCGATGAAGGTATACTAAATGAGCCTGTGAATATTCCACCACGACTTACAACGTAACTAACACTATTATTGTATTGATTGATTTCATGAAAACTAAGAGGTATTTGCGCCTGATTTACGATTAATCGAAATTCACTATTAAAATCCAGCATTTCACAGGTTATAGGGTCTGGTAGAATTGTCTCGAAATTACTGATTACTCCTGAAGTCCTGTAACGACTGTTGAGGTAGTATTGATATATACTGAACAGACTCGCCATTTTCTTCTTCGTTCAATAGTATTTTACTATTGGCTTCTATAATAATTTGTTTATTTTTATTTTGTTTATCTATAAAAGAATTTAAATCAGCTGTGGCTATCGGTTTTTCAGCACCATTCATATTTATCCTATGTTGTATATCTTCTATAGTCCACAAATTTGACTGTAATGTTTCATAAGTAATTTTAGTATTTTTTCCTAACAAATATTTATCACTCGAATCCATTTTTTAATTAATATACAACATTTTATTTATTTTTTTAAATTATTTTCTTTATTAAATTACAAATGGAAGCATTATTAAAAAAGTTCATTGAAGATAATCCTCAATTATTACCTACTAAACCAGCTGGACGCCCCAAAGGAGCAGTAAATAAAGTGAAAGAAATTGAAGTCACTAAAGATGATATGGCCAACGTTACCCTTAATAGTAAACAAATTAAAGAAATTAGTAAGAGCAAGAGACAACCTCGTAAACCACAAACGGAAGAAGAACGAGCTAAGATGTTAGATAATCTCGCTAAAGGAAGAGAGAAAGCTAAAGAAAATCGTGAGTTAAAAAGGAGTCAACCTATTGACATACCTAAACCAGTAGTTAAAGAAACTATAACCGTCGTTGTTCCAAAAATAAAACATAGAAAGAAGAAAGTTGAAGAAGACTTTTCGGAGGAGACTGAACATATAACTGAATCTGAAACCACGGATGTAGAAACGAAAAAGATTAGAAAACGAGTAGATAGAAGGACAGCAATTATTGAAAAAATTGATAAACAACTGGTTGAAATAGTTAAACCCACTAACCCATACGACAGGCTATTTAAATGATTTTTTCTTTAAAGACTAAACTTCTTCTTAAACGTTTTTAGATTCTCCTGTATTCTCATGCTATCACCCCATAATATATGATATGATAAAGCCCCAGCAGTAAAGGGATTATTGATATTATCATCTTTATGTCTAAGTCGATATAGCCTTCTTTTATCTTTATCACCTGATAAAGTATAATCAGTATACCCTGTTGCTCCGAAAGGGACAACTTTACCAGATTTAAATACAGCATCAAATTTTTTATCAGGTAAATGACTTTTTACTAATCTCATCTTTATTATATATGTTAATATAATAAATTATTTAAACATCTATTTTAACAGCCCGATTAAAATCCGCTCGTGGGACGGTTCCCACTGGACTATTTTGTGTCTCTTCTACCATAATCACACCACAGCATGAAGACTTGAAATGTTTGATATTCTTTAAGATTCGTTCAACAGCAACGATGACCGCAAGGATTAAGGCAATCAGACTAGTGTCTTCCATTTTACTAATAGGAGATAGAAAAAAAGTAAAAGTGAGAAAGTGTATATAAGATATTATTCTTTTAAAAATAGTAGGAGTAGTATGTGGTAGGAGTTCAAAAAAACCTTTTCTACATTTTGAAGTTGGATAATTTTTTTAGAATATTTTGTCAAAATGTAAAAAAGGTTGAAACCAACTCCTACCATCTACCATCTACCCCCCTTTTAAAGGAATAATATCTTAAAAATAATTAGATAACTAATATATATATAGAAAACTAATAGAAAACTAAGATTTCTAAGTTATCTTATCTTTTTAAAAAGAATAAAATCGTAAATTGATATTTAAGGAAATAATAATTATATTTATAAAAAGAATAAATCTTAAATTATTTTCTTTTACTATAAATAAAAAGATGACAATTCAAAAAAATATTCCAATAAGAGAATATTTCTCATATAATGATGGTAAAGATATGTTAAAAAGCAATATAGACCCTAAAGAATTAGAACATTTACGGACTTATTTAAAAACATCAACCCAGAATGAAATAGGATGGTATAATGATGTTTATTACAATAAATTAATAGATTCAACTGGAAAGATTTTATGGGGTAGAGAGAAAGCTACAATTAAAAAAGGAAAAAAGATTTTTCATTGGAGTGCTACCTCTATGAATGGAAAAATTAGAAATAATTTATTTTCTAGTAAATGTATAGATGTTGACCAAGTAAATTCATCGCCAACTATTTCACAGTCACTTTTTAAAGCATTCGGATTACAATGTAAGAAAACAGATGAATATATAAATGATAGGCAAGGCGTCTTTGGAAGATGGCAGAAATCAATAGGTAACAATATTACTAAACCAGAAATAAAAACAGGTATAAATTCTCTATTTGGTGGTTCTGGTAAAGACGGATTTTTAAAAGGAAAATTAAATATTCAGGAAGACCTTCTTAGTGAATTTAATGAGTGGAAGAAAAATATAACTACTAATATGACGAAAATTCTAAATAATAAGACTCAATCATTTTTAGGTATAAGTCCGTATGAAATATATGAATGGAAAAAGAAGGAACTTATTGATACAGAACAATTTGATAAAAACCCATTAACAAGTTCGTGGAGTATTTTATGTCAAGAAATTGAGTGTATACTTACTGAGAAGATAATTAAATTCTATACTGGTGTAAAATTTATTTTGAATAGTAAAATTTATGATGGTTGTCATCTTAGACATCCAGAGAAATCAATTGCTGAAATGATTGAATTATTTAACGAACATAAGGAAGGATGTGAAAAGTTGTTATTAGATGAAACAGATATACCTATGAAGATAGCAGTCAAGCCTATGGAAAAGACTACTTTAGTAGAAAACGAGAAACTGGTGGATAAAGATGAGACCTACGCAGGAAAAGAATTTATTAGACTAATGGGCGACCATCTTAAGAAGGAATCTAATACTATTTATTTTTTTGATAAAGAAACTCACTTATGGAAATCACATAATAAAAACAGTCATATAAAATATTTCAATTCCTTAGGTAATAAAATGATTTTTCAACAAGAGGATGATAGTGGTAAAATTAAAAATATTAATTATTCTACTATAGTTAGAAATATAGACAATGCTTTTAGGGTAGTTGATGCTAATTTATCTAATGAATTATTTATTCAAAAAGGTTTAGATAAAACCGTTAGTTTATGTTTATTCAATAATGGAATATTTGATTTTAAAACAGGTTTATTAAAACCATTAAGTGAATATGATTCTTCTTATGTTTTCAAGTATAAGATAGACCGAGATTATACAACGGAAAGAAAAGTTGAATTAGAAACTAAACTGAACAAACAAATATTTATTGACCCATTTAAATTGAGCGACTTATGTAAGGATGATGTTGACCGTGAGAAGGGAGATTTAGGACTTACAGGTAATTTTTTGAAAGAGTCTATTGCTAATGCTATGTTAGGGAACTATATGATTAAGAAATTTTATTTTTGTAGTGGATTAAGTAATTCAGGAAAAGGAATAGTGTGTGAAGCATTAGACCAAACATTTGAAAATTATGTGGGTTCATTTAATGGTAACAGTTTATTCTTTTCAACATCAGGTGGTGATGAGGCTAAAAAGAATTCTTGGATGGAAGTATTCAATGGTAGAAAAATATGTTTTTCAAATGAGGCTTCAATTGATGGGAAAAAAACGATTGATATAAATCAAATAAAACGTATAGCATCAGGCGGGGATAAAATAGAGTTTAGAAAGAATTTTCAAGATGAACAGATTCTTATCAACAGAGCGATGTGTTTTTTCTTTAGTAATGAAATTCCAGCCTTATCAAACGCAACGGATGATGGAATAGTTAAAAGATGTAAATATATAAGATATAATAGAGTATTTGAGGAAGAACTTCCTGAAGGGAAAACAGAAGAGAATTCATATTATAGTAAGGCAGATTTATTTTTAAAAGATAATCTTAAGACATTAGAGTATAAGAATGCTTTTTTTAATATTATAGCCGATTGTTGTAAAACTATTTATAAAATTGTTGAAGGTAAAGATACGTATACAATTATAGAACCCATTAGTGTAAGCATGGAAGGCAAAGAAGTAGTAGCGAGTGAAGTAGGAGAATTCAAGAGTGATTTCTGGAAATGTTTTGAGAGGACTGATTTAGAGACAGATAGACTAACTATAAAAAATATTACAAGAATATTTAATGAGAAGTATAATGTAATATTAACTGCTCAAAAAATAGGTTTAGATATGAAAAAATATTTACAGGATATTAAAAGAAAAATGATTCATAACGTTGTAAATATTACTAACATCAAAGTAAAAGAAGAACCTAAACAGAGATTTACATCAGAGTGTAAAATTGATGTAAAGGATGAGAAAGAGGAATTCTAATTCAGGCTTAAGGAAATGAAAATATATAATAATAAAAAGAATATTATTTTTAAAAAAGATAATTATTTTCTTTTCCCTTTTATAAAATAAAAGAAAAATGACAAGAAGCAAATATTTAAATGAACAAGAGGCTAAAAAGGCTAATAATGAGAGGTCTATAATTAGACATAAGAAACTATATACAGAAGACCCAGAATACAAAAAAAATTATGTAGAAAAAGCAAGACTACGATACTCAAAAATTAAAAATCAATTTTTAGAAATTACAAATTTGAAAGCCCAACTACAGGCATATCAAAATTCTTCAATGATGACTGACTAAATAAAAAAAAATAAAATATTTTATTATTATCTTGAATAATAATAAAAGAATAAGATGTTTAACATAGCACGGTGTCATGGAGAACAGCACGAAACTGAAATCCAGCCAAAAATAGAGCAACATTTTAATAAGCGATTAGTGAAGTTGTCAACATTTCACGCTATGGATTTTAAAGATAATGAAGTTAGATTTTATGAAGTGAAAAAAAGAAATTGTAAGTCAACAGAATACAGTGAGAGCATGATAGGAGTGAATAAAACTAATTTTTGTGATTTACAAAAGAATAATAGTTTTTTTATATTTGAATTTACTGATAAAATTTTATACTATGAATATATACCAAATTCAAGAGTGAAAAAATTGATAGGAGGGAGATGTGATAGAGGAAAAGAAGAATTAAAATTATACGCTTATTTTCCAATAAGTGAAATGAAACCCCTTTCTCTCACCCCTATTAGTCAAGTTTCGTAACTTCTAAGCTAATGGTGACAACATTTGTTTTAATAGG
>Ga0114962_10002324_pt1 | contig 15947 bp, 15 predicted proteins | sample C_130820_MF_Meta_FD_87017 | JGI IMG/M metagenome (GOLD analysis project Ga0114962, IMG submission 87017) | Freshwater microbial communities from Lake Croche, Canada to study carbon cycling - C_130820_MF_MetaG | ecosystem: Environmental > Aquatic > Freshwater > Lake | place: Lake Croche, Canada...
GCGATGGAATGGGCGCTGGTGGCCCCAGTCGAGGAGGCAAAAACGCTTTGCGCCGCAGGGATCAGGATAACCCCCAATACTGCCACAATCGATATCGTGACAAGCAGCTCAGTCAGGGTAAAGGCACCACAATTCTGCTTCATAACCGCTTCCCCCTACTCCAACAAAGGTAAAGAAACATCCCACCCGCAGCTAAAGCAAGGAGAGCAAGCGACGATGGTTCGGGTATCGAAAGAGGTGCCGCTCCACCGTACGTACCGATTGTGACAGGCTGGCTGATGCCATTCGTATCCGTGTAATAATAAGTATCGCTGCTATTAACTCCATAGGAATAGGAATAGGGACTGATGGTCCAGGCATCATAGGAACCATTGGTCAACCACCGTGTTTCCGAGGTGTTGGGCGAGATTGCCCAATCCGAGGAGGGTTGATTAAAAGTAAAATCCGTAATGTCCCCATAGGGTACATATTCACTCCCTCCCTTCATCCAGTAGGTCCAGACCGGCCCGGGATTGGCGGTCGGGTCCACCACTGAAGTCGTGCCGCCAATCGTAAAACTCTTAGTCAGGCCAAAAGCTCCGGTCGTGAAACTCAGGGCGTATGGGGTGCCCTGTGAGTCAGCGAGGACCGCATTGAGAAGGTCTGTACCAGACCAATTCGTACCGCTGGTGGGATTGATCAACCCATCGTAGTACCAAGCATATTCAATCGGGCTCGCACTCAAGGTTGATTCATTGAAAACAAGGTAGGAAATATTGGCTGTCACGTTACTCGTATCACCAAAGGCAACAGTGATCGGTTCCTTGCCAGTAATGACGTCGGCGCGGCTGTTTGATCCAATCAAAAGGAATGCAGCTAGGCAGAGGAGGAACCTCCTAAAAACTCGCGGATATTGAATCAACATATTTGTATTAGATGATATGAATAAGTCAAAGTCAATCCTTCTTTCAATTCCTACAGTAAAAAATGACTACTGCACCTCTGACAACTGTCGGTTCGGCTTGGTCATGACTGGGATCTTCTTAAGGATCTCGGCCCTTACGGGAATGATCCCGTCATTAATCATATCGAGTTTTTTGGCGGCCACGACACTCAGGTCGAGAATGCGCTCCTTGGCATAGGGGCCCCGGTTGTTGATCCGGACGATGACGCTCTTGTTATTCCTGATATTAGTGACACGCACCATCGTGTTGAATGGCAGATGCTTATGGGCGGCCGTGCAATCTCCGGAATGGTAGTGTTCCCCATTGGCCGTCAGTCTTCCGATCCATCGTCCTCCGTAGTAGGAGGCCTTGCCGGTCTCGATGGAACGAGGCACAGGATCGTACAGAGCTACTGCGCGAGAGGAAGATGAGACCAAGGGAGAACAGCCTGTCATGAGTAACAGAACCGAGAATAATAAAAGCACTGCTGGCGCAGGATTGAAGCGCATCCGAGTATGTAGCCCTGACTAGTAAGGGTGCGCAAGCTCTGATGAGCAAGGGAAAGAGGGGATCAAGGGATACTTCCCCTTGCCATGCAAGCGGCAGCACGTGTTACGCTTACTGCTCTTCATCGCATGAGTACCCCATCCAAGAAAAGACCCGCCTCTCATCACGGGAAAAAAAGCGTTAAAAAGAATCCCTCAGGGAATCTGGCGGAGGCCATCTCTTTTATCATGCGGTTTGCCTCAGCGCCGACAAGTGTCGGGGCAGTCTTCCCGAGTTCCCGGGACCTTGCTGAGGCCATGCTCCATGGGATCGAGTTAGAAGCGGGCGATGTGGTCGTGGAGTACGGACCCGGCACAGGGGCCTTCACCGCACTTTTGATGGAACGCCTTCCGGAGGGAGCCGAGTATCTTGGTATCGAGAGGGACCCCCATTTTCACGGGCACTTGCAACGGCGCTTCCCGGAAAAACATTTCCATCTCGGTTCAGCAGAAGAGGTGGAGGCACTCCTGGAAGGAAGAGGACTGAAAAAACCTCGCCTCATTATTTCGGGACTACCGTTCGCCAGTATGCCCCACTCGGTTCAAGAAATGATCCTGACGGCGACGCGAGAGGCACTTCATGATGACGGAGTCTTCAGAACCTTCACCTATCCAATCTGCTGGTACATGACGGGAAGTCAGCGCTTCCGTAAAGTTGCCCTCGATCATTTCGACGGTCATCACAAGAGCAGGACTGTTCATCGAAACCTTCCTCCCGCGAAAGTACTCAGCTACTCGAAGCCGGTCAGAAAGAAATAAGCCACTTGGAAGTGGCTGCCTCGCATGGATTCGAACCATGACAAGCAGATCCAGAAACTGCTGTGCTACCGTTACACCACAAGGCAGTGGTAAAAACTGAGTTCGAGAGAGTGACTGACCGGGAGCAGGGTTTCAAGCCTTTGCTTCACGGGGACCCTCTAAAAGGCTTGGAAAGCCAAAGGATTCCGAGACCGATCCGAACTTCGCATAGACATGGCGGGCCGCCACGGTCCTGTCACGGGTAATCCCGGTCGCTCTTGTCAGGCCACGTTCCTTAAGAGCCGCAAGGGATGCATGCAGAAGACGGGTGCCGATACCCCTGTTTCGGTACTCCGTGGTCACCATGGGGCCGCTGACAAGCTGATGCACAGCGTCAAGATCAGGATCCAGAAGCGAGGCAGCAATGAGCCTGTTCCCTTTCTGAATGACGAGGCAGAGAGGCTCACTCTCGTTGAAAAGCCTGCCGACAGTGGAGGTCAGATAATGCTCGGCCATGGCATAGGAATCGTTCCAAGAGGAATCCATTGCCAGAGAAAGAAGAACTGTCTGCAAGACGTCCTCCCCCTCCTCCCGTCTGGCCAGGCGGATCAAATCAACATTCTGGGAAGAGGTGTCGATGGGCAGCACTGATGAAAGCGACCAAGAAAAGCGTCTCCAGAAGGAGTCATGACGCCGAATCATCGGGCCACCTGCAACGACCGCATCAGTAGATAAAACCATGGGAAGGCTGGGAAGAGAGGAAGTCACGGACGTATGGAAAGCCATCGAAGAGGGCGAGAGCGAACGGCAAAAACCTCATTAGGTCAACGGATTTATCGCAAGCACGGAGTTTCTGACGATTCATTTTCCAAATCATGTTTGATGATGAAGGCAAAAGATGAAAAGTTAGTTTTGTCCAGTCCTCCATCTGACCGAAACATCCTGTTGAACTTCCAAACCACGCCTTCTTTGTCCGAGTCTCATCGTCCCAAACATGAATGCGGCGTCTTCGCCGTCTTCGGTCACAAGGACGCCCCACTGCTAGCCTACTACGGACTCTTTGCCCTTCAACATCGTGGCCAGGAAAGTGCCGGTATCGCCTCGAGCAACGGCGACGGAAAAGTATTTTGCCTCCATAAAGGAATGGGCCTTGTCTCGCAGGTTTTCGCTCCGGAGAACCTTGAGTCGTTAAAAGGCACGCGTGCCATCGGCCATGTCCGTTATTCCACTACCGGATCGAGCACGCTTCTGAACTCTCAGCCTCTGGGTGTTGACACGGCACGCGGGCAGATCGCTGTGGCTCATAACGGAAACTTGGTCAATGCAGCGGCTCTCCGTGATGAGCTTGAAAACCGCGGCTCCATTTTTCAGACGACGGTCGATAGTGAGATCGTCCTCCATCTCCTTGCCCAGCCGGATCACACGATGGGAGGGCCCATTGGGTCCCTGCGTCGCCTCGAAGGGGCATTTTCCATTGTCGTCATGGGAGAGAACGAGATTATAGGCGTCCGGGATCCCAATGGACTGCGCCCCCTCTCGCTTGGAAAGCTGGATGACGCGTGGGTGCTCTCCTCGGAGACCTGCGCCTTCGACTTGATCGGCGCCACGTTCGTCCGCGATCTCGAACCGGGAGAGGTCGTGGTGATCAACGATCAGGGTCTTCGCTCGGAGTTCCCTTTCGTTCCTGCCCGGGAAGCCTTCTGTATTTTCGAGTATGTCTACTTCGCCCGACCCGACAGCCGCCTGCGCGGGGTGACTGTGAGCAAGGCCCGTGTGAACATGGGTAGGGAACTCGCGCGTCTCCACCCTGTGGAGGCCGATGTCGTCATTCCGGTGCCGGATTCAGGAATCTATGCAGCGCTCGGTTTCGCCGAGGAACTGGGGATTCCTTACGACCCTGCCTTCGTCCGCAATCACTACATCGGCCGCACCTTCATCCAACCGACCCAGCTTATCAGGGATTTCAATGTCCGCGTGAAGCTCAACCTCATCGGCGATGCGGTGAAGGGAAAGCGTGTCGTCGTCGTCGATGATTCGGTCGTCCGTGGCACCACGGCAAAGGCTCGCGTAGTGAATCTCCGTGAGGCCGGTGCCAAGGAGGTTCACCTCCGCATCAGTTGCCCACCGCACCGCCATGCCTGCTACTACGGCATCGACTTCCCCGATCCGGAGAAGCTCATCGCCAACCAGCACACCCATCAGGAAATCTGCGATTATCTGGGAGCAGACAGCATCGGCTACCTGGACATCGATGGGATGGTCCGGGCAACCGGTCTGGAGAAAAACTCCTTTTGCATGGCCTGCTTCACTGGAGAATATCCTGTGCCCTTCGACGCAGCCTTCGACAAGCTAGTCATGGAACGACGTAAGGGCAGCGCCCAGCTCTTGGCTGACCAAAGCGCCCAGCCCTCGCTTATCACGGCTCGATCCTGATTTGTAGAATCATTCCCAAACCTTTGTCATGACCACTAAGAAAAAAGCCTCTAAAGCTCCCAAAGCACAAGAAACCTCCAAGAAGAAGTCAGCCGGATCTGCGGCAAAAACGAAATCCTCGAAACCCGCCAAGAGTTCTTATGCGCGTGCGGGAGTTGATGTGGCTCTCGGCAACCGGCTCAAGTCCGGCATTGGGGACCTCGTTCGCCCCACTCACGGGGCTGAGGTACTGGGAGGTATTGGTGGCTTCGGCGGCCTCTTTCGTCCCGATTTCAAGAAACGCCGAATACAGGATCCCGTCCTAGTCGCAAGCGTGGATGGTGTCGGCACGAAACTCAAAATCGCCTTTGCCACGGACAAGCACGACACGATCGGGGCCGATCTTGTGAACCACTGTGTCAACGACATCGCTGTGACGGGCGCCCGGCCCCTTTTCTTCCTCGATTACATTGCAGCCGCCAAGCTCGACCCCCGTGTGCTCAAAGAAATCATCACCGGCCTTTCCCGTGCTTGTAAGGAGGCTGGCTGCGCCCTGATCGGCGGCGAAACCGCTCAGATGCCCGGACTTTACAGCGAGGGGGAATATGATCTGGCCGGCTCCATCACCGGCATTGTCGACCGGAAAGACCTTCTCGACGGCAGTCGGGTGAAGGTGGGAGATGCTCTCATCGGACTACCCTCCAACGGCCTTCACACCAATGGATACTCTCTGGCTCGTAAGGTCCTCTTGGATCTTCTTGGGCTCAAGCTCAGCGATCGACCTGCGGGACTTGGCACAACCATCGGCGCCGAACTTCTCAAGGTTCATCGCAGCTACCTGCCGGCTTTCGAGAAGATTCACCAGATGAAGGGCAAACCGCTCCATGCCGCGGCACACATCACCGGCGGCGGACTGATCGACAACCTCCCTCGTATCCTTCCCAAGGGGTGCGACGCGGTGATCAATCCCCATTCTTGGAAAGTGCCGGCAATCTTCGGAATCATCGGGCGTGGTGGAAACGTCGATCCGCTCGAGATGTATCAAGTCTTCAATATGGGTATTGGCATGGTGCTCGTGGTTCCCGGCCAAGAGGGCTCCTCCATTGCGAAGAAACTCGGGGGAAAAATCATCGGCCAGGTCGCTAAGGGAAGCGGCATTGTCCGCTTCGTCCCTGAACCCGGGAAATAAGAAGACCCGGCATGAACGAGGAATCCCAAAACCAGCCAAGCCGTCGGAAGGCTCTTGGCGTGGGATTGGGAGCAGGCCTCCTCGGTGCCGTCGCACTGGCAGTCCGATTCGGCTGGCGTAACACCCTGCGGAGTATCATACCTGATGCCATCTCGCCGGCAGTCTTCGCAACCCGCGTAGCCGACACCTCGGCGGGTGAGATAGTCTACCATACCGCCGACAGCCAGTTTCCAGGGCAGCCTCTCCTCTTTCTTCACGGCGTCTTCCCTGGCGCCTCTTCCTTCGAGTGGTCGAAGATCTATCCCCGCTTTGCCGACAAGTGGAGGGTGCTCGTGCCCGATATAATCGGGTTCGGAGAATCGCAGCGCCCCTCACCTTCGCCGACGGCGGAGGAACAGGTCCGCTCAATCGCAGAATTTCTGGATGCCACCGTTCCGGGTCAGGCGTCCGTGATTATCGCCTCGGGATTAAGCGCGAACATCGCCCTGCTTTTTGCAGCGCGTCATCCGGAGAAAACCGTGAAACTTGTTCTCTGGATGCCGGATGTCGCACTAGGGAAGGCAAATCCTTCGCGGGGATGGCACCGTCTCGGCTGGTTCCCGAGAATGGCGCGTCTTGTCTACCGCTACCAACTCTCCACCGATTCCTTCCTGAGGGCCTGGTTGCTACGCTCGGGATTCGTCGCGGAGGGTCCTGGATTCGAGGAATCGGTAAGCGTCATCACCTCGACCGCCCAACAGTACGGCGCGGAACATGCCTTCCTGGCCCAATCGTCAAAAGCCTATTGGCGCAGCATGCGCACGGGACTTCGCAACCTAGCTTCGCCTGTATCCGTACTCCTGGCCAATAGGTCGGACAAAGATTCCTCCGCGGCAATTAATGACCTGCGCCCACTCGTGACGCGGTTTTCAATCGTTGAGGTGACCGCTCTCGGCGCCCTGGCCCCGCTTGCCGAACCCGAGAGCATGGCGATAGCACTTGAGAGGGAGCTGGAAACACCGCCTCAGTCCGAAACCTCTGGCAGCAACATAAATTGATTGCACCATCGGGAGGCGAAACCTCACCATTCCCAATTCAGTGAACGTTTCCGATCTTAGAGAAATCCTCCAGTATGTACCCCGCTTTCGGGAGAGGATTTTTGTGATTGCGGTCGACGGGGCTGTTGTGGCTTCGGACAACTTCCCGAACATCCTTCTCGACCTTGCCGTGCTACGCTCACTCAGCGTTCGGGTGGTCCTTGTCCACGGGGCAAGCCACCAGATCAAAGAGCTTGCAAGAAAACGCGGCATCGCCGTGACCAACGCCGATGGCACCGGCATCACCAATGACTCCACCCTGGAGATTGCTATCGACGCGGCCATCAGGTTAACCAACGGGATCATGGAGGGACTCTCGGCTGTCGACCTGCGGGCTGCCTATGCCAACGCGATCATCGCTCATCCGGCCGGCATTCTCGGGGGAGCAGACCAGCTCTTTACGGGACGGGTGGAGAGAATCGACAACCACGCCCTTGAACTTCTCCTGAAGGAAGGGATCATTCCCGTCATCCCTCCGCTGGGCTTTGACGGTGAGGGCCGGACCTACCGGGTGAATTCCGACGGCATTGCGCTGGAGGTGGCAGAAGCACTCCATGCCGCCAAGATCATCTTTCTTGGGGAGGACGAAGTGGTGGAAGGAACCAATCCTTTACCAAGACAACTTTCCATCGACGAGTCGGAGGAGCTGATCAAGAAACTTAAGGCCTCTAATGGCCCTTCGGGACTCATTTCCAAAATCGAATGTGCCGCACGCGCCTGCCGTGGCGGCGTCCCGAGGACACACTTGCTCGACGGCAGGATCAACGAGGCCTTGCTGACCGAGATCTTCAGTCACGAGGGCTCGGGAACGATGATCTACTCTAATGAGTACCAGCAGATCAGACGGATCTTCAAAAAAGATGTCCGTGCAGTCATGTCGCTCATTCGGCAGTCGGTTGAGGACGAAGAGATTTCTCGTAGGACTCGGGCCGATATCCTCTCCAGGATTGAGGACTACTGGATTCTGGAAATCGACCGGACGCCGATCGCCTGCGTGGCCCTTCATGTGGGCAAAGAGAACTCCCTGGCGGAAATGGCCTGTCTTTATGTCAGCAAGTCTCATGAAAACAAGGGGTTCGGGAAAAAATTGATGGCCTTTGTAGAAAACCTGGCCAAAGAAAAGGGAGTCGAGCGGATCTACGCCCTCTCGACCCGTGCGATGAATTATCTTCAGCAGAAGGGTGGCTACACCGAGACCGATCCCGTCATCCTGCCCGAGGAACGACGCCTCCGGTATGAGGGAAGCGGCCGGAATTCCAAGATCCTGGTAAAGCAACTTCGCCCGAAAGGCGCCTGATTCCTGGGGACCTCGGCCTGGTGATCCCCTCGCATCTTACAGCTTTTGCATCGGCCAATGCCTCCTGCAGCATGGCTCGCTGGCCCGTCTCATTCCTTATCGACGCGGTCGTTATCCTGATCTACTTCGGAGCAATCATTGGTATCGGTCTTCGGGCGGGTCGGGGAAATACCAGTCTCAAGGAGTTCGCGCTCGGGGGCCGCTCAATTCCTTGGTGGGCGGTACTGGCTTCAATCGTGGCCGCTGAAACCAGTGCAGCAACCTTTCTGGGCACCCCGGCGGAGGGATATAAAACGCATGCCTTTTTTTATGGTCAACTGGCGATCGGCACGGTTATCGCGCGCGTGGTGATCGCCTTCACTTTCATCGGTCCCTATTATAAGTACGGAGTCGAGAGCATCTACGAGTTTCTGATGGTTCGCTTCGGACCATGGACAAAGAATATGGCTAGCGCCATCTTCCTCTTCACGCGCGTGCTGGGAATCGGGGTTCGTCTTTATCTAGGTGGTGTCATTCTGGTAGTGCTTCAGCGCCACCTCTTCCCGGAAATCCCAGTGACACTCGGAACCTATTTCTGGGGAATCCTCTTCGTGACGCTGGTCACCACGGCCTACACGATGGTGGGGGGGATTAAGGCCGTGATCTGGACCGATCTCATCCAGGCCACCCTGATGATCGGTTCGGTCGTATTCGTCCTTTGCTTCCTACTCCACCAATTAGGAGGGGTAGATGCGACAGGACATCTGCTCGGCGGGTGGGATCATCTTCGCTGGATCCAAGTAGGCTGGGATAGTTCCCTACCCTTCGGTAAGGCGCTGGCTGGAATGCTTGAAGAGCCCTACACGATTTTTGCGGCGGTGATCGGCTCAACTTTCTTGACGATGGCCACACACGGCACTGACCAGGATATGGTCCAGCGCCTTCTGACTGCGCCCGATCCCCAACGCTCCCGCCTTTCACTGATCGTAAGCGGTCTGGCGGACATTCCTATAGCTCTCGCCTTCCTGGGAGTAGGCATCCTGCTGGCTCTCTACTATGCCAGACCTGGAGGGGGAGCCCCGCATATCCCTGACAATGAGATTTTTGCGGATTTCATTGTGGGAAATCTTCCGACCGGACTCCGGGGACTCATCATTGCTGGGGTCTTTGCCACCATGATGGGGTCCACCTCGGCTGCACTCAATGCACTCGCCACAAGTTTCACCGCCGATTTCTATCTTCCATATTTCAATCCCGGAGCCGACGACCGGACAGCGGTACGCGCCGCCCGGATCGCTACCCTTTTCTTTGGATTGCTGATGGTCTTGATCGGAACCATGGCAGCCTACTCGGTGCTCCATGATCCACGCCTTACCATCATACCGATCGCGATTGGTATTCTCGGATATACCTACGGAGCCCTCCTGGGGATCTTCCTGCTCGGAATGCTTTCTAAGAAACGGGGAAATGATCGAATGAATATCCTAGCCATGGCCGGGGGCATCCTCGCCGTGTTTTTTATGGGAAAGGTACATCTCCCAGGCATCGTCGATTTTGGACGCTGGATGCCGGCATGGTGGCCAGAGATCGCCTGGCCATGGTACGTCCTGATTGGCTGTACAGTGACCCTTGCGTTAGCCATACCCTTTCTCCAACAACGAGAAAGGGTACCAAGTAGTTGACCTCAAGCCCGGGTCAAGATTTTTCAAGTAGCTAGAAAAAATAAAAAGGGCCCATGGCAGGATTTCTGCTTGAGGGGAGGGAAGGGTGGCTTGCTAAGCTGTCTCTCCCCCAAAATCTTTTCCCCTTACTTTGAACGCCCCTTTACCCAACAACTCGGAGCAATCTCTTCTTCCGACAATGCCTCACCTCACCAAGCTCTGGAAGAGCCTTGCCGACGTAATCCAGAGTCGGGTGAGCGCAGATAGCTTCGACCGCTGGTTCAGCAATGTTTCTGTGATCGCCGCATCGACAGATTCCGTGACTCTCGGAGTTCCTAATCCGATTCATCAGTTTTTCATCGAGAGCAACTACTCAAGCCTTCTCTCCTCCGCCCTAGAGGAAGTGCATGGCGGACCGCGGGAACTCCTGCTGGAATGCACCCAGGAATCCGGCCAGGCAGCTGTAGAAACTGTGGAAACTTTGGAAAAGGAACCGCCCCAGGATCCTGACAGAGCCTCAGTAGCCATTTCTCAGCGCTCTCCTCTCGCAACCCAGGCAGCAGCAGGAATGAATCCCTCCTACACCTTCGAAAGCTTCATCGTCGGAGCAAATAACCAGTTTGCCCATGCTGCTTCTCAGGCCGTCGCTAACTCACCGGCCAGAACCTATAATCCTCTTTTTATCTACGGTGGAAGCGGCCTAGGAAAAACCCACCTACTCCAGTCGATCGGGCACCACATCCTCTCGGTTAAGAAAAATGCCCGTGTCGTTTACCTTCGAAGCGAGCAATTTACCAACGAGTTTATCGATGCTATCCAAAACAACGCACTCGTGGCTTTTCGCAAGCGCTACCGTCAGGCCGACATCTTAATGATCGATGACATTCAGTTCTTTGCGGGCAAAGAGCGCTCCCAAGAGGAGTTTTTCCACACGTTCGGAGCCCTCCACGATGGGCACAAGCAGATCATTCTCTCAAGCGACAGACCGGCCAGCGAGATATCAAACCTGGAACAGCGTCTCGTCTCCCGTTTCGAGTGGGGTATGACGGCGGAGATCCAACCACCCGACATGGAGACCCGCATTGCAATTCTTCAGGGAAAGGCTTCGCGGATGCATATCGAGATCGAGCAATGGGTTCTCGAATTCCTAGCCGACAAGATCCGCAGCGACATCCGCCGTCTCGAGGGTGCGCTCATGCGCGTCGCGGCTTACAAGTCACTCAGCGGTCAATCACTCACCGCCGATGCCTTGGAGCACCTCCTGCGCGATGTCCTTCAGGAGCAGGCGCGCAAGGCGGTCACCATCGATCAAATTCAAAAGAAGGTTGCTGAACACTTCGATATCCGTCTTGCCGATATGACCAGCAAGAAGCGGACCGCTAGCATCGCCTACCCGCGGCAGGTCGCCATGTATCTGGCTAGGGAGATGACCCCTTCCACGTTGGTGGAGATCGGTAGTGCCTTCGGCGGTAAGGATCACGGCACCGTCATTCATGCCTGCAAGCTTGTGAAGGCTCAGATGGAGAAAGACTCCAAGACCCGACATCTTGTGCGTCTTCTGGACCAACAGCTCCAGCGGTAGTGGTTTGAGGACATTCTTTGGGCTTTTCTTCAGAGAATCGCTTTGACAGGTGACCCCTTCGGAAACTATGCATTTGGTCTGCCTTTAGTGGCCCATCACCCATCACTTTATCCATGAAACTCACGGTCACCAAGCAAGCCCTTCTCGACGGACTTCAGCGCATCCAGAATATCGTCTCCAACAAGGTTACGCTTCCTGTTCTATCTAATGTGTTGCTCGAAACGACCGAGAGCGGCCTTCGCCTCACTGCCACGGATCTCGACGTGAGTGTTCGTACGGAAACCCCTGCCTCAATTGAGAAGGCCGGAGCCACAACACTTCCTGCCAAGCGCTTGCTCTCCATCATTCGGGAACTTCCTGCCGAAGAGATCGAACTGGAAACCGATTCCAAGAACATCACCTCGATCCGTAGCGGCGCCAGTTTTTTCAAGGTTTTCGGTCTCTCCAAGGAGGAATATCCTGCTTTCCCGTCGCTGGAGGAATCCCGCGGTTTTTCCATGAAACAGGGTGATCTTAAGGAGGGTCTCAAAAAGACCTCCTATGCCATCTCACTCGACGAAACACGCTACGTCCTCAACGGCATCCTCTTCTCATTCCGCGACGGACGTCTGACTCTGGTAGCCACCGATGGCCGTCGCCTTGCGCTCTGCGATGCGGAACTCGGTGAAATCAAGTACCCCGCGGGTCACGAGCGCGACTTCATCGTGCCTACCAAGGCGATCGGAGAACTTCAGCGCCTGCTCATCGATGACAGGGAAGTCCGCCTGCACATCGGGGACAACCTGGTCGCCTTCGATCTCGGCACCACAGTCTTGGCCACCAAACTCGTGGACGGAACCTATCCGAATTACCGTCAGGTCATTCCTGGTGAAGCCAAGGAGCGCGTTTCCCTTGAGCGCGAAACCCTTCTCCAGTCGGTGCGTCGTGTCGCCCTCCTCAGCAGCGACAAGAGTGGTTCCGTCCGACTCAACTTCACCAAGAATAACCTCGATATCACTTCAAACACCCCCGAAGTCGGAGAGGCCAAAGAGTCTCTTGCTGTCGCCTACAAGGGACGCGATCTCTCGATCGCCTTCAATCCCGAGTTTGTTATCGACCCGCTCCGTAATCTCTCCGACGACACCATTGCTCTCGAGTTAATCGACGAGATGAGCCCAGGCGTTATCAAGATCAACTCGGCTCAGCGCTTCCTCTACGTGATCATGCCGATGCGCGTCTCCGTCTGAGGTGACTGCACATCTCGTTCTCACCGTCACCGCTGCGCATACGGGAGTTCTAATTCCGCGCTTAAAACTCTCTACGCTCTGCATGCTCCTGCTGGCGATGGCCGGTTGCGAGACTCCGATCGTCTATCAATCATCTCAGGATCGGGCAGCGATCACGGCGGCGATCGCCAAGGAACCTACTGGGAATTACTTCATCGGAAGACGCTTCTATAAGGTCGACTACAAAATGTGGGGATGGGTCAGAAAGCCTGGTGAGCCCTGGAAGCAGTCGCAACTCGTCATGTTCAACGAGCAGAAGAAACTGGCTCCCGATCGCGAAAAAAAAACGATCGGCTCGGATAACAACTACGAGTACAAACTCAACGGATATCTCTCGGGTGAGAAGGTCTATGAACCCGCCAGCGACAGCTTCTATCCCGAGTTCGTGCTCACAAGCTCCACTCTCATCTCGACCAACGCACCACTCATCTTTCCAGACCAGCGCTCTATTAATCCAGCGATGCGTCTGATCGGGCCTCCGCAGTATTAACCCGAGAGGAAGACTTCTCAGGAAAAGTGATTCATCCTTTCCAGGATGCCCGTCGTGGAGCGTCCGGGCACCAGTTGTAGAAGATTGATCTCTGCACCTGTCTCTTCCAGCGCGGCGCGCTCCCCGGAATCAAGCGTCTCAAGCGTATAATCGCCTCCCTTGGCATAGATGGCAGGTCGCAAAAGACGGATCACGTCGGTCACCCGCTTGCCGGAGAAAATCGTCACATGATCGACGCAGCGAAGAGCCGCCAGCACCTCGGCTCGATCTAGTTCTCCATTGAGTGGACGGTCGGGTCCTTTGAGTTCACGCACCGAGGTATCGCTGTTCACGGCCACGATCAAAGCGTCACCACAACCGCGAGCCTGCTCGAGGTAACGGACATGGCCTGTGTGCAAGAGATCGAAACATCCGTTGGTGAGCACAAGCTTCTTACCTTGCGCGGTATACTCCGCACCAAGGACCGCTAGTCCATCGGAAGAAATAAGTCGATCCATCGGACTATGGGAAATTAAGCCTAAGAACGAAGAGAGAAGATTTACTAATTTTCGTCATCCTAAGCCGAAAAATTCCCCGAAGAGGGAACTCAGGTCAGTTAACAGGAGAGAAAGATCCGTTTGGTAGCATCCGGAAGAGCTGCTTACCCCTAGGATAAATGGGGGCGTAGCTACTATCTGGCTGCTGCACATAGCTGATCTTGGCGGGAATGAAGCTATCGCCCGAGCGGACGTAGAGCTGCTGATTGGGCTGCTGAGATGCTCCACCACCAGAACCGCTGGATTTAGGAATAAAGGCATTAATCGCCTGTGAGCCGATACTACCTGCGCCGGCGGAAATTGCTCCGGCAGCCACAGGATTTACGCCACGCATGAGGGCGCCGGTTCCTGCACCGATAGCGGCTGCAGACAAGCCCTGTACCACGGCAGCTCCCGTCGGGGTCATGACTTGACGGGTTTGTCCATTGGGGCCGACTTCGGTGGTGCAACCACTGGCGAAGAGCGCGGTGAGGATGGCAACGGGGAGGATTAGGGAAGTCTTCATGTGTTTCAATTATCAAATAACGATTTCAAAATGCAATCGGGTTTATGGCTTAGATTCTCTGAGATTTTCACTCCACCGGATGAAGTGAGGGAATCGTCTCCCTTGCCCATAATAGCTTTGAGTCAGGCCAGCGCTTAGCCTCCAGATCACTCCAGTAAAGATAAGAGACTCCAAGGACGCGGGCTTTCTCACGCCAACCAGGCTCTCCCATCATGATGCTATTCAGAGAGGCCAAGCGGCTTTTGTAATCCAAACCATGGCTCCAAAGATGGCCCTCATAGCCGCAGACAACTGGATGTCCGAGTATCAACACCGGATGGTTGTACTCGGGCGCACAAGCGATAACCGTATCGGTGTCAATTTTACGCAAGACCCATGCAGTCTGATCCAACGTGCTTCGCTTGATGAGTTCATAGCCCTGGCGCCCATCCAAACCGGCGAGAAGAGTTGCGGCACCCGATCCGAACAAAAGGACTACTACAGAAAGCCGTAGCCAAAGAGGCCTTGAACGCAGCAAGACAATCCAGAGATAGGGAACGATAACAAGCCATGACCAGATCATCAGCTTCATATTATCCCAGGGCCATGGGGCAAACCGGATGATCATGCAGAGCATAAAGACAAAAGCAGCGGGCCAAACAAAGGCTCTTGCCTCCTCATTTCCTTCTCTCTTAATCAGCAGGAGAGAGAGGCCGAAACAGAGCGGCAAACTTATGCCGAAATTCCAAAACCAGAATCCGAGGGTTCCGTCTCCCATCCATCCCGGGGCCCACCCAAGAGAGTGAGCCGCCGAGGGACCTCCGGCCCCGCTGGTGACCAGCCATCCAGTGATCGCCATCATGGGCCATGCGAACAGGGCCAGGCGAAGCGTTTTGATACGCGAGATGGGGGAGAGAATGGCAAGTCCCGTCATGGCAACGCCCATAAACAATCCAGCATGGATGCTAAAGAGTGGGATTGCACCCAGAAGCAGAGTTTGGACATATAGAGGCAAGATTATATTTCCAGACTTTCCGAAGAACTCCTCCCTCCATGCAGTCAGAAGAAGCAGTCCCGCTGGAAGGGCAAAAAGAAATCCCCGTTGGGTAACAAAGAGGGTGAGAAAGATGTTCTTCCATTCACTCACCGCATCGGGATCTGCACCCCGCAGAAGCACCACTCCTGCAACACCTCCATTGAAGAGTAATGCGGCAAGTGCCATAGCTCCTCCCCAGCGCCACAGAGCATACCCGGTGAGCATTGCGCCAAGGATTCCGCACCAGAGCAACCCAATCTCTGAAGGCATCCCGGCACGCTGCAGCAAAGCATTGAAGAGATCGGCTCCGAGGGGATAGCGAAGAGGATCTCCAGCGAGGATCGGGCTCTGCGGCCACCAATGGGTGGTGAATGCCAAGTGATTAATGAAGGAAAGATGCAGCGAAAGATCCCCGAGATTATTCGGCGAAAGCACTTTCCAGAAGTCGCCGTCCACGATGATCAGCCAGAAGAATGCCCTGGCCGAAGCGCATGTAAACACGACGATCATGAACCAATCCCAAAATAAGAGACGGGGGCCGGATGAGGATGGAATTTCCCTAAAAAAAATCGCTGCCACGAGGATACCCACCAGCAAAGCACACCATGTCACGGCTCCATGAAGACCCGAATTGATCCAGGCCAAAGAAATGGCTGTAACCACCGAGGCGGCCATACCTGAAAGGATCGCCGCAGGAATTCTCAATGGTTAGGAGATGGTGAAGGGGAAGGTGA
>Ga0114962_10002325_pt1 | contig 15944 bp, 18 predicted proteins | sample C_130820_MF_Meta_FD_87017 | JGI IMG/M metagenome (GOLD analysis project Ga0114962, IMG submission 87017) | Freshwater microbial communities from Lake Croche, Canada to study carbon cycling - C_130820_MF_MetaG | ecosystem: Environmental > Aquatic > Freshwater > Lake | place: Lake Croche, Canada...
ACCATTGCCATGGGCGCCGGCATGATGCCCATTGCCTTCGGTTGGGGCAGTGCCGACACCAGCTTTCGCTCGCCCATGGCGATTGCGGTGATCGGCGGCCTGATCACCAGCACCGTGCTCAGCCTGCTGGTGATTCCGGTGGTGTTTACTTACCTGGATGATTTGGGTTTATGGAGTGGGCGCATGTACAGGCGCTTGACGCAGGGCCTCGCCAAGGCTTAGCGTTGGAACCCATAAAAAGACGAAAGGCCGCTGCGGCGGCCTTTTTCTGTAACGGGCGAAAGACTTAAAACCGATAACCCAAACCGATGGTGGCCCCACTGACTTCGGTGTTGCCCGACTTCAAGTAGGTCATGTAGTCCATATTGATGCCCAAGGACTTGTTGAACTTGTAGCGCAAGCCCAGGCCGTAGGCGCCGCTTTGCGAGGTGCCGCTGGCGCTGGCCAATGAGCCTGAGGCGCTGAGGTTGGTGCTGGCAAAACCGATGCGGGCAAAGACTTCGATTTGCGGACTCACGTCCAACTTGGGCTTGAGGTACAAACCCCAGTTGTTGTTGATCTTGAGGCGGCCAGGCACGTTCTTGATGGTGGCGCTGCCGTCACTGGTGCTGACCGCAAAAATGGCTTCCAAGCCCATGTTGGGATGAAAGTCGGTGCCCGAGACCAAGCGGATGCTTGTGGGGCTGGCTTTGCCTGCAGCCGTGTCGACCGTGGCGTTGACCATGCCCAATTCCAAATAAGAGGGTGTTGGGATGTATTGGGCTTGGGCGTTTGCACAGGTCAAAGCTGCAACCAAAGCGGCGGTGGTGGTGAGTATTTGGGGGATGTTCATGTTGGCGTCCTCTAAAAGCCTATTTTACGTTTTTACAAAAAGACCCCACCAATTCGGGTCGGTATTCAAAGTGGACGGTGTCGAAATGAGCCCATTTGCCGCCCCAGATGAAGCCTTCTTTTTCAAAGGCGGCCACCACTTGCTGCAAGAGCGGATCGCGCAAGACGGCCTCGGGGTAAGGGCATGGGCTGTCTTCTTTGCAGCCGCGCCATTGCCAATAGTGACCCAGGCGTCGGGGCAATGCAAAGTCAACAGCCGCGCCAAATGAATGCACGCTCAAGCGGTTGGTGTTCGCAATGGTGCGCCAATGAAAACTGCCCGTCGGCTTGCCCACATAGGCGGCCAAAGCGGGGTTCTCTGCCAGCGCTTGGCCAACGCGCTGCAGGGCAGGCGCTGCGCCGTGCAGGCGATTGAACAGCAGGCTGCGTCCGTTGGGAGCCCAGGGAACAGACACCAGATGGCTTTGAACTTCCAATGCGTTGTGTCCATACAGGGCTTTGAACAGGGCCTCGGAGCGCATGCGCCCGGGATCTTGAAGGGGTCCCGGCAAGGTGGCGGGCAACCCAGCGAGGTAGGGCTGCGCCATTTGCGCGAAGAGGTCGGCTTGGTTCAGCAGTTCGGTCCGCGGCAGGTGTCCTTTGTTTTCGTCGAACACCCAAGTCTCCCCGCGCAGTGTGGTGAGTGTGTTCGTAAAATCAACATCGTTGCGCCATGGGGCCCAAAAGTCGGGATAGGCCTGCGTCAGGCATTGCGGGTGGGTCTGCGCAGAAGCTGCCAAGGCAGCGGCCCCCAGACTCAACAGGACCGACAGGATGAATGCGAGTCGGTTCATGGGTGGTTTTCGGAGTGCCCAAAGTGTAGCGGCAAAGGCGTGCTGGCATGCCGCGGTTAAAAACGACAGAAAGTCGATTAAACTGAACAGTCACATATTAGAACGCAGAGTTACAAATGAACAAATTCACGAAATGGATCGCCGTCTTGGGATCGGTGGCTTGCTTGTTACTGAGCGGTGTTGCACAAGCGGCGGATGCGCCTGCGCAGGCCAAAGCGACGGCCTGCCCTGCCCTGCTTCAGCATACGGTGCTTCGTTTGCAGGATGAAAAACCCCAGTCCCTCTGCCAATACAGCGGCAAAGTGCTGTTGGTGGTCAATACAGCCAGCTTCTGTGGATTCACGCCGCAGTACAAAGACCTGGAGGCCTTGCATGCCAAATACGCCGACAAAGGCTTGGTGGTGTTGGGTTTTCCGTCCAACGACTTTGCGCAGGAAAAAGCCACCAACAAAGAAATCGCTGACTTTTGCGAAAACACTTTTGGGGTGAAATTTCCCATGTTCACCAAGACGGTGGTCACGGGTGCTGAAGCCTCACCCCTTTACAAACAATTGGCTGACTTGACAGGCAAGAAACCCAGCTGGAATTTCTTCAAATACCTGATCGGCCGCGATGGCAAAGTCGTCGACACTTTTGGCAGCATGACCAACCCCAGCAATCGCAGTGTGGTCAGCGCCGTTGAAAAAAGCCTTGCCGCGGTCAATTGAATATGAGTTTGCGTAAAGTGGCCATCGTCGGTTCAGGGATTTCAGGCTTGGCTGTGGCGCACACGCTGCGTGGCCTGGCCGACATCACTTTGTACGAGGCAGCCGATTATTTTGGCGGACACACGCACACGGTGGACGTGACACTACCCACAGCACAAGGCCTTGTCACGCACGGCGTGGACACGGGTTTTTTGGTGTTCAACGAACGCACGTACCCCAATTTGATCAATTTGTTTGCGCAGTTGGGCGTGGAAACAGCCGCATCGGACATGTCGTTCTCGGTCAAAGTGCCGGATGCTTTTGAGGGTCAGACGCTCGAATGGAGCGGCACCAATTTGGACACGGTGTTTGCGCAGCGCAGCAACCTGATCCGGCCTCGTTTCTTGAAAATGATGGCCGATGTGTTGCGCTTCAATGCTTTGTGTACCCGTCTGGCTCATGCGAACAAGGATGCCGAGATGCGGCAACCCTTGGCAGACTTTTTGCAAACCCATCGCTTCAGCACGGAGTTTCGCGATTGGTATTTTTTGCCCATGCTCGGCTGCATCTGGAGCTGCCCGACCGATCAGATGCTGCAGTTTCCCGTCGCCACCATGATTCGGTTTTGCCATAACCATGGCTTGATTCAAGTCACCAACCGTCCCCGCTGGTTCACGGTCAAAGGCGGTGCACGCCACTATGTTGAAAAAATAATGGCGGGCGTGTCGGACAAACGCCTGAACACACCCGTTCGCTTGATTGAACGCGATGCGCAAGGCGTTCGTGTGGTCACCGACAGCCAGGTGGAGCGTTTTGACGAGGTGGTGTTGTGCACCCATTCTGACCAAGCGCTGAGCCTCTTGCGCGATGCATCACCAGCAGAGCAGGTGGTGTTGGGGGCCATTCGCTATCAAGCCAATCAGGCGGTCTTGCACACAGACGCTTCGGTGTTGCCTCAGCGCCAAAAAGCTTGGGCTGCGTGGAACTATGAACGCGCAAGCTCAACGGCGCAAGAGTCCACGCGGGTGTGTTTGCATTACCTGCTCAACCGTTTGCAGCCTTTGCCGTTCCAGCAGGCGGTGGTGGTCTCCCTCAATCCGGTCAGTCCCATAGCGCCCGAGAAAATTTGGGGTACTTATGACTATGCGCATCCGGTGTTTGATTTGCAAGCCATCGATGCGCAGCAAGAGGTGCCGCATTTACAAGGCCAAAACAGCACTTGGTTTGCCGGTGCCTGGATGGGTTATGGGTTTCACGAAGATGGCCTCAAGGCCGGCATGTTGGTGGCTCGGGCATTGCTTAAACGACTCCATGGCCAGGCGTACGACCCAGCCGCGCTGTACAGAGGAGCAACATGACGACAGCGGGCGCTTGTATAGGTGAGGGCCAAGTACGCCATGCGCGTTTGCGCCCGCGCCGGCATGCCTTCGCGTATGCCGCTTATTTTTTGATGCTGCCCATGCGGCGGTTGAAAACCGAAGCGGAGCGCGCTGATTTGGCTGTCAACCGCCCTGCATCCTTATCTTTTTACGATGTCGACCACGGCGATGGACGCGGCCCCGACAGGGGTGGCGCTTTGGGCTGGATCACAGCATTGTTGGCACAAGAAGGCGTGCACGATGCCCAGGGCGAAATCTGGCTACAGACCTTTCCGCGCGTATGGGGCTACACCTTCAAGCCCGTGAGTTTTTGGTATTGTCATCGCCTCCATGGTGAATTGGCAGCCATCGTCGCCGAAGTGCACAACACCTTCGGCGAGCGGCATTGCTATTTGCTGGACTCGCCTCGCTACGGTCAGACCTTGACCACCGACAAGGTCTTCCATGTTTCACCTTTTTGCGCCGTTGAGGGTCAATACCGCTTTCGTTTCATGCGTACCGTGCACATGGGCCAAGAACGTATGGTGGCCCGCATTGAGCATGACGATGCCGTGGGGCCATTGATAGAAACCAGCTGGAGCGGCACCTTGGTGCCGGCCACAAATGCCGCCTTGCGCCGTGTGTTGTGGCGCTTTCCTCTGATGACTTTCGGTGTGGTGATGCGCATCCATTGGCATGCGCTCTTGCTGTGGTGCAAGCAGGTGCCTTTTTGGCGAAAACCCCCCTTGCCAGAAAAAAGTGTCACGCGCACTTGAATGCGAATGACCAGTTGTTTTACTTTGACTTCTTGATTTTATGAGTTCAATTTCTTCTTCCGGTACAGTGGCTCAAGACAAGATGCCCGCTGCCGCCAAACGCTTGTTGGGATTGCTTGAGCGCTTGCAACATGGCAGCTTAACAGTGCACTTACCAGACGGCACAGACCGCCGATTTGGCCATCAGCAAGCACCCTTTGCCAGCATTCAAATTCACGATTGGGCTGTTTGCACCGACACCCTGAAGTCCGGCGACATTGGTTTTGCCGAGGGCTATATGCGGGGCGATTGGACCAGTCCTTCATTGACCGATTTGTTGCGCGTCATGGTTCAAAACAGACGCGTCATGGACGATGTGATTTTTGGCCATTGGCTTGGAAGGCTTTATTACCGAATCAAGCACCTGTTGAATCGCAACCACCGCAGCAACAGTCGCAAGAACATCCACGCCCATTACGATTTGGGCAACGCTTTTTACGAGCTCTGGTTAGACGGCACGATGAACTATTCATCCGCTTGGTTCGAGGGCGATCTGACACGCCCCTTGCAAGACGCGCAAATGGCCAAAGTACGTCGCGCGTTGCGTATGACGGACGTCAAGCCAGGCGACCGTGTGCTGGAGATCGGCTGTGGATGGGGGGCTTTGGCCCAAGCCGCCACAACTGAATTTGGTGCGCACTTGACCGGTGTGACGCTGTCCACAGAGCAACTGGATTTTGCTCAGCGCCGCATGAAAAATGCACAGCATTCAGAGCAAGCGGACCTTCGCTTGCAAGACTACCGCGACATTGATGATGGGCCTTACGATGCCGTGTGCTCCATTGAGATGATCGAGGCGGTGGGGCGGGAATATTGGCCCACCTATTTTCAGACCATTGCTCGATTGCTCAAACCCGGTGGCCGTGCTTGTATCCAAAGCATCGTGATCGATGACAGTTTGTTTGAGCGTTATGTCAACTCAACCGATTTCATTCAACAGTACATTTTTCCGGGCGGTTGTTTGCCCAGCCCGTCCGAGTTTCGCAAGCAAGCCCAGCTGGCGGGTTTGTCGGTTGTTGATGAATTGCCATTTGGTGCCGATTACGCTGAAACACTGCGCCGCTGGCGCCAAGCCTTCATGGCGCAGCTGGCTACCGTAGAGCAACTCGGCTTTGATGCCACCTTTGTGCGTTTGTGGGAGTTTTACTTGGCTTATTGCGAAGCAGCATTTGATGAAAAAAACATCGACGTGGTGCAGTTCACGCTGGCCAAGCCTGCCTAAGACAGCCATGATAAAACCGCATTCGCAACACTTCTGTTCAAACCGCCTTGTACAAGCATCGGTTTGGAGTCTTGCTTTGTCTGCCAATTTGGGTTTTTATGCAATGGCCTCCGAAGTGGCCTTGCCTGGGTCTGCGGCGACGCCAGCAGTTCGAATGACTGTGTGGGGTTTTGAGGTGTACGACGCCAAGCTTTGGGCTCGCGCAGGATTTTCATCGGCGCAGTATGTTCGCCACCCCTTTGCGCTGGAGTTGAGTTACCTGCGAGGGCTCAAGGGCGAAGCCATTGCGCAACGCTCGCTTGACGAAATGAAGCGGCAAGGGCCGATCAGTGACAGCCAAGTTCAAACCTGGCTCAAAGCCATGCAAACCCTGTTTCCCGATGTGCAAAAAGGCGATCGCATCGTGGGGGTCAACAAACCCGAGCAGGGCGCAGAGTTTTGGGTCAACGACCGTTTGGTGGGCCAAGTGCCCGACCCCCAATTTGCCAAACTTTTTTTTGGAATTTGGCTATCGCCTCAAACGTCTGCGCCTGAAATCCGTCAGGCCTTGATTTCCCGTTGGCCTTGACGCATGCGCGCCTTGACATCGCCTCTCTTCAGCCATGCCCACAGCGCGGGTGCGGGGCTGTTGGGTTTGCCTTTGGCGTTTGTGGCCTTGCCTGTGTATGTGCATTTGCCGCATTGGTATGCCACCGAGTTTGGCGTGTCTTTGACGGCTTTGGGCCTGGTCTTGATGCTCAGCCGTTTGAGTGATGCATTGATAGACCCTTGGCTGGGACGGATGAGTGACCGCTTGTATGCGCATTCAATTTCGGCCGTGCAAATGGCTTCCGCCTTGTCGGCTTTCCTGATGGTGTGTGGTTTCGTGGGCTTGTTTTTTCCGCCCTCCCAAGTCATTCAAGAGCCGGGTCACACACGTTTACTTTGGTGGGCGGCAGGGATGCTGACGCTCAGTCACTGGGCCTACAGTGCCTTGGGCATCATGCACCAGTCATGGGCCGCCATGCTGGGCGGTGACGCTGTGCAACGCAGCCGCTTGGTGGCGTGGCGAGAAGGGCTTGCTTTGTTGGGTGTGATGCTCGCGTCAGTGATGCCTTCTCTGATCGGCATGGGCGGGACGGCTGGTTTTTTAGCGGCGGCTTTGTTCGTTGGCTGGGTGGTTTGGTTTCAAGGTTTTCGGCCGCAACCGCTGTCGCACAGTGATCATGCCGCTTGGAACTTGCCTTGGCGTTTTTCGGCGTTCAGGCAATTGTTGTGTGTGTTTTTGCTCAACGGAGTGGCCAGTGCCGTGCCAGCGACACTGGTGATGTTTTTCGTTCAGGACCGCATCCAAGCGCCGCAAGCCCTGCAGCCATGGTTTTTGGCGGTGTATTTTTTGGCGGGCGCGGCCTCTTTGCCATTGTGGTTGAACGCAGTTGCGCGCTGGGGCTTACCACGGGCTTGGTTGCTGGGTATGGCCCTGTCGGTTGTGACGTTTGCCGGCGTCAGCATGCTGACGGCGGGAGATGTCTTTTGGTTTTTGCTGGCCTGTGGTTTGTCCGGCCTCGCTTTGGGCGCTGATCTGGCGGTGCCCGGTGCCATGCTCAATGGTTTGATCGATCGGCTGGGTTTTCGCGGGCAATCCGAAGGGGTTTTCATGGGCTGGTGGAGCTTGGCAACCAAACTGAATTTGGCATTGGCTGCAGGGTTTGCTCTGCCTCTCTTAGGTCTTTGGGGCTATGCGCCGGGTCAAGCGGGCGCGCAAGGTTTGCAGGCCTTGACGTTGGCGTATGTGGTGTTGCCTTGTGCGCTCAAATTGTGCGCGGCAATGGGCTTGTATCTTTTTTTTATTCGGCAAAGGAAAGCATGATGAACCGTCGTGGCGCACTTCAGAGAATCGGGGCTTTGCCCTTTGCAACCCAAGCATCGGTGTGGGGTGGCGGGGCTTTGGCCCTGTCTGGTTGCGCTGGCCCGCAACCGGTGGACTACGCACAAGAGCGTCCAATTTTGGACTTGCGTCAGTATTTCAACGGCACCATCGATGCATGGGGCGTTTTCACTGACCGCTCTGGCCAAGTGGTCAAACGGTTCACGGTGCTCATGCAATGCATTTGGACCGGCAACCAGGGCGTGTTGGATGAAGACTTTACCTACAGCGATGGCACCAAGCAACGCAGAGTTTGGCGCATTGAGGCTTTGCCTGACGGGCGCTACAGCGGCCGCGCAGACGACGTGGTGGGTCAAGCCGTCGGCCAGGCCAGTGGCAATGCCTTGCGTTGGCAATACACATTGGCGTTGCCTGTCGATGGCCGGGTCTGGGAGGTCCAATTTGAAGATTGGATGTACCTGATGAACGACCGTGTCATGCTGAACAAAGCCGTGATGAGCAAGTGGGGCGTTCGTTTAGGCGAAGTGACCCTTTCATTCAACAAACGTTGAGCAAGGATTTGGCATGCACTCACACTTTTCTCCCGCTGCCCCTGAAATGACGCAGCACCCCGTCAAAGCCCCAAACCCGCGTGCTTGGGGGGCGCCTTTGAATACCCCCATGACCGATTGGGCAGGCAAGCGTGTCTGGGTGATTGGCGCCTCGACGGGCATCGGTCATGCCTGTGCCGTGGCCTTGGCCCAAGCCGGCGCGCAAGTTGTGGTGTCAGCCCGAAAGATCGAGGGCTTCAAGGGCATGGCCAATATCCACCCTATCGCTCTGGACGTGACGGATGCGGCGAGTGTGCAAGCCGCCATGGACGTGATGGTGAGCCGTTTATTGCAACACGAACGATTGGGTGGGGAACTCGATTTGGTGGTTTATTGTGCAGGGCACTACCATGCGCAGCGCGCCACGGACTTTGATTTGTCCGAGATGTTGCGACATCAGGAGGTCAATTATGTCGGGGCCTTGCAGGTCTTGGACGCGGTCTTGCCCTTGATGCTCCATCAGAGTCAAGGACACATCAGCTTGATCAGCAGTGTGGCCGGTTGGCGCGGCTTGCCAAACGGACTGGCTTACGGACCCACTAAGGCTGCGTTGACGCATTTGGCCGAGACCCTCTACTTGGATTTGCAAGACCGGGGCATTGGTGTGAGTGTGATCAATCCAGGGTTTGTAGCGACACCTTTGACGGCGCAAAACACGTTCGAAATGCCCGCTTTGATCACGGCGGATCAAGCGGCACAAGCCATTCTGAAGGGTTGGTCACGCGGCGCTTTTGATATTCATTTTCCCAAGCGATTGACCCTGTGGCTCAAGGCGATGCGGCTGCTTCCTTACCGAATGTATTTTGCATTGGTGCGGCGCTATACGGGCATCTGAAGCCATGGACTACCGCATACGTACGGCTGAAGTAGCCGCCTATTTTGAAACGCTCACACCTGCGCGGACAGCGGAGCTGGGCCAATTTTATGCGCCCCAAGCGCGCTTCAAAGACCCGTTCAATGAGGTACTCGGACTGATCGAAGTGACACGGATTTTTGAACACATGTACGTGGCGCTTGAAGCGCCGCACTTTGTGATCATTGGCAGCTTGGTGGATGGAGCGCAGGCTTTTTTGACCTGGGAGTTTAAATTCACATTCAAGCGTTTTGACACGCAGAATGTGCAAACCATTCGCGGCGGCACGCACCTGCAATACGACGGCAATGGATTGATTACATTGCACCGAGATTACTGGGATGCAGCCGAAGAGCTCTACGAAAAGTTGCCAGTGCTGGGCGGTCTGATGCGCTGGCTCAAGGCGCGAGCCGTGAGCTGAAGGCTTACTGCGGTTGCGTATCGATAAAGCTGGCGCGAAGGGCCATTTTGTCGTGCAGCTTGTGCAGGTTAGGGTGGGGTCTGCGCCAGTCGATGTGCGGGAATCGGAAGTCCAAATAACCCAGAGCGCAAACCACAGCAATGTCTGACAAACTCATGTGAATGCCGGCGCAAAAGGCTTTGTCACCCAAGCCGCGCTCCATGGCTTGAAGCGCCAAATGCACGGTCTTCATCTGCCGAGCGATCCAGGCCGCGCTGCGCTCGGTTTCTGTACGCCCCGTCCAAGTGGACTCCAGCCGCGCCAGAATGGACGCATCAAGCAGGCCGTCGGCCAGTGCTTCCCAGGTTTTAACTTCGACGCGTTCACGTCCGGCGGACGGAATCAACTTGCCCACGGGTGACAAAGTATCGATGTATTCAACGATCACGCGCGAATCGAATACAGATTCACCGCCTTCCATGATCAGGCAAGGCACCTTGCCCAAGGGGTTGGATGCGGCAATTTGTGTTTGGTCAGACCACACGTTTTCAGCGAGAAATTGGTAGTCGAGTTTTTTCTCGGCCAACACCATGCGCACTTTGCGCACATAAGGACTGGACAGGGCACCGATGAGTTTCATGCGGTCTATTTTAAGTGAAGACCTACAATCAGCAGATGACTTTCTCTCCTATCTCCGCTCTTTCGCCGCTGGACGGTCGTTATGCCAGCAAACTCCATGCCCTTCGCCCTTTGATGAGTGAGCAAGGCTATATGCACCGCCGAGTTCAGGTCGAGGTGGCGTGGTTCACGGCCTTGTCTGATGCCGGGTTTGCCGAATTCAAACCCTTAACACCTGGCGCACGCACTTACCTGACCGGCTTGGTGAAAAATTTTTCCGAGACAGATGCGCTTGCCATCAAAGACATTGAAAAAACAACCAACCACGACGTGAAAGCCGTGGAGTACTGGATCAAGTCCAAATTCAAAGACCGTCCTGAGCTCGAGGCGGCTTGCGAGTTTGTGCACTTTGCCTGTACCAGCGAAGACATTAACAACACCAGCCACGCACTGCAACTCAAAGGTGCGCGCACCCAAGTGATCTTGCCGTCCCTGGATGGCTTGATCGACAAGTTGCGGGACATGGCGCATGCTTTTGCCAACGTGCCCATGCTCAGCCGTACCCATGGGCAAACGGCAAGCCCTACAACCGTGGGCAAGGAGCTGGCCAACGTTGTGATGCGTTTGCGCGGCTGCCGTGAAAAAATTGCAGGTGTGAAATTGATGGGCAAGATGAATGGCGCAGTCGGCAATTTCAATGCCCATTTGTCGGCTTGGCCTGCGTTTGACTGGGAAGCTTTTGCGCAGCGCGTGATTGAAACCCCAGAGTTTGGCGATCCGCAAACTGCCACGACTTGGGGCTTGGGCCTGAGCTTTCAGCCTTACAGCATCCAGATCGAACCGCACGACTACATGGCGGAGTTGTTCGATGCGGTGGCCCGAACCAACACCATCCTGATCGATTTGTCGCGTGACATCTGGGGCTATGTGTCGCTCGGTTATTTCAAGCAGCGGCTCAAGGCCGGCGAGATAGGCTCATCGACCATGCCGCACAAAGTCAATCCGATCGACTTTGAAAATGCCGAGGGCAATTTGGGCTTGGCCAATGCCGTGCTCAAGCATTTGTCCGAAAAGCTGCCGATCAGCCGTTGGCAGCGTGACCTGACCGACTCCACCGTGCTGCGTAACATGGGTGTGGGTTTGGGTTATTCAACGTTGGCCTATGCCTCTTTGATGACCGGTTTGAACAAGCTGGAGCTGAATGAAGAAGCGCTGGCCGCTGATTTGGATGGGGCTTGGGAAGTGTTGGCAGAACCCATCCAGACCGTCATGCGTCGCTTCGGGGTTCAAGGTGCTTATGAAAAACTCAAGGAAGTCACGCGAGGCAAGACGGTCACGGCAGCCGATTTACACGGCTTGATTGCAGGGCTTGATATTCCGCAAGCCGACAAAGACCGACTCTTGGCCATGACGCCTGGCAGCTATGTGGGCAAAGCCGCCGAATTGGCGCGGCGGGTTTAGTCGGATGGCACTCAAATCCACCATCTACAAAGTCAATCTGTCGATTGCCGACATCGACCATGGCTTTTACGAAGACCAAGCGCTCACGCTGGCGCGCCACCCGAGTGAGACCGACGAGCGCATGATGATCCGCCTGCTGGCGCTGGCCGTCAACGCCTACAAATTGCAGGCGGTCTGCAACGGTGACGGCAAACTGGCCTTTGGCGCAGGACTGTCCGACCCGGACGATCCGGATGTCAGCCTGCGCGATTTCACGGGCCGTACCCGGGTGTGGATGGAGGTTGGGCAACCAGAGGACAAGCCCATCATGAAAGCCTGTCAGAAATCAGACGAGGTGCTTTTGTATTGCTTCAACCACGCCGCTGAAGTCTGGTGGAAAGGCATTGAGACCAAGCTCACACGCTTGGACAAATTACAGGTATGGCGTGTGCCGACCGAAGCTTCTCAGGCGTTGTCGCAGTTGGCCGAGCGCAGCATGCAAATGCAGGCCACGGTACAAGAAAATGCGGTCACCTTCAGCAGCGACAAAGGCAGCGTGCACATCGAGCCGGTTCGATGGAAATAGGGCCTACAAATCCAGTGCGGTTTGCGCTTGTGCCGCCGCTTTGGCCCAATGGCGGTCTTCGGCCGCGCGCTCGGCGTACCTGTTAAAGCGCCACGATGTGCCTTCGGCGCTGATGCGGTGCCAAATGCCCCGTTTTTGCCCCGGTGTCATCTCGATCCAGAGTTGCACCTCCTCAAAAGTGCGCCCACAGCCTTTGCACATCTCATCGCCTTGGCTGGTGGAGCAAATGGCAATGCAAGGCGTGTCCGGCGTGGTCGCATACCAAACCTGCCAAGCTTGTGCAGCAGCCATGGGAATGCTGAATTCGTCGGCGTAGTCATCGTGGTGAAAGACCATCAAGGCGTAGACCTCGGCCAAGGCACGCAACTCCCGAGGCAAGGTGATGCCATCGGGGGAGGGGTTTTTTTCGCGCCAATAGTTGATGGCCGCTTCTATGTCGGTGATGTGAATGCCAGCCATGGTGTCAGTTCAAACGGAGAGCGATCATAGCCGCTTCAAGAATTGTCCGTGAAAAACACAAGGAATTCAGCGATCAGCTGTAATCCGAAACAACAGGTCGTCATCTCGAAGGAAAAAATGGAATTTCTATCTGCCCCATGGTGGTCAGCGCTGTTGGCTATCGTATTGATTGACCTTGTGCTGGCGGGAGACAACGCCATCGTGATCGCCTTGGCAGCGCGAAGCCTGCCGTCCGATTTGCAAAAGAAAGCCATTGTGTGGGGTTCCGTCGGCGCCATTGCTGTGCGCTCCGTCATGACGGTGTGTGTGGTGTGGTTGCTGCAGATCCCAGGGCTGATGCTGGCAGGCGGCTTGGGCTTGCTGTGGATCGCCTACAAACTGTTGGCCGATCAAGAGTCTGACGAGCATGACGGGCCTGCGGCCACAACGTTTTGGGGCGCTATGAAGACCATTGTGGTGGCCGACGCTTTGATGGGGGTTGACAATGTGCTTGGCGTGGCGGGCGCCGCGCATGGCGCTTTCGATCTGGTCGTCATTGGCCTGCTGGTCAGCGTACCGATCGTGGTGTATGGCAGCGCGGTCGTTCTTAAATTGGTGGAGCGATTCCCTGTCATTATTCAGTTGGGTGCAGCGGTGCTGGCTTTTACTGCTGCCAAAATGATGGCCGATGAGCCTTTGTTGAACGAACTGTTTGACCCGCCGGAACATGCCCCATTGCGTTGGGCTTTGTATGTATTGTGTGTGGGCGGCGTTTGCGCAGCAGGCTGGTGGTTGGCGCGCAAGAAACCCAACCCAACTACTGAGCAGGATTGACCGCTTGCGTTGATTCAGGGGCGAAAGGGGATCGACTCAGCGCTCGAGCAGTTGTTCGCGCCACAGCAACTGAACTGAACGCAGTCGGGCATCCACGATAGACGCTTCCATGAGGTCTGCGCCCTGCAGCGGCAATTTGCGGCTCACATCTTGCGCCGCTTTGAATCGGTCGATCGCGCCGCTGTAATCCATGCGTGCCAGTTGCGACTCCCCTTCCGCCCTCAGCGATTGCAATGCACGGCCTTGGGCCATCAATCCGGCAGCCATGATTTGCCAAGCTTGACCGTCTTCAGGGTGTGATTGGACATGAGACCGCAAGTGCGCAATGCCAGTGTCCAGTGCTGGCGATGCGCCCAAGCGTGTAAGGGCTTGGACCTGCGCCAACAACTCAGGCCGAAGCGGGCTTGTTCCACCGGGAATCTCAGACAACGCCCGCAGTGCTGCCGGCATGTTGTCGCTTTTGAAGGCTAACTCTGCTTTGAGCAATTGCGCCCAACGTAAGGCCTTGGTATCGGATTGAACCAAGGAGGTCAAACGATTTAAAAATGGGGCGGCCCCTTGCGGCTCACGTAAACTCCATTGCGCCAAAGCCGCGCCATACAGCACATGCACCTGCTTGGCCAAGGGCTGACGGCGCAGGTCCGGATCGTTCGCTTCGCGGGTCCAATTGCGCAGCAAGTCCACACCGGGCTGGGCCAAAATCCGGGCACGCGCAGTCATGATCACATGCTCCAAATCAGGTTTGTCAGACGCTGCGCGCGCGGGCAACAGCTGTTGGCGTGCTTGCATGTCGGCCATGCGCTCTGAAGACATCGGGTGGGAGCGTAAATAGGGAAAAGCGCCGTTGTCGTTCAAGGCTGAGGCTTGTTGCAATTTGGCAAACATGCTGACAAAACCTTGCGGGTCAAACCCTGCTTCGGACATCACGCTGTAGCCAACCCGATCGGCTTCACGCTCCATATCGCGCGAAAAACTGAGTTGACTGCGAATGGCCGCAGCTTGTCCGCCCATGATCAGGGCCTGCGCACTTTGTGGGCTTTTGCTGGCGGCCAAAAGGCCCAAGATCATGGTCCCGATCATCAGCGGGGTCATGCGGGCTTGCTCGCCCATGGACCTTGCAATGTGCCGCTGCGTGACGTGGCTCAGCTCGTGCGCCATCACGGACGCCAACTCGTCTCGGCTGGTGACCACACTGATGAGTCCCAAATGCAAACCCATGTAGCCACCGGGCAAGGCAAAGGCATTAACTGAGCGGTCTCGGCCCAACACAATTTGCCAAGCAAAGCGCTCTTGCAATTCGGCATTCAACTCCCCGCGCGCGATGGCGCCGGCCATCAAGGGCCTCCAGAGGCTTTGGACGTAGTCGTCCAGGACCGTGTCGTCAATGTAATCCGGGTCCCGATACAGCTCGCGTGCAATCCGGTCGCCAATCTTGCGCTCGGCGGTCAGCGTCATGTCCGAGCCCTCCCCCAAGCTGGGCAGCGTGCCTGGCGCATTGCCAGTGATGAGTGCCGCGGGTGCTTGCGCCCAAGCTGGGAGCATCAGACACACCGTACCTAAAGCCAGCCAGGCGCTGTGTTTGCGAGACCAATTCAACAACGTCACATCCATCCTGTTACTTGGAACGACCGTATCATGCCCGTATCATCGACCCTGAACATCAAGCTCGTGTCAATTCAAGCCTGAATTTGTAAGCTTATACCTTCACAGAGACCCTCATGAACAGTACTTCTCCCCTGACCCACTTCGACGCCCGAGGCCAGGCCCACATGGTTGATGTCAGTGCCAAAGCCGCAACCCACCGCATGGCTGTTGCCACGGGGCGCATTGAGATGTTGCACGCTACTTGGGGTTTGATTGCATCAGGGACAGCCAAAAAAGGCGATGTGCTGGGCATCGCCAGAATTGCGGGTATTCAAGCGGCTAAAAAAACCAGTGATCTCATTCCTTTGTGCCATCCGTTGGCCTTGACGCGGGTGGCGGTGGACTTTGACATGGTCGAGTCGCCAACCCCCTGTGTGGTCTGCAACGTGACCGCTGAAACCGTCGGCCCCACTGGCGTCGAGATGGAGGCCCTGACCGCCGTGCAAGTCGCCCTGCTCACCATCTACGACATGTGCAAAGCGGCGGATCGCGGCATGACCATCACCGATGTGAAGTTGCTGGAAAAGCAAGGCGGTAAGACGGGGCATTGGGTGGTGGAGAAGTGACCACTAACAAATCAACAGCCTAGGGGCACGGCGAAACATCGTTTGTCCAAATCCTGTCCAACTGAGGAACAGGTCATGGCTTCTTTTAGGCAACGCAGCGGTAAGTGGCAGGCACGTGTAATCCGGGATGGCTATCCCGACCAAGTAAAAACGTTTGAGGCAAAGGTTGATGCCGAGAAATGGGCTCGGGCGCTTGAGTCCGAGATTGACAAAGGGCAATTCGTCAGCGTTAACGAGGCCCAGAGGACAACCCTAGGTGATGTTATTGCACGCTATCTGGTTGAGGTTACGCCAACTATGAAGGGGGCAGCGGACGACATGATCAGGCTCAAAGCCATCATGCGCAAATCGATCGCTCGTTGG
>Ga0114962_10002330_pt1 | contig 15929 bp, 17 predicted proteins | sample C_130820_MF_Meta_FD_87017 | JGI IMG/M metagenome (GOLD analysis project Ga0114962, IMG submission 87017) | Freshwater microbial communities from Lake Croche, Canada to study carbon cycling - C_130820_MF_MetaG | ecosystem: Environmental > Aquatic > Freshwater > Lake | place: Lake Croche, Canada...
GGAATGCCCAGGTGCCGCGAGTTGCGCAGCAAAGCCACTTTGTTGACGTTGACCGACAAGGCGGTGCGGTGTTGGCTCGGGTTGTTCATAAGCTTTGGATGTCCATCATCATTTGGCGCGTCTTCAAATGCCCCACACCGCAATGGTAGTTCAGCAGGGCCCGCAGCTGGGGACGCAGGGCGGCCACATGGTCCAGGCAGACGCGCAAAGTGGCGGTGTAGGCCGAGATGTCGTCCAGCGCCGTTTGCAGCTGGGTCCACTGCGCGCCGGTCAAACAGGTGCGGTCCTCGGCATGGGCTTGGCGCAAACCGCCCTCAGCCACCAGACAGTATTGCCCATCTGGCATTACAGCGGTCATGGCCAGGGTTTGCTGGTCCAGGCTGGGCAGCAGGCCGATTTCGCGCAGCAGCATCAGCTCAAACACCCGCAAAGCGCCTTGGCGCAGGTCGGGGCCTTCGGTCGCCAAAATTTGGATGGTGGCGGCGTACACGTCAAACAAGGCGCTGTGCGGATCGTCACGCGCCAGCAATCGCAATAGCAGCTCGTTGAGGTAATAGCCCGACAGCAGGGCGTCGCCCGTGGGCATCACATGGCCGCCAACCCATTCCACGCCTTTGAGCGTGCGAATGTCCGAGTCCCCACCGTAGTTCACAGACAAGGGCTGCATGGGCAGCAAGATCGGGCGAAAGCTGGAACTGGGGCGTTTGGCCCCCTTGGCCACCAAAGCAATACGCCCATGGTGGCGCGTGAGAACTTCCAATATCAAACTGGTTTCGCTCCAGTCATACCGGTGCAAAACAAAAGCGGGCTCTTCGGAGATGCGTTGGATTGCCATGGCCAAACATTCAGACCCAGTTCAACCCTTTGGTCGGCCCTTTATTCATAACCAAAGGAGCGAACACGGGCTTCATCATCAGCCCAACCTGAACGTACTTTGACCCAAATTTCAATAAAAACCTTGGCATCGAGCAGCTTTTCAAGCTCTTGCCTGGCTTCGGTGCCAATCCGCTTGAGGCGTTCGCCTTTGTCACCAATGACCATGGCTTTGTGGCCATCACGCTCCACCACAATCGTGGCGGCAATGCGCACCAAGCGTTTACTGGTGCGCCCTTTTTCTTCATCAAACTTTTCAATGACCACAGTGGAGGTGTAAGGCAACTCGTCGCCGGTGAAGCGAAATAATTTTTCGCGCACAATTTCACTGGCCAAGAATTTTTCGCTCCGGTCCGTCAACTCATCTTCGGCGTAAAACCAGTCTTGTTCCGGCAGGTATTTTTCACAGATACCCAACAAGCGTTGCACATCCTTGGCATTCTTGGCCGACATGGGCACAAACTCATTGAAAGGATGGCGCGCTTGCATTTCACGCAGCCACGGCGCAATGTCGCCCCTGCGATGGAGGGTGTCGAGCTTATTGGCCACCAACAAACAAGGCACGCCCGGTTTGAGCAGCGCCAGCACTTTAGCGTCGGCCAATTGAAAACTGCCGGCCTCCACCACAAACAAAACCAAGTCCACATCGGCCACGGCACCCAGCACCGTCTTGTTGAGCGACTTGTTCAATGCCGCACTGTGCAGGGTCTGAAAACCCGGCGTGTCCACAAACACAAACTGGGTCTGGCCTTCCGTGCGAATGCCGGTGATGCGGTGACGGGTTGTCTGAGCTTTACGTGAGGTGATACTGATTTTTTGACCTACTAAGGCGTTGAGCAAAGTTGATTTGCCCACGTTGGGTTTACCAATGATTGCCATCAAACCGCAACGGTGGGCAAGTGTCCCTGACTCTGCATCATTCAATTCTGCAGGCGTTAAGGGCTGAACGCTCACGCCAGGAATTTGAACGGTCCTGCGCACAAGGGCGGAAGGTGTGATGCTTTCACGCAGCTCATCGTCCTCAGCGGAGTTGGAGGGCGAAGGCCCGTCAATCATGTTCATCAGGAAGCCTTGACTTTGAGTGTTTCCAGCATCGCTGCTGCGGCGGCTTGTTCGCCGGCTCGGCGTGAGGTGCCTAATCCCAATTGGGAAAGGCCCATCTCACGTATATCGCAGGCCACCTCGAACATCTGTTTGTGCGCCGCGCCGCGTGTGGCCACCACGGTGTAAAGTGGCAATTGGAGTTTGCGCCCTTGAAGCCATTCTTGCAACTCGGTTTTCGGATCTTTGGACGCCGCTTGCATTTGGGGATTGACAGTGACGTCTTTGAACAAACGCAAGACCAAGGCCTGCGCAGCCGAATAACCCGCATCCAGGTAAACCGCTCCAATCAAGGCCTCGACCGTGTCTGCCAAGATCGAAGGGCGGTTTTGCCCTCCAGAACGCATCTCTCCTTCACCCAGTCGAAGAACACCTGACAACTGCAAATCAAAGGCCAATTGGAAAAGCGTTTCTTGCTTGACCAAGTTGGCACGCACACGGGAAAGATCGCCTTCCGCTTGGTCGTTCAATTTTTCGAACAGCCAGTGGGCAACGGACAGGTTCAACACGGAATCACCCAGAAATTCCAGACGTTCATTGTGGTCTGCTGAAAAACTGCGATGTGTGACCGCTCTTTGAAGCAAACGCGGGTCTTTGAATTCATGCCCCAAACGATCCTCCAGGGCGCTCAATCCATCACTCAATGCCATATATATGCTTGATCTGCGCGGTCAATGGAATCCGCCAATGCGTTTGATATTGCCAAAATTCATCCAAACGAAAAAAGCACGGCCGACAATGTTGGCGTCGGGTACAAATCCCCAATAGCGAGAGTCCAGAGAGTTGTCACGGTTGTCACCCATCATGAAGTAATGACCCTGCGGGACTTTGCACACGACGCCTTCAACGCTGTAACGACAATTTTCATGGAATTTGAAAGTGTCTGCACCTGAGACGAACACAGGACGGTCATCGTCTTGAATCAACATGTGGGGCTTTGCGCCCAAGGCCTCATCAAATTGTCTGAAATAACGCATGGCAGATTCATCGAAGAATTCGGGCAAGTTGTTGCGCTTGACCACTTGGCCATTGATGCTCAGCTGTTTGTTCAAATACGATACCTCGTCACCCGGCAAACCGACCACACGCTTGATGTAGTCCACGCTGGGCCGGGGTGGGTAGCGAAAAACCATCACATCACCGCGCTGTACCGGAGTGCCTTCTGTCAGCTTGATGTTGACCACAGGCAAGCGCAAACCATAATGAAATTTGTTGACCAAAATCAGATCGCCAATCCACAAGGTTGGGATCATGGAGCCCGATGGGATTTTGAAAGGCTCGAACAAAAAAGAACGCAGTACGAAGACGACCAAAATCACCGGAAACAAGCCCGCCGTCCAATCCAGCCACCAAGGCTGCATCAACAATTTGTCGCGCGCTGTGGTGGTGTCGGAATCGATTTTCTGAATGCCCATGCGAGTTAACTCTTGCCGTCTGGCACTCGCTTCGGCTTCAAGTTGGATCGCGGCCGCTTGTCTGCGGGGCAAGAAATAAAAGCGCTCACCTAACCAATAAATACCCGTCACGATGACCGCCATGAGCAGCAACAAAGCAAAATTACCTTCGAGCATTCCGAGATACCAAGAACCTGCATAGCCGGCAAAAGCAGCCAAAACCAAGCTTGTTACATATTGCATTTTTTAATCTTCCACTTGCAAAATGGCCAAGAAGGCCTCTTGGGGCACTTCAATAGAGCCAATTTGTTTCATTCGTTTTTTACCGGCTTTTTGTTTTTCGAGCAATTTGCGCTTACGCGAAATATCGCCACCATAACACTTAGCCAAGACGTTTTTCCGTAAAGCTTTGATGGATTCACGGGCAATGATGTTGGAGCCGATGGCGGCTTGAATCGCTACATCAAACATTTGACGGCTGATGATTTCACGCATTTTGGCCACCACCGCACGGCCGCGGTATTGTGACTGTGAACGGTGCACGATGATGGACAACGCATCCACCTTTTCACCGTTGAGCAAAATATCCACTTTCACCACATCGGATGCACGAAACTCCAGGAAGGTGTAATCCATGGATGCATAGCCGCGTGAAACCGATTTGAGCTTGTCAAAAAAGTCCAGCACGATCTCGCCCAAGGGCATTTCATAGGTCAGCATGACCTGACGGCCGTGATAGGCCATGTTCATTTGCAAACCCCGCTTTTGGTTGGCCAAGGTCATGACCGGTCCGACATAGTCTTGTGGCATGTACAAATGCACCGTCACAATGGGCTCGCGAATTTCCTGCAGTTTGCCCTGTTCAGGCATCTTGGAGGGGTTTTCAACCATGACGACTTCGCCATCGGCCTTGACAACTTGATAAACCACGCTGGGTGCTGTGGTGATCAAGTCTTGGTCAAATTCGCGCTCGAGTCGCTCTTGCACAATTTCCATGTGCAACAAACCTAAAAAGCCGCAACGGAATCCGAAACCCAAAGCCTGAGAAACTTCAGGCTCGTAATGCAGTGAGGCATCGTTGAGTTTGAGCTTTTCCAATGCGTCACGCAATGAATCGTATTCACTCGATTCGGTAGGGTACAAACCGGCAAAAACCTGAGGCTGAATTTCTTTAAAGCCGGGCAACGCTTGTGACGCAGGCCCCAAGTTATTGGGCAGCTTCTTTTCAAGGGTGATGGTGTCGCCCACTTTGGCGGCCTGGAGCTCTTTGATGCCGGCGATGATGTAGCCCACCTGACCGGCTTCCAAGCTCGGCCGCGGCTCGTTAGCAGGCGTGAACACACCTAAATTATCGGCGTTGTAAACAGTCTCTGTGGCCATCATTTTGAAACGTTCGCCTTTGGCCAAGCGCCCGTCAATGACCCGCACCAACATCACAACGCCCACATAAGTGTCAAACCAGCTGTCGACGATCATTGCCCGCAATGGTCCGTTTGGATTGCCCTTGGGCGCTGGAATCTTGGCCACAATGGCTTCGAGAATGTCATCAACGCCCATACCTGTTTTGGCCGAACAAGGAATGGCATCACTGGCATCAATGCCGATCACGTCCTCAACTTCTGCTTTCGCATTTTCAGGATCAGCTTGCGGCAAATCCATTTTGTTCAGAACGGGCACGACCTCCACACCCAAGTCCAATGCAGTGTAGCAATTGGCCACTGTTTGGGCTTCAACACCCTGGCTGGCATCAACTACCAACAATGCCCCCTCGCAGGCCGACAAGGAACGGGAGACCTCATAAGAGAAGTCCACATGTCCGGGCGTATCGATCAGATTCAGATTGTAAATCTGCCCGTCTTTGGCTTTGTATTGGAGCGCCGCCGTTTGCGCTTTGATTGTTATGCCGCGTTCTTTTTCAATGTCCATGGAGTCCAACACTTGCGCAGACATCTCGCGATCCTGGAGGCCACCACACCGCTGAATAAGTCTGTCGGCTAAAGTCGATTTGCCATGGTCAATGTGGGCAATGATCGAAAAATTTCTGATGTGATTCATCAAAGAGTTGCTTCAAGTGTTTGAAATTGAAAGGGCCCGTACAAGAAAAAAGGGCGCGTCAAACTCGACGCGCCCTGAACCAACAATCTATGGCAACTGCGATAGCTGGATCTTTATTGTAGGCAAAAAGCCATGGGCACACATCCTCGAAATCGCATTGAGCGCTCCGTTGTCCTACGGCAACAGAAAAGTTATTCACAGCTTAATAACAGGCTCCAAGAGCTTCCATTGAACAAGTTGTGGGTGGGCTGTGGATCCGTGGTGGACTGAAGATGAACATCCCACATCATGGCAATTTACCTGCACTCAATACGGTGAATAGAGGGTCAAGACCATTGATTTTAGCCATTTTTGTTATGACACTTTGAAAAAGTTGGCGTTCACTGACTTTTAAAAAGATGCATGCGATGTGCATTCAAGGGTTTGAGGTGTTGCCATGGTGCCATGAAAGACCTGAAATCCCCCTCACTTATGGAGGGGTTTGAGGGTTTTCAAAACTCTATATGAACCGGTGCAATCTCAGCGGCCGGGTCGAATCAAGGCGTATTGCGCCACATCAGATCGGCGAAACAAGACATTGAAAGGTTTGCTTTTGTCGATTTTGCCCATGACCAACTCAAAGTCGCGCAACCGCATGATTTCAATGTTGGCGATGGCCAAAATGACATCACCTTCGCGCAAACCAGCGCGAGCCGAAGCATCAGCAACTGACTCAATCCGAACCCCACCTTTCAAATTGAGTTCCTTTTTTTGCGCATCCGTCAAGTCGACGACCACCAAGCCCATGGACTGGGCTGTGCCGACAGACTTAGACTCTGCAGAAGGCGTAACCGTTTTACTTGTTTTGACGGGCTCCAACTCGGCAATGGTCACAGCCAACTCCTTGTTCGCACCTCGCCTGAAAACCAGCAGGTTGCTTCGAGTCCCGGGCTTGGTATTGCCAACCAAGCGGGGCAGGTCAGAGGCCTTTTCAATCGGCTTGTTATCAAAGCGTGTGATGATGTCTCCCGGCTCCAATCCCGCCTTGTCGGCAGGCGAGCCTGACTCGATGCTGCGTACCAATGCACCTTGCGGGGCACCCAGTCCTATGGACTCAGCCACCTCTTTGGTCACGTCGCCAATTTGAACACCAATACGACCGCGCGTCACGCGCCCAGTCTGTCGCAATTGCTCGCTCACACGAATGGCTTCGTCCATCGGAATGGCAAACGAAATACCCATGAACCCCCCAGAGCGCGAATAGATCTGGCTGTTGATGCCCACCACCTCGCCGCGCATGTTGATCAAAGGACCGCCAGAATTTCCCGGATTGATCGCCACATCTGTTTGAATGAAAGGCAAGTAGTCGCCGGTGTCGCGTTGTTTGGCGCTGACAATACCTGCGGTGACCGAATTTTCAAGTCCAAACGGGGAACCAATCGCCATCACCCACTCACCGACTTTCAAACGCGAGACATCGCCCACCTTGATGGCCGGCAATCCGGTGGCCTGGATTTTCACGACCGCCACATCGGTTCTTTTGTCGGCGCCAATGATTTGGGCTTTGAATTCCCTTTTGTCGGTCAAGGTCACCAACACCTCATCAGCACCGTCCACCACGTGGGCATTGGTCATGATGTAGCCGTCTGACGACAAAACAAATCCTGACCCCACCCCTTTAGGCTGAGCAGGCTCTTCTGGACCCTGTGGTTTATTGGAGCGCGGATTTTGCCGGGGCGCATTGGGCATGGGAACGCCAAAAAACTTCCGAAACAGGTCTTGCATTTCTTCATCAGAACCCGCCCCCCCTTGGGCAGACGCTTTGACTTTTTCCAAGGTCCGGATATTCACGACCGAAGGACCCACCAGTTCCACCAACTCTGTGAAATCAGGCAGGCCTTTGACTGACTGCGCACACACGGCAGCCGGCGTAAAAGCCACCGAGGCCAAAGTTAAAGAAACAGGCAAGGCCGTTAGGAAACTTAACGATGCCACACCCATCCATCCAGAAATTCGCCTGCAAGTCTTGATCATTCTGACACTCCATCGTGAAAAGCCAACAAACCGGTTATGTAAGGTCTTTCAACGGATCTTTCAAGTGGTCATTATTGGGTCCTGGCGCGAATATACAGCGCAGCGCATGCCATGCCATTGTGCTGGTGCAAATCCCTTGTAAAGCCAGACCCATTGATCCCTGCGGGAGGCATTGTGCGATGTGCCAATCAAGCGCAACAGCAAGCCTTTTTGCACATCCGCAATAACCATGACACGGGCAATGGTCTGAAAAGTGTCATGGTGAGCACTGTCCAAACAGCGCCAATCTTGGCCATCCCAGACAAGCCAACTTGCGGTGTTTTGGCGTGCAATCAGCGGCAAGCAAGCCAGACTGGTAACGACCCATGTGAAAACGGAAATGCCAGCAATCCATCGCCCGATCTGCCCTTGACTGATGAGCCAGAACGTCAAAACTGCACCGACCCAAACCAGTGCAGCGCAAAGCCAGGAGATCCCTAAAAAACGCCCCACCGGGTACGTCACCAAGGGGGCATTTCGCATCAATCGAGCTTCGCGTTAAATGCGTTTAAAAACCAAACTGCCGTTGGTACCGCCAAACCCAAAATTATTTTTCAGTGCCACATCGATCTTGACGTCCCGAGCTGTGTTGGCACAGTAATCGAGGTCACATTCAGGGTCCGGGTTGTCCAAGTTAATGGTGGGCGGCACTTTTTGGTGATAGATGGATAAAACAGTGAAGATGCTCTCCACACCGCCTGCACCACCCAGCAAGTGCCCCGTCATGGATTTTGTGGAACTGATCACCGTATTTTTTGCATGCTCGCCCAAGGCCGCTTTGATGGCACTGGTTTCGTTGACATCACCCAATGGGGTGGATGTACCGTGGGCGTTCAAATAATGAACCTGATCAGGATTCACACCAGCGTTACGCATGGCCGACACCATGGCACGACGTGGGCCATCCATACTGGGTGCAGTCATGTGACCCGCATCCGCACTCATGCCGTAACCGCTCAATTCAGCATAAATCTTTGCGCCACGGGCCTTGGCATGCTCGTATTCTTCGAGAACCATCACGCCAGCACCTTCCCCTAAAACAAAGCCGTCGCGGTCTTTATCCCAAGGACGCGAGGCCGCCTTAGGATCGTCGTTGCGGGTTGACAATGCACGCATTGCAGCAAAACCGCCAACACCCAGGGGCGAAACGCACGCTTCCGAGCCGCCTGCCACAACGACATCGGCATCACCATACTCGATCATGCGGCCGGCCTCTCCAATGCAATGCAAACCCGTGGTGCAGGCTGTCACTACGGCCAAATTGGGGCCTTTGAAACCACATTTCATGGACACGTGACCCGCAATCATGTTGATGATCGAAGCGGGCACAAAAAACGGGGAAATTCGCCTTGGACCACGCTGGGTGTACTCGGCATGCATACCCTCAATCATCGGCAAGCCGCCAATGCCAGAACCGATGACGCAACCGATTCGGGTAGCCAACTCCTCATCCAATGCCTCGCCCGTAGGCAAACCTGAATCGTGGACAGCCTGCATGGCCGCCGCTACACCGTAATGGATGAAGTGATCCATGGTGCGTGCATCCTTGGCATTGATGTACGCATCGAGATCAAAGTCTCTGACCTCGCCCGCAATCTTGCAGGCAAAGGCTGAGGCGTCAAATTTAGTGATCAGGCCAATACCAGACTGACCAGCAAGGAGGTTGGACCATGCATCGGCGACCGTATTGCCCACAGGGCTGATGCATCCCAAACCCGTGACAACAACGCGGCGCCGGGTCATCGTTGATCAGGCCTTTTTGCTTTGTGCGTAATCCACCGCGGCTTGAACAGTCGTGATTTTTTCTGCATCTTCGTCTGGAATTTCGATGCCAAATTCATCTTCTAAGGCCATCACCAACTCCACGGTGTCCAAGGAGTCCGCGCCCAAATCGGCCACAAAGGCTTTTTCATTGGTCACTTGTGACTCTTCAACGCCGAGTTGTTCGGCAATGATTTTTTTGACACGTGCTTCGATATCGCTCATGGTTCCCTCTGAGGGTTGTGAAAAAAGAGATTTTAACCGCCTCAGACCATGCAAACAGGATGCGTGGCCAAACGGACACTATAAATAGGCAATTCAGGACATGAACATGCCGCCATTGACATGCAATTCTTGACCCGTTACGTAGGCCGCCAAAGGGCTGGCCAGATAACTGACGGCGTTTGCAATGTCGGCAGGCTGGCCAAGGTGTCCCAAGGGAATTTGATTCAAAAGTGCTTGATGTTGCGCTTCAGTCATTGCTGCGGTCATGTCTGTCTCGATAAAACCGGGCGCCACACAATTGACTGTGATGTTGCGGCTGCCCAGTTCACGGGCCAAGGCACGGGTCATCCCCGCCACGCCTGCTTTGGAGGCGGCATAGTTGGCCTGCCCCGGATTACCCGATGCGCCTACCACGCTGGTGATGCTGATGATGCGCCCATACCGCTGCTTCATCATGGGTCGCATCACGCAGCGACTCATGCGAAAAACGGCTTTCAAGTTGGTGTCCATCACCGCGTCCCAATCGTCATCTTTCATGCGCATAGCCAACGCATCGCGGGTGATGCCAGCATTATTAACCAATACATGCAAAGCGCCGTGCTCCTGGACGATGCTGGCAATCAAGGCCTCGGCTGCGGCCACATTGTTGACGTCCAAATGCGCGCCCCGGCAACCCGCAAAGGCTGACAAAGCCGCACTGATGCGAGCACTGCCTTCATCGGTGGTTGCGGTGCCGATCACTTTGAGTCCTTGCTCGGCCAATTGGAATGCAATGGCGGCACCAATACCACGTGTAGCGCCAGTGACCAAGGCCACTTGGCCCACAAATTGAATACCGCTCATGCCAATTGTCCTTTGACGTCGTGCAAAGACGCTGTGTCGAAAACGGCCAGCCCCGTCATTTCGGCATCAATGCGTTTGATCATTCCAGCCAAAACTTTGCCAGGTCCGCACTCCACCACGTTCAAAATGCCCCGTGATTTGATGGCCTGCACACACTCAACCCAACGCACCGGACCAAAGGCCTGGCGGTAGAGGGCATCACGAATGCGCTGGGCATCGGTTTGCACAGCGACATCAATGTTGTTGATCACCGGAATTTGAACAGCAGCGAATACAGTTTCGGCCAATTTGGCAGCCAATTTGTCTGCCGCTGGCTTCATTAAACTGGAATGGAAAGGCGCCGATACGGGCAACAAAAGCGCACGTTTAGCGCCGTTAGCCTTCAACACTTCACAGGCTTTGTCCACGGCTGCCTTGCTGCCTGCAATGACGGTTTGGGCTGCATCATTGAAGTTCACGGCCTCAACCACCTCCCCGCTCAGCGTCGGAAAAGTGGCTTGCGCCTCAGCGCAACCCGCAATGACCTGCTCCGATGGCATCCCCAGTACAGCCGCCATGGCACCAACGCCGACAGGAACGGCTTCTTGCATGGCAGCGGCGCGAAAACGCACCAAAGGCGCCGCTTGCGTCAATGTCAAAACACCGGAAGCCACCAAGGCGGAATACTCGCCTAACGAATGCCCAGCCACCACAGCGGGCTGGGCGCCGCCTTCGAAACGCCATGCACGGTAAGCGGCCACAGCGGCGACCAACATCACCGGCTGTGTATTGGTTGTCAAAGCCAATGCTTCTTTAGACCCTTGGCGAATCAGAGCACCCACATCTTCGTCCAAGGCATCAGATGCTTCTTGCAAAGTTTCAAGAACTGCGGGGTGATCGCCCCACGCATCGAGCATACCGACCGACTGAGAACCTTGGCCTGGAAAAACAAATGCAAATGTTGTCATGGTGTTGTTCATGAAAATACTGATCAGGGCCAGCCGGTTTACCCAAACGCCGCCCCACTTACGACTGCCCAGCGCTCACAACTTGAGCAGAACAGAGCCCCAAGTGAAACCGCCGCCCACGCCTTCTAACAAAAGGGTTTGCCCTTTTTGGATGGTGCCGTTGCGCACTGCGTGATCCAGCGCCAAGGGGATGGACGCGGCCGAGGTATTGCCGTGCTGATCGACCGTGACAATCACCTTGTCCATGGACATTTTCAATTTACGGGCCGTGCTTTGCATGATCCGTATGTTGGCCTGATGCGGAATCAACCAATCGATATCGGCTTCAGTCAATTGCGCCTTCGCCAAACTGGCTCGAGCGGTTTCTTCCAAAACACCTACAGCCAATTTAAAAACAGCCTGACCATCCATTTTCAAGACCGGATCTCCGAGCACAGAACCACCGGAGACATGACCTGGCACGCACAAAATAGCGGAATGTTTGCCATCGGCATGGATGTCGGTGGCCAAAATACCTGGCGCATCAGAGGCTTCGAGCACAACGGCACCGGCGCCATCACCAAACAAAACACAGGTTGTACGGTCTTTGAAATCCAAAATCCGGCTGAAAACTTCAGCACCAATCACCAAGGCTTTGGATGCAGCGCCATTTTGGATCATGGCATCAGCCACGGTTAAGGCATAAATAAAACCACTGCAAACCGCCTGAACGTCAAAAGCAGGGCAACCGGCAATACCCAATTTATGCTGTAACAAGGTGGCCGTTGATGGAAAAACCATATCGGGCGTTGATGTGGCAACAATAATCAGGTCAATTTCTTCAGGCTTTAAGCCTGCAGCCTCAATCGCCTTGCGAGCGGCTTGCACGCCCAAATCACTGCTCGCCGAATCGGCATCGGCAAAATGACGCGCACGGATGCCGGTCCTCTCCACAATCCATTCATCAGAAGACTCGACGCCTTGGGCTGCCAACTCGGCAACCAAATCGGCATTGGTCAATCGTCGAGGGGGCAGAAAACTGCCTGTGCCTGTGATACGGGAAAAACGTCTCATTCGAGTGGGACCGGAACGACGACCTCTACCTGCAAGCCAGCCAACAAAGGGGCGGCATGCCTGATTCGGGTCTGAACTCGGTCGAGCAATTGGTGACGAATCGCATCATACGCTCGGTTCAATGCGGTTTCGAAAGCCAACTCGTCGGCTGAGCCGTGGCTTTTGAAGACCAAGCCGCGCAGTCCCAACAAGGCCGCGCCGTTGTAACGACGATGGTCTACACGGGACTTGAATGCAGATAAGACAGGATAAGCCAAAAAGGCTGCAACTTTCGTGAAGATGCTGCGTGTAAATTCAGCAGTCAAAAATCCGCTGATCATTGTCGCCAAGCCCTCACTGGCTTTGAGTGCCACATTGCCCACAAAACCATCGCAAATCACGATGTCCACGGTTCCCTTAAAAATATCATTGCCTTCCACGTTGCCATAGAAGTTCAAGTCGCCGGAAAGCGCCGCAGACCTCAGCAGTTCGCCCGTTTTTTTGATAAGGTCATTGCCTTTGATGACTTCTTCGCCCACATTGAGCAATCCCACCGTTGGATTTTCATTGCCTTGAAGCACAGACACCAGGGCCGAACCCATGACCGCAAACTGAAGCAAGTCCTCAGGGGAGCAATCCACATTAGCCCCCAAGTCGAGCATGGTAGTACCGCCGCCTTTGAAGTTCGGCATTTGTCCAGCGATAGCCGGGCGGTCAATGCCCTCCATGGTTTTAAGCACATAACGGGCTATCGCCATCAAAGCACCGGTGTTGCCAGCCGAAATAGCCGCCTGCGCTGCGCCCAGCTTGACCTGTTCGATCGCAACGCGCATGGAAGAGTCTTTTTTGCGGCGAAGTGCGATCTCAATGGAATCGTCCATGCCCACCACTTCGCTGGCAGGCACAACTTTTCCTCGGCCTTCTCGCCAACCTGACAAGGCTTCGGGCAAACCGACCAACAACAAACGCGCATCAGGGTGATTCGACAAGAAACGCCGACAGGCCGACAGCGTCACGCGGGGGCCATGGTCGCCACCCATGCAATCGACAGCCAGAGTGATCACATCAGGAGTTGACATAAGGGGAGGTATCAAAAAATAAAGGCCCGAGCTACGGTCGATGTAGCATCGGGCCTTTGAAGCCAATATGGATCAGGCTTCAGATTTGTTTTTCAACACCTGGCGGCCACGGTAAAAGCCGTTAGGGCTGATATGGTGACGCAGGTGTGTTTCGCCCGTCGTAGGCTCGACTGCAATGCCAGGCACATTCAATGCATTGTGCGATCGGTGCATGCCACGTTTGGACGGTGACTTTTTGTTTTGCTGAACGGCCATGGTGGCTCCTTGAAAGCGTTGGATGCCGCGCGTTCGAAAAAGGACGCAGCTTCAGGGTTGTTTAAACACGCCAGGACTTGCCAAGCGAAGCCATTGATTATAGCCCAAATTGGGACTTAATTGGACTTTTTGAGCTTCAAGCCAGCCAAAGCCGCAAAGGGGTTCGGACGTTTTTCGTCTTCTTGGTCAAATTGAGGGGATTGAGCGGACATCTGCAAAGGCTCTGGGCAAGCCGCATGCAACGGAACCAAAGGCATGGCCAAAATCACCTCGTCTTCTACCAATTCGATCACATTGAATTCTCGGCTGATAACCAACAGATCCTCTTCCTCCTCATCATCGAGCGCCAGGGCTGTGGCCTCATCCGATACGAATCGGAAAGATCTGTCCACATCGACAGGCGTCAACACCGGGCTGAGACAGCGCTGGCACAAAAGCGGCAAGGCAGCGTGGACTTCCAAATGAAGCCACACTTGGTCCTTAACACCGACTTCGGGCACAGTTTCCCCTCGTGCTTGCCACTTGACAGGTGGCGACGCCAACCCAACTTCGGACTCTGCTGCAAGGCGCTCCCATTGCGCCAGCGGCGCCTCCCCTGAAAGGGTGCCTCCATCACGCGAAAAAGCCCTCACATCGAGCTTTCGGGGGTGCCATTTGGGATCATTGTTATTTTCCATGGCTGCAGTGTAAGAGAATCAGGGGATGTCCTATGCCGCATTGCACACGCACTTACCCGAAGGTCGCGACCTCGTTTTGGGCTCTACATCTCGCTATCGACGCGAATTACTGGCGCGTTTACGGATCCCATTTGTCACTGCCTCGCCAGAAGTCGACGAGACACCCCACATCGGTGAACCCCCCCCGCAACTGGCGCTGCGCTTGGCACTGGCTAAAGCGCAAGCTGTGGCCCTTCAATTCCCTCAAGCTGTGGTCATCGGGTCTGACCAAGTCGCCGATTTGGATGGCGAACCTTTGGGAAAGCCTGGGCAACATGACCGCGCCGTGGCTCAACTTCGGCGTATGCGAGGCCAAACGGTAGTTTTTCAAACTGCGGTCTCTGTGGTGTGTTTGGCCAGCCAATTTCAGGACACCCAACTGGCCCAGGTGAAAGTGCGGTTTCGCGATTTGAGCGACGCCGAGATCGAAGCTTATTTGCGCGCAGAAGAACCTTATGACTGCGCGGGCAGTGCCAAAAGCGAAGGGTTGGGGATCGCACTGCTGGACTCGATTGACAGCGACGACCCGACAGCGCTGGTGGGATTGCCCTTGATTCGCACCTGCCAAATGATCCGGACTGCAGGCGTTCGGATTTTATGAACGCGCCGCTCTCAACGCCAGGCCGCTTGTTTTTGGTGCCTGCACCTTTGGATTTTGGCTGCGACAGTGTCACGGCCTTGGAAGAGGTCATGCCCATGGGCACTTTGAAAGTGGCCGCCCGACTCCACCATTGGATCTGTGAAAACGCCAAGTCGACACGCGCTTACTTGAAACGGGTGGATGTGCTGGTGCCCTTACTCACGCCCATCCAAGGCCAACAAATCACCGAGTTGCCTCGGCAAGTGCATAAAAAGGGGGACCACTTGGGGGACTTCGATGCCAAACCTTTGCTGGCTTGTGCGCTGCAAGGACATGACGTTGGATTGATCAGCGAAGCCGGCATGCCCGCCGTGGCCGACCCCGGCAGTTCGGTGGTGCGTGCAGCCCACACTTTGGGCTTGACCGTCGTTCCGTTGATCGGGCCGGTTTCATTGCTATTGGCCTTGGCCGCCTCAGGATTGAATGGCCAAAATTTCGCTTTTGTCGGCTATTTGCCGCAAGACAATGCAGAGCGAACCAAAAGAATTCGAGAACTCGAAGCATGGGCGTTTCGAACGGGACAAACCCAATTGTTCATTGAAACCCCTTACAGAAATGCCGCACTTTTGCAAGCTTTGCTGCAAACTTTGCAAGGCCCAACGCGACTGGCTATCAGCAGCGGCTTGACGCTTGCCACTGCGCAATCGCAAAGCGCAACGGTCAATCAATGGAGAAAAAAAGCCGGGGTGCCGAACAACAGCACACCGGCTGTGTATGCGATCGGCCCTTGACAGACTTCAGGGGCAACTTCAGCGCAGATTGACGGAAGACTGCATGGCACGCCATACACCCTCGCCCATGGCTGCGCCAAATCTTTTGGCCAAGCGCTCAGCCACATTTTCACGCCGAGTGTAATCCGTGATGTCTTCGGCTTTAACCACATCACGGGCCACCATGTCGAGACTGCCCATGGCATCGGCCAAGCCCAATTCGACCGCTTGCTGACCACTCCAGAA
>Ga0114962_10002331_pt1 | contig 15926 bp, 13 predicted proteins | sample C_130820_MF_Meta_FD_87017 | JGI IMG/M metagenome (GOLD analysis project Ga0114962, IMG submission 87017) | Freshwater microbial communities from Lake Croche, Canada to study carbon cycling - C_130820_MF_MetaG | ecosystem: Environmental > Aquatic > Freshwater > Lake | place: Lake Croche, Canada...
ATTTTCAATTTGAAAATCCTCTTTTTTTATGCCTCTAATTTTGGATTATTTCCAAACTCCCATCTTGCAGAATTTATCGATACGATCGTTAATTCTTACTTCTGGCTTTATTTTTTCTAATTCCGCAATAGTTTTTTTGATGTATTGCTTGGTAATTTCAAACATTTCATCTTGACTTCGATGTGCACCATTGATTGGTTCTTGAATAACTTCGTCAACCAAGTTTAGATCTTTCATGTCCGTAGAGGTCAATTTAAGTGCTTCTGCTGCTTTTTCTTTGAAATCCCATGATCTCCATAGGATTGAAGAACAAGATTCAGGAGAAATAACGGAATACCATGTGTTTTCTAGCATAACAACTTTGTCACCAACACCTATACCTAATGCGCCACCAGAAGCTCCTTCCCCAATAACGATACAAATCACAGGGACTTTTAAACGCATCATTTCATAAATGTTACGTGCAATCGCTTCACCTTGTCCTCGTTCTTCTGCTTCTAAACCTGGAAATGCACCTGGTGTATCAATTATTGTAACGATTGGTTTATCGAATTTTTCCGCTAATTTCATTAAGCGTAATGCTTTACGGTAACCTTCCGGATTTGCCATTCCGAAATTACGGTATTGACGCATTTTTGTATTGATTCCTTTTTGTTGTCCAATAAACATTACCGATTTACCATCCAACAAACCAAAACCACCGATCATTGCTTTATCGTCTTTAACACTTCGGTCTCCATGTAATTCTTGGAAAGTACCATCGCTAATCGCATTGATATACGCTAATGTATATGGTCTGTCTGGATGACGAGACAATTGTACACGTTGCCAAGGTGTAAGGTTTGAGAATATTTCTTTTGTTTTAAGGTCTAATTTTTCTTGAAGTTTTTTGACTTGTTCTGTCATATCCACTTCTGTCGTCAACCCAATTTGTTTTGTTTGAGCAATTTGCTCTTCAAGTTCTTTAATCGGTTCTTCAAAATCTAAATAGGTACTCATAGCTATAAAATTGTGGATGCAAAGGTACAAATTTTGTTGCGAACGATTAACTTTGTTTTATGATATTATTTCCACCATGTAAAATTAATATTGGATTACATGTATTGCATAAACGTAATGATGGTTATCATGCCATCGATTCATTAATGTATCCTGTATCCATTTGTGATATACTTGAAGTCATTAAAAGTCAGACTTTTGAATTTACCAACAGCGGGATTACGATACCTGGGGATGGACAAATGAATATTTGCATAAAAGCGTTTCATTTAATGCAAAAAGAATATGCTATTTCTCCGATTAAAATTCATTTACATAAAGTCATCCCAATGGGAGGAGGTTTAGGTGGTGGTTCTTCGGATGGCACTTACACATTACTTGCGATAAATGATTTGTTTAATCTTGACTTGACTGTAGAACGTTTACAAGAATTAGCAGCGCAATTGGGAAGTGATTGTCCGTTTTTTGTAAGGGCTTTACCGCAAGTTGCTACTGGACGAGGAGAGGTTTTGACTACTGTTAATTTTAGTTTACAAGGGATTTATTTATATATTGTAAATGTTGGGATACATGTATCTACTGCACAGGCCTTTTCCAAGGTTGCATTTTATAAGAAGCAAGAAACAATTGCAGAACTTATAAAGAATCCGTTTGATCAAATAAAGGATGAATTGATAAATTCATTTGAATCTTCGGTATTTGATAGTTATCCGATATTACATGAAATAAAGTCTATATTTTTTGAGAAAGGTGCAGTTTATGCTGCAATGTCAGGAAGTGGATCTACGATGTATGGTATTTTTCAAAAATGTCCAGAAAAAGGGATGTTTAAAAACTTTGATTTGTTTTTTGAAGAAATTGTACAACTTTCTTGAATCAATTGCAATTATCTAGAATTTTTTGTACAGCTTCTTGGTACTGAAGTTCCACAGCACTATGCCAATCTTTGCAAGCGCCAGATTTATCATTCATTTTGATTTTAACATCCGCACGTTTCATATAATTTAAAGGATTAAGGGCGTCTAGTTCAATTAATTTATCTAAATCTACAATTGCATCCGCAAATTTATCCAATGCTAATTTCAAATTAACATTGTTTGAATATAATTCCAAATTAGATGGGTCTAAATCTATTGCTTTGTTATTATCCATTATCGCTGCTCGATAATCACCAAGTTCAGAACGAGTTATTGCTCTGTTTTTGTATGCTTCCATGTAGCTTGGGTTTAATTCAATTGCTTTTGAATAATCCTCAATCGTTCCGGAGAAATTTCGCATTGCATGATATGTGTTTCCTCTCCCAAAATAGGCTTGTGCGTTATTTGAATCTAGTGTAATTGCTTTATTCATGTATTCAATAGATTCTGCAAACTCATTTAATTTACACTTTAAAACCCCCATGTAGTATGCAGCATTTGAATTTGCAGTGTCATTTTTTAAGACATATAAAAAATCATGGTTTGCAGCTTTAATGTCACCACTTCCTATGTAAGCATCTCCACGACTTAAATACACTTCTAAAACGGAGGTGTCTTGTAATAAAACATGCGTGTAATCTTCAATTGCTTCGCTGTAATTTTTTAATTCTTTTTTGATGTCTGCACGGGCAATTAATGCATCTTCAAATGTTGGATCTACTGATAAAATATGGTTGTAATCAACAATTGCTCCGGGTTTATCATTTAATTTATACTTTATGGTTGCTCGATGAAAATATGCATAAGTATGTTTTGGATCCAATTCAATCACCTTATTTAAATCAATCAAAGCTGCTCGAATATTTGCTAATTCAACGTAAGCTAATGCACGATTATAGTGAGCCGTAGGATCATTTGGAGCCAGCTGAATAGCATAGGTAAAATCTTCTGCAGCGAGATCGTATTTCTGTAATTTAATATATAATGCGCCCTTATTTCTAAATGCTTTTTCATACGCAGGGTCTATCAAAATACATTTTTCGTAGTCTTCTATGGCATCCCTGTAATTTCCGATCTCTGATTCCGCCTGAGCACGATTAAAATAGGCAGGTACAAAAAGCGTGTCTATTTCTATTGCTTTATCAAAATCTTCGATGGAACCTGTATAATTTCGTAACATGTGTTGTGTATTCCCTCGATTAAAATAGGCAAGTTTATTTGTAGTATCTAAATTTATGGAAATACTAAAATCTTCAATAGCAGTTTTATATTCTCCTAATTCAGATTTAACAACACCTCGATTTATAAAGAATTCTGCTTTGCTAGGATTTAATTGTATTGCTTTTGAATATTCTTCTAAAGCGCCTTTAAAATCTTTTCGATCTAATTTATCATTCCCAGCATTATAAAAATCCATAGCGGTTTGGCTAGAAACGCCAAAACTCATTAAAATTAGAATAAATACAAATACTAAATTTTTCATCGCTTCAATTATCGTTTTGATTTTTTTGAAATATCAGTAAAAACTAAGTATAAATAAAGGTATAATTTTGTTAATAATCAAATTTTATATCTTTCTATACTTTTAATAGCTTATTTTCCAGAGGAATAACCCATGTGCAGGAACAGATATTTTTGCTTCACAGCGATCGTTTTTATCTAATATGCTTGTAATTTCATCTGGGGTTATTTTTCCTTCACCTACCTCTAGTAATGTACCAACAATCGCACGAACCATATTGCGTAGAAATCGATCTGCTGTTATTTCAAAATAGAATACATGTTCATTTACTTTAGTCCATTTAGCCTTACTGATGGTACATATATTTGTGAAAACATCCGTGTGAAGTTTAGAAAAAGAAGTAAAGTCTTTTTTCCCATGCAACAACAATCCGGCCTCATTCATTTTATCCATGTCTAGCTTTTTTGTATAGTAAAGACTAGTATTTTTTAAGAATGGATCTTTTTGTGTATGAATGAAATAACGATAGGTTCTTGCTTTTGCATGGAAACGCGCATGAAAGTCGTCATTTACTTTTTGAATTGTATATATTACAATGGAATCCGGAAGAATACGATTAAGTTTATATATTAATACTTCATCTTCCCATTTTGTAGGTAAATCAACATGTGCTCTATAATGTTTTGCATGAACTCCTGTATCTGTTCTTCCACAACCTACGATGTTAATTTTTTTTGCGTCAAATAATTTTGAAATCGCTTTTTCAATAGTTTCTTGAACACTGATTTGTTTCGGTTGAATTTGCCAACCAAAGTAATCATTGCCATTATATGCTAATTCAATCGAATAACGTTGTGTTTCCATTATAAAATATTCACTTCACGTTCAAGTGTAATGCCGAATTTCTGGACAATATCTTCTATAATTGCAGTTGAAAGTTTATATATTTCATTGCCCGTTGCCCCACCATAATTTACCAATACCAGAGCTTGATTTTTATGCACACCACATGCACCTACTTGTTTTCCTTTCCAACCCGCAGTTTCAATTAACCAACCCGCTGGAACTTTAACGGATTTTTCGTCGATAGGGTAGGATGGAGCGTCATTGTATACTTCTTTTATTCTATTGTATGTTTCAATTGGAACAACTGGATTTTTAAAAAAACTTCCAGCATTACCAAGTTCTTTTGGATTAGGTAATTTACTAGTTCTAATTGCAATTACGGCATTACTTACGTCTTTACTGGTTGGATTAGATATTCCTTGTTTCGTTAATTCACTTTCGATTGCGCCATAATGTGTGCTTACTTTTTCCGATAAGGACAAACGAAAATATACGTGTGTAATAATGTATTTTCCTTTTAATGCGCGTTTGAAAATACTTTCTCTATACCCAAATGCACAAGCATCTTTCGAGAAAGTTTGAATTTCTCCAGTTTGAATTTCAAGTGCTTCTAATTTTTCAAACACATCTTTAATTTCCACACCGTAGGCTCCAATATTTTGCATTGGACTCGCGCCTACACTTCCGGGAATTAACGACATGTTTTCTAGGCCGAAGTAACCATGTTCGATTGTGTAAAGTACTAAGTCATGCCAAACTTCACCTGCACCGACTTTCAATACCACAGAAGTATCTTCTTTCAAGCTTACCTTAATCCCTTTTATTTCATTTTTTAGAACAAGTCCATTAAAATCTTGGGTTAACAATAAATTGCTACCTCCGCCTAGAATCAATAATTCTTCTGAATTATTTGTTGTTAATGTGCGCGCCTCCTCTTCTGTTGAAAAAGTTGCAAAATGACGCGCATTAGCAGAAACACCAAAGGTTGTAAAGTCTTTTAAATCAATATTTCTTTGCATCGTTTTTTTTAATGTAATTCTAAATTAAATGGCATACGCATCTGAATTCCTTGCATATTTTCTAATTTTAGTAATTCAGAATAATATTTTTGAATACTTGCAGGAATTTTTGTAGTCACCGTATTTGCTGAAGTTTTATTTTCTTTTAATTCTTCTAATTGATTTAAAATTTCTTCAAGGGGTTCTAATTTCTTTTCCGGCCAATATCTTGGAATAACCTTATTTATTTTCGCTTGCTTTGCAGCATATGCAATAGCATCATTTAATCCACCTAATTCATCTACTAAGCCAATTTTTTTCGCATCAATTCCCGTCCAAACTCGTCCACGTGCATAACGATGAACAATATCGGGACTCATTTTTCTTCCATCCGAAACTTTACGAATGAAATCCGTGTATATCTTATCCACTTGTTTTTGGATAAGTATTAGTTCTTCAGAAGATAATTTATGATTTAAGGATAAAGAAGCGTGCTTGTTGGTTGTTATTTTATCAAACGTTATTCCTAATTTATCTTGAAAGAATTTACCAGTATATGGAATGATTCCAAAAACACCAATAGAACCTGTAATTGTAGTTGGTTCGGCAAAGATTTTGGAAGCAGCTGTTGCTATATAATATCCGCCAGAAGCAGCTACATCCCCCATAGATACAATCACTTTTTTGGATTTATTTGCCAAAACAACTTCTCTCCAGATAATATCACTCGCTAGTGCGCTACCTCCTGGACTATTTACGCGTAAAACAATCGTTTTAATATTAATGTCTAGTCGTGCTTCCCGGATATAGTTAGCAACATTGTCGGAAGTTAATTCATCTCCATCTACACTTATTCCTCCTTCTGCTAAGATAACTGCGATGTTTGGTTTGGATAAATTGTTGCTAATCTGTTGGTTGTAAAAATTTTTACGTGCGTATTTTTCAAATGCTAACAAATCTAAGTCATCGGATGATTCAACATTTACTTTTCGTGTTAACATTTTTAAAATTTCATCTTCATATTTACTTGCTTTGAAGAAGCGAAATTTCACTGCTTGTTCCACAGATGTTACGAGTGCCTTATTTGCAATTTTAGATAATGTAGCAGTGTCTATATGAATATCGTTTGCAATTTCGCAACGAATTTCTTTCCAAATATTTTTTAATAATAAGGTAGTTTGTAATCTACTGGAATCAGACATTTTGGTGTATAAAAATGGTTCAACAGCACTTTTGAAATCATTGCTACGACCACGAATTACTTGCATTTCTACACCTAGTAAGTCCAAAGTGTTTTTGAAGAACATCGGCTCCGTTCCTAGTCCTAAAAATTCTACCATAGTACCAGGAAAACCGTAATTTTCTTTCACAACAGAAGTTAGGTAAAGTTGTTTTTGTGATATCATTTCACCGCTGGTATAGGCGATAACGAATTTTCCGGATTTTTGAAAATCACCAATAGCTCTTCGAATTTCTCGAGCAGTAGAAATACCGCAATTTATCCCTTTTAATTCTATATAAAGTCCTTTTATATTTGGGTCTGATTTCGCTTTTTCAAGTCCAAATAAAATGTCGCTTAATCCAATTTTTTTCTCAATTGAAAAAGTGGAGGCATTTAGTTTCGAGGAACTGTTTTCTGAAATAACTCCATCTAAAGTCATGTGCAGAATTGTTTTAGATGAATTTTCATCACCTTCTTCGTTAGATACTCCTGCAAGTATCGTTCCAATTACGCCAAAGAAAATCAACGCGTAAATTGTAGAAACGACAATTATCGCAGTGAAAGTTGGCCAAAATATCTTCCAAAAAGAAAATCTTTTTTCTATCATAATCCTTAATTTAGAGCAAATGTACATAACGATTTTGAAATTGTGTAACCCAGTTTTATAAAGAACGTATCATTTGATAAATAGCAAATATATGGTGCAAGTTTTTATTGGTTTTGGGTCAAATTTAGGGGATAAATTAGCAAACATCAAATTTGCTATTAATCTGATTAATAGTGATTTAGGCGAACTAGTGCATCAGTCTTCACTCTATGAATCAGAGCCTTGGGGCTTTGATTCATCAGAAATGTTTGTGAATGGTGTGTTAGAAATACGCACTAAATTTTCTGCAGAGTTGCTATTAGCTGGTTTAAAAAAGATTGAGCGTGACCTAGGGCGAAAAGAAAAAACCAGTTCAGTTTATACCGATCGATTAATTGATTTAGATATTTTGTATTATGGAGATAAAATAATTACTATTAACGGTTTAGAAATACCACATCCACGGATTTATACTCGTCGTTTTGTGCTTGAGCCCATGGTTGAAATTGCGCCAAATTTTATAGATGTTAGCAATCATAAATCAATGAAAGAACTATTAAATATGTGTTCTGACGCTTCATTATTAAAAAAAATACTAAATTAGTCAGTTATTATTGATTGTTAACTTTACAATTAATAATTAATGTTTTGTAAATAAGTAAATTAAGATTCATAAATTAAGTATGAAAAATCCTAGTATCAAAAGTATAGCAATGTTGACAATTGCTAGTTCACTAGTTGCAAGCTGTAGCTTGATAAAAGATGTTAATTACACCGTTACTCCTAGTCCTTTAGAGGTGCATGGTGATAGTGTTCGTGTAAAAGTAGATGTGACTTTTCCGCAAAAAGGATTAAATAAGAAAGCATCTATCGAAATTACACCAATGTTGGGTAATAATGCATTGAACTCGGTATTAATTATGGGTGAAAAATCTACTGGTAATGGTACTACAATTTTATACAAACCTGGTGGCGTTGTAAGCTATGAAGATGTAATTGCTTACAAACCGGATATGGAAAATGCAGAATTAACAGTTGCAGGTCGCGTAATGAAAGGTGGAGTTGAAAAAATGATGACTCCAACAAAGAAAATAGCGGATGGTACAATTATAACCCCATACCTAGTAAACAAAGATTTTAAAGTTGCAATCGAGAAAGATAAGCACGTAAATGTTCGGGAAGAAGTTTATACAGCACAAATTAATTTTTTAAAAGGAAAATCCGATTTACAAGCTGGAGAATTGGATAAAGAATCTTTGAAATCTTTTGAAAAATGGTTAGGGGATGCCCAAAATAATCCAAAGATTAAAATCAAGTCAATTCAAATTGTTGGTTATGCTTCTCCAGAAGGTGAAGAAAACAAAAACAATACTTTATCTTCAGATAGAGCAAATACTGGTAAAACAACTACGCTTTTACTTGCTAACAACGCTAAAAATGAAGCTGCTAATAAGGAAATATATTCCTTGTTTGGTCGTGGAGAAGATTTTGATGGATTCAAAGTGGAGTTAGAAAAGTCTGCAATGGATCAAGATGAAAAACAATTGGTTATTCGTGTTTTAGAAATGTATAAAGATCCAATTCAACGAGAAACTGAAATGCGCAACATGGCTAAAACCTTTACTTTTTTAGATAAAACGATTTTTCCAAAGTTACGTCGTGCTGAAATTAAAGTAACCTATGAAACAACAGGACATTCCGATGAAACCTATTTAATAATTGCAAAAACAAATCCTGAAAAATTAGGTGTTGAAGAACTTTTGTATGCTGCTTCATTACAATCCAATTTAGCGGAAAAAGCATTGATTTACGCAGCTTGCGAAAAGTTGTATCCTTCGGATAATAGAGCTTTTAATAATGAAGGTGTTTTGTATTTTACTCAAGGTAAATTAGCGGAAGCGGAATCAAAATTTGAAAAATCTATTTCGATTCAAGAAAGTGGGATAACTAAAAATAACTTGGCAGCAGTTGCTGGAGCTAAGGGTGATTTGAAAAAGGCAAAAGAATTATTAGAAAAATCGAGTGGTGCTGGAGTTGAAGGAAATTATAATAAAGGAATTATTAGTATTGTTCAAGGAAATTATTCCTCTGCAATTTCTAGTTTTGGAGAAAGTAAGACTTTTAATAAAGCATTAGCACAAGTGTTAAATAAAGATTTTGAAGCTGCTATCGCTACGATTAATGCTTCTTCAGATGTTTCTTCCGCACAAGGTCACTATTTGAAAGCTATTGCATTTGCACACCAAGATAAAGTAGACGAATGTGTTAAAGCTTTACAAGCTTCTATCGCAAAGGATGCTTCTTTCAAAGCGAAAATGATTAGAGATCGTGAGTTTTTGAAGTTTGCCACAAATGAAAATTTTGTTGCAATCTCAAAGTAAACTTCAATTTTAAATAGATCAGAGGCTGATTCATTGAATCAGCCTTTTTTTATTAATCACAATCTCTGCCAGAGAGATGATTCGTAGTATGTTTCTTTTCTAATTTTTCTATTTCTAGTAAAAACTTTTTAGAAGGTTTATGGTTAAATAAGCTACTTAAGTCCGGTTGACCAGCGTCTACCCATGCTGTATACCAAATACTTCCTGTCATATGAATTGCTGACGTTAATCTTCGTTCAACCATTTTATTTAATTTCTTATGATACGCTAGCGAAAACTCGCGAGAATAGACTTTGATAGTTGTTGTTCCTCGTTGTTCGAAGCTATATTTAGGAACTAAATTTTCAGCACTAATTTCAGCTTCAAATTTAAAAACAGAATCAAGCGCTAGGTGAGATTCTTTTAGGATTTTCCAAGTTTCTTTATGGATGTTAGAAATATAGGATGCTTTACCGACAAAGTAATTGTATTCTTCTGAAAATAATTCTACTAACCTACTTTCCCATAATCCATGTATGCCTTTTTGATTGGTTAATTGTCCATTATAATTATGTGTTGTATGAAGTGGAACATGGGCATCACCGATATAATGACCTATATCTGCAGAATATTTTAATATTTTGTCTAGATTTTTTTCTTCAAAGGCTTTTTGTAAATTTAATTTTGTGCTATATATGTGCCATGGCACTATTCCATGTTTACGTAAGCTATCTTCTGAAAATTTTTCTACTGCTTTTTTCCACGTATGCGGAATACTATCGAAAGGATTTTGGTAGTGGTCTAAATCAATAAAATGACAAGGACCTTCCGTTGGGACGATATACCTTCGTTTGTCAGGATCAACGGCATGTTCTGTAATGTAATTTAAATTTTCTTTATAGAATGGAAATATACTCGGAGGCAAAGTAAATACTGCTAGTCGATTGATTTTTTTATGACCATAAAATCCCCAAGGTAAAGATATGCTTATCAACCCACCAGTAAAGCATAGGATTAGTGCTATGATAACATATTTAGAGTTTGACCAATTTGCCATCTTTCAGTATTGGAATTACAGACGTTTGATTTGGAGTCAGGCAGTAATGAACATCTTTATTTAGGTTTAAATTTTTCAATCTTCTTCGATGAGAACTCGATTTTATAAATCCTAGGTGATTTTTTTTTGCAGATTGGAATAAATATTTAGCAGCGATGGAAGAATCTTCTGTAGAGTAATAATTTCCAGTTTTTATTAATTTTTCTGCTATCGCTCCTGCGCAAATGGTATCTTCTAGGTTGAAATTATCTTGCCATCCGGAACATAAACAAACTACATCTTTATTTTGTTTTATAATCCAATCACAAATTGCATCTAAATTTAAAAATGAGGCAACTAAAACAATTTCAGCATCTTTTGCTACATCGAGAGATCGAGTTCCATTGGTTGTTGTTAAAACAATATCTTTTCCTTTGAAATCAGGATTCATATAGCTAAATGGTGAATTTCCGAAATCAAATCCTTCTACAATTTGTCCTTTTCGTTCTGCTCCAGCTAAAAATCCTTTTTGTTTATATTCCCAAGCTTCTTCGATTGTTGGTACTGGAATAATTGAATTCACACCATATTCAAACGCAGCGCAAATTGCAGATGTTGCACGAAGAACATCAATTACAACAACTATGTTAAAATCCTTTTTAAAATGTTCGTATCCACCGGGAGTGAAGCAAACTTCAATGCGTTTTCTAGTTTCTTTGCTCATTTTTTAAAATCTTTTTGTCCGCTATAAACGTTCCAAATGGTATTACTGAAGCAAGATATAACAATACCTTTGTTTTCAATGTCCATTTTTCTGTTCTTGAGTTAATGAAGACTAGTAGCATGTATAGGATAAATAATATTCCATGGCTCATGCCAACTATTTTATTCGGCCAATGGTAGTGGTATATTTTTTTTAGAGGAACCGTAATTGCAAATAGTAAGTAGCTAATACCTTCTAAGATTGCAACAAGTTTCAGAATTGATAATTGTTTTTTTTGATTCATTTTAATTGATTAAAGTTACAAATCCATGTTCGATGAATTCTTTAGAATCTCCATCTAAATATCGAATTACGTACATATAATTGCCATTTGGCGACATTTCACTTCCAAAGTTTCCGTCCCAGCCAATTTTATAATCAACACTTTTAAATACCGGCTGTCCCCATCGATTGATAATTGTTAAACTATATTCTTTTGGTTCAAATAAAGATATAATAGGAAGAAAAACAGGGTTTTTTCCATTTGGAGTGAATGCATTTGGAACAAAAATTAAAGGGTTAAAAGTGCAACAAATTTCATTTGTATTTGCAATTGCTGGTTGTTTATAATTATTTTCAGATTCTATTGCTGTGATATAGTAACAAACATTCCCTTTAAAATCGCTTAAGTTAATAAGGTTATCTTGGTAGGTTAATTGATAATTTGGTAAAATCGCCAAAGGATTTGGATCATATACACCATTTAATTTTCGATAGATAGCATAGTTAAGAATAGTCCCGTTAAATCCTATATATGGAGACCAGGAAAGGTTTACTTTTAAATTTTCATTCTCATTTTGTTTGTTTTCAATTTTCAGTAACATGCTTGTCACTTCGTTACCATACGTTGTTTTATTTCCACAACTATCGATAATTCTAGTACGATAGGTATATGTTTCGAAATTTGTTTCTACGACAGAATCGGTGAAAAACAGAATCGGATTCGTGACATCTTTACGTGCAATTTCTTTAAAAACACCTGATTTATTTTTTCGTTCTAGAATAATTTTAGAAACACCACCAACTTTATCGATCAGGTGTTCAATTTGAATTACATTTTGCATCACCTTTGCAACTTTCGTGTAGTTGAATTTTGGAAGGCTAGGCGCTTGTGCGAATAAAAAAATTGGATTTGAAAAAGCCTTTACATTTTCTTTATTTATTGCTTCGATAATAAATGCATAGTTTTTAAATCCAATTAATGTGTCACTATAACTTTGATTTAGGGTTGAATCTCTTAATTTCCAATAACCATTATCAATTTTACAGTAAATTTTGTAGTTTTTAATTTCATCCCAACCAACATATTTGGACCAATTAAGTGAAATCGCGCGATTACAAATGGTGTAGCTGTTTTTTAAATTGAAGCCAGTATGTGGTTGCGAATTTCCTGATAATTGATTGTTTGGAGGGCTAGAAGATAAGCAGGAGTCGTATGCTGCGATACTAAATGTTATTGCAGAATTATAAGGCGCATTCACTAAATTATAGGATAAAGGCTCTATATTCTTTTTTGTTTCTACACTATCTAAAAATGAAAGTGGGGAATTATCATAGCCAATTTTTAAAAGATATCCTTGAACATCTCTTGCGGGATTATTATTCCATTGAACGGTAATTCCTTTTTGTAATGTGTCGTAAGAAATCGACTTTATTATTGGAATAGTTGGAGGAATAACATCTTTGAAGTTATCTCCAATGCTATTGGAGTAGGAAATACATCCCACTTGTTTTATGCAGATTCGATAATTGAGGAGAGCAGAACACACATCAATTGTGTCTATGTAGGAGTAAATCGAATTCTTCACAGAGTCTCGCATACTCCATCCAAATTTTGGATGTTCACGTTCTACTTGAAAGTAAGTTGTGTTTCTTGTGGATGGAGTAGACCATTCCAAAGAAGCGCGCCCATCCATTTGATTACTTAATTTTAAATCAATTGTTTTAACCGTATCTCCAAAGTTTATTACTTCTACGCCACCACATAAAGAAACTATTCCTACATAAAATTCACTATTGGCAAAGAAACTATTTATAGTAGTAGTATTGTTATTTGTGAAAGTCGGAATAGAAACAATTGCACCATTCGTACCTAATCGATACACTTCATACCGAACAAAAATATTGTTAGGATCCGTAGGTTTAGTCCAGGAAAGTGTTAGATCACCATTGGACTCCATTTTCGTACAGGTCGAAATCGGCCCAGGTAAAGCACACCCTCGCAATGGTTTCGAACTTTGTGCAATCGAGAAAATTGACAAAGAACAAACGAATAGGATGCATATTTTTTCTAACACACGTTTCATGAAATTAGTTACTAGAACCAGCTGTAATAATCGTTAATGAATCCCAAGATAAATATTTTGTTGCTATTTGTTTTAAATCTTCCGCAGTGATCGTATTAACTCGTTGTATAAAAGTGTCATAAAATTCAAAACCTAAACCTTGTAGTTGAACTGCCATAAATAAATCCATCATTGCATTTGGACCATCCGCATGTTTCAGTAATTGACCTAGCACATAATTTTTCACCAAGGTTAATTCCTCTTCTTCTACTAGTTCATTTTGTAAACGTTCAATTTCTAATTTTATTTCATGCAGTGTAGCAGAAACAAATTCTTTTCCCACTTCGGTAGCGATAATAAAATAGCCAGTTTTATTTGCTTCTGAAAGTCCACTTCCAATACCGTAGGTATATCCTTTGTCTTCCCGAATGTTGGACATTAATCTACTTCCAAAATAATCTCCAAGGATGGTTTGTAGTATTTGAAAATCAATAAAGTCAGGATGGGTTTTATTGAATAGCGGCATTCCTATGCGAATTGCAGTTTGCACTGCATCTGCTTTTTCAACATGAAAAGTACCTTTATTGTTGATGAATTGTTGTTCGTATGTTGTTGTTTTTTGAATAGCAAATGGGGTGATTTTACTTTGTAAGTAGTTTACAAATTCTTGTTCCATATTTCCTACCAGTACAACTTTCAATAATCCATTTAGGTAAAATTCTTGATGAAATTTTTGAAGACCTTCTACTGTAATTGCATCGTAATCTTTTAATTCTATTTGTCTTGCGTAATTTGGCGAATTGGCAAAAAGTTGTTTTTGAAATTCTCTTCGTGCTAAGATATTTACTTTTTCACTTGAAATTAAGTATTGTTGTTTTTTCTCACGAATATTATCTGCTACTTCTTGTTCGTGAAAACATACGTTTTGAATTGCATCTATTACTATTTCAACAGCAGATTTAGCATTTTTTCGGAGACAATAAAGCGAAATAATGGCAACTTCTTGTCCCAATTCTTGATCAATAAAAGCACCTAATCCGTCCAATTCTTCATGAATTTGTGTGCTCGTTTTGGATGGAGTACCTGAAAATATTAAATTATTAACACTTCCTGCTATTTTTTCGGCACTTCTAATGGATCCTGCATTAAAATGAAATTCAATACGTGTTGTTTCATCCAATACAGCATTCATCCAATACAAGTTTGCAAAAGGATTGATTTTAATAATTTTCGGTTCAACGAAATTAATTTTAGTAATTGGAGATAATGCTGGTTGTAATGTTCTATCTATCATATCAAATTGCTTTAACTTTTAATAAAGTACAGTTATTTTCTTGTAGGATTTCATTTGCAACTGCTTGTATATGTTCCGCTTGAATTTTATCATATAGTATAGCTTCTTCATTGATGCCATTTGCATCTCCGAGTAATTCAAAATAACATAGATTCATCGTTCTATTTAACAAGCCTTGTTCTTGAAATTCTTTTGCAGTTCGGATTTTATTTTTTAATCGATTTAGTTCTTCGATTGATAATTGCGTTTTTTTAATTTCAGATAATACATCCCAAATTGCATTTTCGACTTCTTCGAAAGTTTTTCCTTCAGATAATTTTCCTTCGATTACTAATAATCCATTGTCCAACGAACCAGAAATGTATGCGTTTATTTCGGTTACTAATTTTTGTTCCTTTTGAATTTTAGTGTAAAGCCTAGAAGATTTGTCACGACCTAATGCATCCGAAAGTACATCTACTACATAGTATTCGATGGATTTACGTTCAGGCATTTTAAACGCGAAATAAAAAGCATCAGAAGGAACATTCCGTTCAATTGTTTTTTCTTTTTTAATGTTTTGTTTAGGTTCTTGTGGTAATAATCGGGCTGGCTTAATACCACTTGGAATATTTCCAAACCATTTTTCAGTTAGCGTTCTGATTGTTTCTACGTCAAAATTCCCTGCGATACATAGAATTGCATTACTCGGACAATAGTGTTTTTTGAAGAAACTTTTCACATCTTCCATGGTTGCGTCCTCGATGTGTTTCAATTCCTTTCCAATCGTTGCCCATTTGTACGGGTGTACTTCATATGCTAATGGTCTTAGTTCCAACCAAACATCGCCATATGGTTGATTCAAGTAGCGTTGTTTAAATTCTTCCATAACAACACTTCGTTGTGTTTCCAGGCTTTTATCTGTAAAAGCTAGTGAAAGCATTCTGTCGGATTCTAACCATAAAGCCGTCTCTAAGTTTTGTCCTGGGATGACATCATAGTAGTTTGTTATATCATTTGAAGTAAATGCATTGCTTTCCCCTCCAGCATTTTGAAGTGGAGCATCAAAATCAGGGATATTTATAGATCCTCCAAACATTAAGTGTTCGAATAAATGGGCAAATCCTGTTTTGTTTTCATCTTCATCCCTTGCGCCTACATCGTATAAGGTATTTACGA
>Ga0114962_10002337_pt1 | contig 15905 bp, 18 predicted proteins | sample C_130820_MF_Meta_FD_87017 | JGI IMG/M metagenome (GOLD analysis project Ga0114962, IMG submission 87017) | Freshwater microbial communities from Lake Croche, Canada to study carbon cycling - C_130820_MF_MetaG | ecosystem: Environmental > Aquatic > Freshwater > Lake | place: Lake Croche, Canada...
ATCGTTTTTCCTCTCAAATTAATGGATTTAAAAGGAAATAAACGTACTTCCCTTTATTTAGTTGACATAACACGGGGATAGAGAACGAGAGTGGGCAAAATCCATTGCCCTAATGCGATATCCAGCAAATCTTTATACGTTAGACGTAAGTTAACCAATCTGCGTATTGATCACCACGTCCATGAACAGCATCAAAATAAAGTGATTGCAGCTTTTCAGTCACAACACCACGACTTCCAGAACCAATTTTACGATTATCGAGTTCACGAATAGGCGTCACTTCTGCCGCAGAGCCTGTAAAGAAGGCTTCATCTGCGACATAAATTTCATCGCGTGTGATACGCTTTTCAACCACTTCAAATCCTAAATCACGCGCAATGGTCATCACTGAATCGCGAGTAATCCCCTCTAAGGCTGACGTGGTTTCCGGTGTGTAAATTTTACCATTGCGAACGATAAATAAGTTTTCAGCACTCCCTTCTGCCGCAAAACCTTCATGATCGAGCATCAACGCTTCATCGTAGCCATTCGCGCGAGCTTCTTGGAGAGCAAGAATCGAATTAATATAGTTACCATTGGCTTTTGCTTTGCACATGGTGCTATTGTGATGATTTCGCGTGTATGATGAAGTGCGAATACGAATACCCTTCTCAATACTTTCCGCGCCTAAATACGCACCCCAAGACCATGCAGCAACCATCACATGCACTTTTAAATTATCTGCACGCAATCCCATCCCTTCAGACCCTAAAAAACACATGCTACGAATATAGGCGCTATCTAATTTATTTTTAACTAGTGCGTCACATTGCACCTTATTGAGCTCTTCTTTGCTAAAGGGCATTTGCATATTCATAATATGTGCTGAGCGAAACAATCTGTCTGTATGTTCTTGCAATCGAAAAATAGCCGTGCCTTTTTGCGCATGATAAGCGCGAATACCTTCAAAAACACCCAAACCATAATGCAGTGTATGCGTGAGAACATGTACTTTCGCTTCGCGCCAATCAACCCATTCACCGTCTAGCCAAATATAACCGTCGCGGTCATCCATACTCATATTTGTATTCTCCAAAATTATAAAATTATGTTTTTTTAAGCGCGATTTTCACCGCCAAAAATGGCAATCAAACGGGGCAGAAAATTGGCTAATTCTGCCGTCATAATTGAAAAATTTACATCAAATTTTTCTTCTAATGTTGCTGCATCCGACTCGCCAACTTGCTCTTGAATTAAATCAAGAAACTTTAAGCGTTTAACGGCTAAATTTTCATCTAAGACAAAAGAAAGGCGATCTTCCCAATTTAGGGCCAACTTAATAACTTGTTTGCCACTATCTAAATGATTTTTAATTTCAGGCAGTGCTAAATCATGACGTTTACAGCGGATAATACCGCCATCTTCTTCAGGTGCACGCAATTCACATTCATCTTCAATCACGATATCTGCGGGAGGATTTTGATCAAGCAACCATTGCGTCATCGTTAACACCGGCTTGTCTATTGTATTCAATGGAATTGCAGGTAAACCGCCTAACGTTTTACGAAGTGTACTCAGTAAATCCTCTGCCTTTTTAGCCGATGCACTATCCACCACAATAAAGCCATTTTGCGTATCAATATAAGCATAGGTTTTATGTGTAAACGTAAACGCGCGGGGAAGTAATTCAAAAATCAAATTATCTTTTAATTCCGCTTTGGTTTTTTTAGATAATTTACGCCCTTCTTGCTCTTCAATTTCTTCAATTTTTTCCTGAAGCATTTCGTTAATCACAGACGCAGGAAGTACACGCTCTTCTTTTTTCGCACAAATCATCAAATACCCATTTGTGCTATGAACCAACTCTTCTGATCCTTTTCCTAACGGCGCTGTCCAGCCAAAACTAAACGCTTGCTGACCTGTGCAAGGAGAAAACGCCAACGTATCGAGTTTTTCAGCTAGTGTTTGCGCATCCAATGCGAACGCTTCCGTTAAACGAAAAACGTTCAAATTTTTAAACCACATGGTTATTTCCTAAGTCTCTATTTTGAAATATATAAGTGCATCATTATTGCACAATTTACCGTATTATTTTTGTACGACAATATTGGGGAATTTACCGCTAAAATCTTTAGGCTTGAGTGCCAATCTCGCTGACATTTTACGTGCAATGTCTAAATAAATTTGGGCAATACGACTATCTGGTTGCGCCACCACAATCGGCTCACCACTATCCGCATACTGGCGAATATGAATATCAAGGGGCAGCTGCCCTAAACAATCAATTTTATTGATCTCAGACATCGCAGCTCCGCCACCCGAACCAAAAATTGCCTCTTCATGCCCACATTGACTGCAAATGTGCAAACTCATGTTTTCAACCAACCCTAATACCGGCACATTCACTTTTTCGAACATCCCAAAACCACGTTGAGCATCAAGCAGCGCAATATCTTGCGGCGTTGTCACAATTATGGCGCCGCTTACAGGGACATTCTGCGCCAGAGTGAGCTGGATATCACCCGTACCAGGAGGTAAATCAATGACTAAATAATCTAGCGCCTCCCACTGAGTCTCTTTAAGTAACTGTTGCAAAGCAGTCGTTACCATCGGACCACGCCAAATCAACGCTTGATCTTCAGCCACTAAATAGCCTATAGACATGGTTTGCACACCAAAAGCGACTTTAGGCTGCATGGTTTTATTGTCAAAACTTTCAGGCTTGCCTGATAGACCTAGCATCATAGGCACACTAGGTCCATAAATATCCGCATCCAAAATACCGACTTTTGCGCCTTCTTGAGCAAGAGCAAGCGCTAAATTGACCGCAGTGGTAGATTTTCCAACACCGCCTTTTCCCGATGCAACAGCGATAATGTTTTTTACATTAGGCACTAATTTCACATTTTGTTGAACGGCATGAGCAACAATTTTCACGCTAATATCAACAACAATATTACCAATACCTTCAACCGACTTTAAATGTGCAATAAGATCTGATTTTAAAGTTTCTAAATAACTTTTTGCTGCATATCCTAGCTCAACAACAAGATGAACATTCAAGCCATCTATATCAATTGATTTAAGTGCTTTTGCAGTCATTAAGTCTACACCATAATGGGGCTCAACGAACTGGCGTAAACGGCTTTCTATCTCTACTTTGGTCATTTGTGTCACTGGTTAGGAAAATAAAAGATTATTTTTGTGTCGTTTTAATTGGAAATCCAGCATCTTGCCAGCCTTTAATCCCACTGGTCATACGAAATACGTGATGATACCCCAATTCTTTTGCCCACAATGCCGCTGTATTTGAACGCCCACATTTATTTCCCCCACAATAAACGACCACTTTGCGATTCAAATTCTCACCCAAAAGGGCTTTATAGGCCTCTTGCGAACCACTCGGCGCATCTTCATTCCATTTATGTGTAAAAGTACCTTGAAATTCAAAATTATCTGCACCATCAATATATGCTACGTCAAATTGATTTTTTGGATGCGCATCAATTAACACAAAATTTTCTTTAGAAGCAAGCATTTGATTGAGCTCATTCACAGACAGTAAATCATATCCACCTTGTTCTGCTTCATGGTGAATTTTGACAACAATTTCTTCAATCTCGTTTTCTTTGAGTGTTTGAGATTCGGCAAAAATAGGTGAAGTAAATAAAGCTGTTAAAGCAAAAACCAAGACCGTTTTTTTCATGATGTCATCCTCGAATAAAGTAAATGAAATTTGTATTTACAGATTAGGTAAAATTATCCCGTCGTCTCTTCTAAAAAAAGAAGTAACGCAGGCAACAGTTCATCATCTTCCAATTGAAGTAATTGAATAAATGTGGATTGCTGTTGAGGTGTCGCATTAAGGTAATCGTTTTCTAAATATTTTTTTAGTAGCAAATCTAATTCTAAACAACCACGTCGGCATTGCCAATATAGCTGTGTTAACTTCATTTCCGTGTAACTAACAATTGCTTGATATTTGCAATGGCCTGCGCTGGATTGAGCCCTTTTGGGCAAGTATCAACGCAATTCATAATAGTGTGGCAGCGATAGACTTTAAATGCATCATCTAGCGCCTCTAAACGCTCTTTTTTTGCCGTGTCTCGACTATCCGCAATAAAGCGATAGGCTTGCAGCAAAACTGCCGGACCTAAATAACGATCACTATTCCACCAATAACTTGGGCAACTCGTCGAGCAACACGCACAAAGCACACAATCATAAAGCCCATCAAGTGCCGCGCGATCGGTTTCAGTTTGAAGTTGTTCGCGCTCATGATCGAGGTGATTGCTTTCAAGCCACGGTTTAATTGACGCATATTGCGCGTAAAAATGCGTCATATCAACCACTAAATCTTTAAGTACATTCATGTGCGGCAAGGGATAAATACGCAACGTATTTGAAGGATAATTCGCCAGTGGACTAATACACGAGAGTGTATTTTTGCCATTCACATTCATCGCACACGACCCACACACCCCTTCTCGACAAGAACGTCGAAAAGTCAGCGAGCCATCTAGATCATTTTTAATTTTAAACAGAACATCCAGAACCATTGATCCACATTCATCTCGTGGAAGTTCAAACACGTCAATATGAGGATTTTCATGATCATCTGGTTGCCAACGATAAACCTCAACACGATAAATAGGCACATCATTTCCTTGCGCCCTTATTTTCTTCTCTTTTTTCACTACTGAATTTTTCGGTAAACTAAATTCAACCATTGTAGTATCTCTCCAAAACTTGGCACGCTGATGAAAAAGGAAAAGGACGTTGTGACTATTTTAGCGCGATTGTTCAAAAAATTCTTTTGCCGTTGCGACATCTAGGCGAATTTGCATTTGCAGTTGTTCTAAAGAATCAAAACGCATTTCATGCCTGATCTTATGTTTGAAGTGAACACTCACATAACGTCCATAAATATTTTGATTAAAATTAAATAAATGGGTTTCTAAAATGACTTTACTATGTCCATCGATTGTCGGCCTTGTCCCCACGTTTGCCACACCTTGGAATTCAACACCATCAATCCCTGTCATAGTCACCGCAAATACGCCTTTGATTGGGGTGTTTTGACGAAGCATTTTAATGTTTGCTGTTGGGAAACCGAGTGTGCGTCCCAATTGATTGCCTTGTGCAACACGTCCGCATACAGCGTAATCTTGCCCTAAAAGTCGACGAGCCTGCACCAAATCATCCGCATTTAGTGCATCTCGAATGAGTGTACTACTTACCCGTAAATCGGTTAATTGGTAGGATTCTGATTTTTCGACAGAAAAACCATGTTGTTTTCCCTGCGCACAAAGTAAATTAAAATTACCTCGTCTCGCTTTGCCAAAGTGAAAATCATCGCCAATGACTAAATGTTTTAAATTGAGTTTATCAACTAAAATATCAGAAACAAATTGTTCAGGCTCAAAATTTGCCAAAAGACGATTAAATCGCAAAATGACGACGTTATCGATAGGCAAAAGATGCAGTGCCAAGATTTTTTCACGCAATCGCATTAGACGTGAAGGGGCATTATCACCCAAAAAATACTCAAGCGGTTGAGGTTCAAATAACATTAACACGGTTGGCAACTCTAATTCGCGTCCACATTGCGCTAATTTATCAATTACAGCACGATGTCCCAAATGAACACCATCAAAATTACCAATCGTTAAAACACACCCTTGAGGGAAAAGTGAGCGTTGAGAAAAATCGCGAATTAAACGCATTATAAGTAAACTTAGAAGAGGTAAAATGAATAAAAGAGTAGTCAAAAAAAAACCCAGCGAGCGCTTACTCACTGGGTTTTTTCAGCATTCAATGAAAGAATGAATTATTTCATCATTGATTTTTTGAACAAACTGTCCAATTTGCTGTTTGTGTCTTGTGCGTATTGTGCTGCTCTGTTAGCTGCTGATTCAGCCGCTGCTGCACGTGAAGCTGCGTCTGCAGCTGCGCTTTGTGCACTGTGTGCATCAGCAGAAGCTTGTGCAACAGAAGTTTTCAATGTATCAACTTGTGATTGTAAATGTGTAATGTCATCTGTGCTTGCACAACCAACAACTACCATAGAAACTAAAGCGATCATTGATAATTTAACGATTTTTTTCATGTGATTTTCCTTTAAAAATGGGATTTAACAAATGTAACTAGAATCTGTACTACAAAAATATTATAGCTGCGGGTAATTCTAACCACCTACAACTATATTTTCCAGTTTTATTTTATTTTAACTACCGTTCCCGTATCAACTAATTGACTCAAATGGTCAATTTGTGAATTGGTCAAGGCAATACAACCATGTGTCCAATCAAAGACCTCATGTACTTTAATATCACCGCTACCTAAGCCGTGAATACCAATTTGCCCACCCAACGCTGTATCTTGGGGGGGAATTTGTTTTAACTGATGCGCATGCAAAATTCGATTATAGGCGTTTTCGTTAATAATGCCTTTTTCAAGTGCTTTTTGAGCATCATCAACGGAAGGGTACGTTAAGCCAAAAAATCGACGAAACATACTTTTCTCACCAATCCATCCAATCCGATACTCACCAAAAGGCGTAATATTATCACCACGATGGTTTTTAATCCCAGCACCACCACGACCAATAGCAATACTATGTAGCGTTTCTAACGTCTCCTCACCTTTTTTGACTTCAATTTGTTTCGCCTTCGTATCAACGAGCAGCCAAACTTCATCAGGGCGAACTTCAGTTGCCGCCATCGCATTCACGGTGAATAAACTCAGACATAAGATTAAATAAACGCGTAACATAATCATCCTGTATTAAATAAACATTTTAGTGTACTTTAACACAAAATTGTAAATTATTTTCTAGGAATATTATGCACATAAAAACGATTCTTACTCAAACTTATCATGATCAAAATCCAGGCACCTCCGGCCTAAGAAAGAAAGTCAGCGTCTTTAAACAAGTGAATTATCTGGAAAATTTTGTTCAAGCCATTTTTGATTCACTTGAAAATTATCAAGAAAAATCGCTCGTTATTGGCGGTGATGGACGCCATTTCAACCGTGAAGCGATTCAAATTATCATCAAAATAGCCGCAGCAAATGGCTTTGGTGAACTGATAATTGGACAAAATGGCCTACTTTCAACACCAGCTGCATCACAGATTATTCGAAAATATGGCGCCTTTGGTGGCCTAATTTTATCCGCAAGCCATAATCCAGCCGGTGAACACGGGGATTTTGGTATCAAATATAATGTATCCAATGGTGGACCAGCTCCAGAAAAAGACACCCTCGCGTTTTTTGAGCGCAGTAAAATACTAGAGCATTATCAAATTGCTGAATTTCCGGACATAAATTTAGATGCAATTGGCACCCAAACCGTTGATGGGGTAAAAATCACTATTATTGATTCAGTAGCCGATTATACTGAATTGATGCAATCGATTTTTGATTTCACTTTACTCAAACAAAGCATTCAAAGTGGCTATATGACGCTCGCATTTGATGCAATGAGTGCCATTACAGGTCCTTATGCGAAGCATATTTTAGTGGATATTCTCGGAGCACCAATTGACTCACTCCACAATGCGCAGCCTTTAGAAGATTTTGGCGGACACCATCCCGACCCCAATTTGATTTACGCACATGAACTCGCTGACTTGATGTTTAGTGACAAAGCGCCCACATTTGGCGCAGCATCTGATGGCGATGGTGATCGCAACATGATTATGGGAAAAGGCATTTTCGTCACACCCAGCGATAGCCTTGCCATTTTAGCCGCGAACGCGACCCTTATTCCTGGTTATGCAAGCGGATTAAAAGGCGTTGCGCGTTCAATGCCAACTAGCCAAGCGGTGGATAGGGTCGCTAAAAAACTGAATATCCCGTGCTATGAAACCCCTACTGGCTGGAAATTTTTTGGCAATTTACTCGATGCCGACAAAATTACGTTATGTGGCGAAGAAAGTTTTGGTACAGGCTCACAACATGTTCGCGAAAAAGACGGTTTATGGGCTGTGCTATTTTGGCTCAATTTAGTGGCGCGTCGTCGCCAATCAGTTTTAGATATTGTTGAAGAACATTGGCAAACCTTCGGACGTGACATTTATAGCCGCCATGATTACGAGGCGGTTGAATTGTCGATTGCGCAAGAGATTATGAGCAGTTTACGCGAGCAAATTCAAACCCTGCCCCATCAAACGTTTGGCGACTATACCGTTAAGTACGCAGACGAATTCTGCTACCACGACAGCATTGACGGCAGCACGAGTGCTAACCAAGGCTTTAGAATCAGTTTTGAAAACGGTTCACGAATTGTATTTCGTTTATCAGGAACAGGGACGGTAGGAGCAACACTGCGCATTTATATCGAGCGCTTTGAACACGATTGCGCAAAACACAATCAGGATCCACAAATTGCATTAGCGCAATTAATTGAATTAGCAGAGCAATTCTGCCGAGTAAAAGAGCGAACTGGTTTAACTGAGCCAACCGTCATTACTTAATATATCAACTAAAAGGGCGAGCACCTTCTCGCCCTTTATTACCTAAAAAAACTATTTCATCAAATTCACAAAATCAAATAAATTTCTATCCGCTAATTGCGATGGTGCCACATTTTGTATACTGGTGAAAATTGTTTCAAGTCGCCCTGGAAATTGTCTATCCCATGTTTTTAACATCTCTTTCATTGCCTGACGCTGCAAATTTTGTTGTGAACCGCACAAATTACAAGGAATTATCGGAAATTTTCTAAAGGCTGCGTAGCGCTCAATGTCTTTTTCGCGTGTATACGCCAGCGGCCGAATAACAATATTTTTCTTATCATCACTCAGTAATTTAGGCGGCATGGCTTTTAATTTTCCGCCGTAAAAAATATTCAAGAAAAACGTTTCTAAAATATCATCACGATGATGCCCAAGTGCAATTTTGGTGACATTATTTTCTTCAGCAAAACCATATAGCGTCCCACGTCGCAGACGCGAACAAAGTCCACATGTTGTCTGTCCTTCAGGAATAACACGCTTTACGACGCTGTAAGTATCTTTCTCAATAACGTAATAGGGCACCCCTAAAGCCTCAAGATATTGCGGTAAGACATGCTCGGGAAACCCTGGTTGTTTTTGGTCTAAATTAACGGCTAATAATTCAAAATTGACGGGGGCTGTTTTTTGTAAATTCAATAAAACATCAAGTAAGGTATAAGAATCTTTACCACCCGACAAACACACCATGATTTTATCGCCATCTTCAATCATATTGAAATCAGCAATCGCATCACCCACCGTGTGACGGAGGCGCTTTTGGAGTTTATTGAATTGGTAACGTGTTTTTTGATCTAACTCAGAATGCTCTGTCATTTTTGGGGAATCTGTAGGGAACACATATTGTATGTGCCCGATAATATGATGTTTTTGAGAAATACAGCATCAAGCGAGCGTATAAGATACGCTCACAAAAATGAATTAACCATTGTATCGTTGAAAAATCAGCGTCGCATTCGTACCACCAAAACCAAAACTATTCGACATAATGGTGTTGAGTGTTACATTGTCTTGACGCTCACGCACAATAGAAATATCCGCTGCACCAGGGTCTAAGTGCGTTATATTAGCTGAGGCACTCAGGAAATTATCACGCATCATTAAAAGTGAATAAATGGCTTCATTGACGCCTGCAGCACCCAGTGCATGCCCCGTTAATGATTTCGTGGAACTTACCCAAGGGACATTACCCGCACCAAAAACGTCACGCAATGCGCCTAATTCCTTAGTATCTCCAACTGGCGTGCTCGTTCCATGCGCATTGATATAATCAATTTTACCACTCACCGTCGCCATGGCTTGCTGCATGCAACGCACCGCCCCCTCACCTGACGGTTGAACCATATCATAGCCATCAGACGTTGCACCATAACCGACAAGCTCAGCGTAAATCTTCGCACCTCGCGCTTTAGCGTGTTCGAGCTCTTCAATGACTAAAACACCGCCGCCACCAGAAATAACAAAACCATCACGCGTTTCATCATATGGACGCGACGCTGTTGTTGGCGTGTCGTTATATTTTGAAGATAAAGCGCCCATCGCATCAAACAGGAGCGACATTGTCCAATGCACTTCTTCACCACCACCAGCAAATACGACATCTTGCTTACCCATTTGAATTAATTCCATCGCATGTCCAATGCAGTGTGCACTGGTTGCACAGGCTGAGCTAATCGAATAATTCACCCCTTTAATTTTAAATGGCGTCGCAAGACATGCTGTATTAGTGCTCGACATCGTTCGCGGCACACGATAAGGCCCTACTTGCTTAATGCCTTTTTCACGCAGAATATCCGCCGCTTCAACTAAATTTGATGTTGAGGGCCCACCCGACCCCATAACAAGACCCGTGCGGAAATTCGAAATTTCATCCTCACTTAAACCTGAATCATCAATCGCTTGCTGCATCGCAACATAATTAAACGCCGCGCCATCGCCCATAAAACGACGCACTTTACGATCAATTACGTCATCAAGTTCAATATTAATCGAGCCTTCAATATGGCTACGCAATCCCATTTCCTTATAGACTTCACTAAAACCAATTCCAGAGCGTCCTTCTTTTAAAGATTCGACGACTTCTTGTTGATTATTACCTATGCTAGAAACAATACCCAACCCAGTCACTACCACGCGCTTCATGGTTTTCGCCCTTAAAAATTTTCTGTAGAAGTAAACAAGCCAACACGTAAATCTGTGGCCTCGTAAATGACTTTTCCATCCACTTCCATCGTGGCATCTGCAATACCCATCACCAATTTACGCATAATCACGCGTTTTAAATTGACACGATAAGTGACTTTTTTATTGTGCGGAAGTACTTGACCCGTAAATTTCACTTCACCAACGCCTAGAGCTCGACCTTTTCCTGGCCCACCCATCCAGCATAAATAAAAGCCAACCAACTGCCACATAGCGTCTAATCCAAGGCATCCAGGCATAACAGGGTCACCTTGAAAATGACAGTCAAAAAACCACAAATCAGGCGTAATATCTAGCTCTGCGATGATTTCTCCTTTTTCATAAGTGCCACCTTCATCTGAAATATGCATGATGCGATCCATCATTAACATATTTGGAAGTGGAAGTTGCGCATTTTCTGCGCCATATAATTCACCGCGACCGGATTGCAATAATTCCTCGCGGGTAAAACTCGATTGTCTCGGCATGTGTCTTAAAACCTAATTGTAGTTATTCTTATAAGTTGCGCGTCATTATCTAACAGTCACTAAAAAAAATCAGCTCAAATTTTGCGACATACTAAGCAAACAAAATTACTATTGTATTTTATAAATGCTTATTTCATTTTTATATTTTGAATTTACTAAGGCAAATTTAGTATGGCAGTCTTTATTTTCAATAAAAATATTGCAACCAACTACCTCACCATTCGATTAAGATATGCAAAGTGAATTCGTGTAATATTAATATAGTAATTGCTAAAAATAATAAACTATTTAGTATTTTATCAGAAAACAACAGAAGGAGTAGTGCGATTAAAGCGGAGAAACTACGAATAATTTGTAAATACGTCAAAGGTTGATGGTTTTTTTGATGTTGAGCAGTAGAAGATGTCATATACACCTTCTACTCTTCTCAGTATGATTTAGTCTTTATCAACAAATTTTGCGGCATAACTACTTTTGTGCGGGATGTCAAAACGGATGCCTTTGAGCATTAAATCCCAATACATCCAAGGGAACCCGATTTTTTTACCTACCCACCAAATCCAACGCGCCACACGCGGATCCAAAAACGGGAACGAAGGTGTAATTCGGCTATCATAACTAAACTCGGCCAAAATAACGGTATTGAGCGACGTGACAAGCGGGCATGAGCCATAACCATCGTATTTGCCTTCAACCGATTTTGCGTGAATTAAATTCAAAATATTATCCACAACAACCGGCACCTGTTTACGTACCGCGGCCGCTGTTTTTGCATTGGTCGTTGAGGCGGCGTCGCCTAATCCGAAAATATTAGTATATTTATGGTGCTGACGCGTATTAGGGTGAACATCGACGCGACCATCCACATTGGCTAGCGGACTGTGTTTAATAAAATCCGGGGCACTTTGAGGGGGCGTGACATGAATCATGTCAAACTTTTCAACCGTGTGCTGATTATTTCCATCCGCATCGGTAAATTCAAACGTAGCGGTTTTGGCATCACCATCAATAGCAATCAAATTATGCGCAAAATGCGTTTTAATACCGTAACTTTCAACTACTTTTGCCAATGGCTTTGCAAAGAAGGGAATACCAAACATCGTGCCGCCCACGTTGAAAAATTCCACGCTGATTTTATCTGCAATGCCTTTTTTACGAAAACGATCCGCCGCCATATACATAATTTTTTGAGGCGCACCCGCACACTTAATTGGCATAGCGGGTTGCGTAAATAGTGCGCGACCTGCTCCGAGATTTTTGATACATTCCCATGTATATTCAACGGTGTCGGGGGAATAATTACTGCACACGCCATTTTTACCTAGCGCCTCTTTTGCTCCTGCAATCTTATCCCAATCCAGCTGAAATCCAGGGCAAACAACTAAATATTCATAACTAAGCGATTCACCTGATTTGAGCGTCACGGCATTCTCTTCAGGTTGAAAAGACTCCACATAATTTTTAACCCATTTCACACTCGAATGAATTAAATCTGCTTCATTGCGCGTTGCTTGCTTGAGTGTGTATTCACCCCCGCCCACAATGGTAAATGCCGCTTGATAATAATGTTTGTCACTCGGCTCAATTATAGCAATATCAATATCTTTGTTCATACGACGCATATTATTTGCAACCGAAACGCCTGCCGCACCACCGCCAACAATCAGTAAAGTATGATGCTCTTTCATCTTATATCCTCTATTTTTATAATTATTTTACGTGATAGGAAAAGCGTACCTTTAAATGAAAGGCACGCTCTACAATATGATTAATTAATTACTTCCAACCTTCAAAGCCACCCGCTAGCGAAAGCACATTTGTATAACCTAACGTTTGCAGTGTTTGCGCAGCAAGCGCAGAGCGCCCACCCGTGCGGCAATAAATTAGCACCGCTTTTGATTTATCTGCCAACTCAGGTAATGCATTGATTTTAAATTCAATCGTGCCGCGTGGCAATAAAATCGCATTATCGATATGACCCGCACCAAATTCACTTTCTTCACGTGTATCGATTAGCGTGATATTACCTTCAGATAATAATTGCCGCGCCGTATCGGCAGTCACCTCTGTAATGTGTTGTTTGGCGGCATTCACAAGGTCTTGCCCTGTTGTGCCACTTTGCATCATACAGAAATGCTCGGGATGTGTTTCACGTTGCGCAATGGCAATAGCACGTTCATTTTCATCTAGACCACAATAACGATTGGCAGGCACCGCCTCATCAATTAAGCGTGGGCGTGGCAAATTCAAATTATTCATAATATCAATGAATTGCTCGCGGGTTTTATTGGCTAAACGCGGATTGGTAGTGCGTTCTTGCATAATGTTACTAATCCAACGCTGTTGGTAATCATGCCCTGGATAAACAAGCGTATCACCTGGCAGCGTGAAAAGACGCTGCGTAATTGCATCATATAATGCGCCTGCATCACCACCTTGAAAATCTGTACGACCACATCCGCCAATCAATAACGAATCACCACTAAACAAACGATCACGCCATAAAAATGAAGTACATCCTGGTGTGTGACCCGGTGTGGGAATAGCCTTGATTTTCTCATCACCTAACATAAACACGTCACCATCATTGATTTCAATATCAACTAATTGTGCCCCACCAAATTTACTCACACACGTTTGCGCCCCTGTTTGCTGACGAAGTAAACCACTGGCTGTAATGTGGTCAGCATGAACATGCGTTTCAAAACTGTATTTAAGCGTTAAACCATGCTCTTTGAGTAAATCCAAATAAAGCTGCAAATGCGTATTAACGGGATCAATAAAAGCCGCTTCTTTGCTTTGCTCGTCCGCAATTAAATACGTATATGTCCATGTGGTGGGATCAAATAATTGTTTGAACATGATGATGGTAACTCCTCAATTTAAAAGTAATTTTAATTTTGTTGTATATCTAACGCGGCTTTCTGCCACGCATTTATGCCACCGTCTAAATTATAAACAGCTGAAAATCCAGCATTTTTGAGTACTTCCGCCGCTTTTGCAGACCGAGCTCCACTGCGGCATTGCGTAATTACAGGACTGTCTTTGAATTTTTCAAGTTCTGCGACACGATTTTTTACGTCACCTAATGGAATATGAATCGCACCCGCTATATGCCCCGCATTCCATTCATCTGTTTCACGCACATCAATAATAATGGCATGACGCTCATTTTGCATTTTTGCCGCTTCATTAGCTGAAACACTTTCAATAGAGGCGCTCATGGCGTTTTGACCACCGATTAGCGCGAGAATTGTGAATAATATTTTTTTCATAACATGTATTCCTTATAACGTTTGATAACAACATTGCAGACATTGTGCCAATATTTGGCAACAGTTTAAAATCAAGGGATTTACGATAGTTTCCATCATTAAAACCCTTTTTTTATGTTTCATTTTATGTTTCAATGAAACATAAAATGTTTCACTAAGACATAAAACTGAAACGTAACACTAAAATGTAATCAATGCAAAATGCAAATAGATAATGCCCAAAACTTTCACGGGATATTAAGCCGCTCCCCTGCCATGCACGATGTTTTTCAAATCATTCAAACCGCAGCGCAAACCGAAGCAACGGTTTTAGTGCGCGGCGAAAGTGGTTCTGGAAAAGAATTAGTTGCCCGCGCCATTCATGAATTAAGCGCAAGACATGACGCGCCATTTTTAGCCGTCAACTGCGCGGCTTTGTCGAGTAATTTACTCGAAAGTGAATTATTTGGTCATGTGCGTGGTGCCTTTACCGGTGCGATAAAAGATCATCATGGTTTATTTCAGCGTGCGCACGGCGGCACATTATTTTTAGATGAAATTGCAGAACTGCCTCTTGAGCTACAAGCAAAACTTCTGCGTGTGATTCAAGAGCGTAACTATGTAACTGTCGGCGGCGTTATCTCAATGCCGGTCAATATTCGACTGGTTGCCGCAACGCATCGTTCAATGCGTGAGGAAGTTAAACTAGGGCGATTTCGAGAAGACTTAATGTATCGTTTACGGGTGGTACCTATTTTTCTACCACCTCTACGAGAGCGACGCGAAGACATTAGTTTATTAATTTGGCATTTCATTAAGCAACACAACACCGCTAATGGCCGAAAAATTGAAAAAATTGATCCTGATGCCATGCGGTTGCTACTTGATTATTCCTGGCATGGTAATATTCGAGAATTGCATAATGTGGTGGAATATACCTTTGCGGTAGGTCGAGGTTCGGTGCTCAAAAGCACTGAACTTCCACCTGAATTTCGTGAAACACCCGTGGTTTCTGCGGTCAAATTGCCACACAAGGAAGAAGACGAGAAAAGTGCTATTGAACGCGCACTCAATGAAACCAAAAATGTAAACGCCGCCGCTCAAATGCTCAATATGAGCCGCGCGACATTTTGGCGAAAACGCAAACACTATGACCTTTAATTTTTACGCTGTGCATTCACAATAGCAGGTAATTGCTTTATTTTTTTAATGACCGTATTCAACTGCTCCGTGTTTTCAATTTGCAGGGTTAAATTTAGCACGGCTGAAAAATCCACATCAGCTTCAAGGGCAGCAGAAAAAATGTGAATTTTATTCTGTGCAAGCAATTGCGATACATCGGTTAATAAATTCTGCGCATTGAACGCGTGAATCACAATAGGCACAGCGTGACTGGCTTTGCTATTTTGCCAAGCCACTGCAATACGCTGTGGTTGCTTAGCCAAGCTGAGTTGCAACATATTTTTACAATCAGCCCTGTGAAC
>Ga0114962_10002339_pt1 | contig 15895 bp, 15 predicted proteins | sample C_130820_MF_Meta_FD_87017 | JGI IMG/M metagenome (GOLD analysis project Ga0114962, IMG submission 87017) | Freshwater microbial communities from Lake Croche, Canada to study carbon cycling - C_130820_MF_MetaG | ecosystem: Environmental > Aquatic > Freshwater > Lake | place: Lake Croche, Canada...
CAAAGGCTAACGAATCAACACCTGAAGCACCTGCTGCTGAAGTTGTAGCTGAAGAAGAAGAGGTAGTTGCTGATGAAGCACCTGCTGCTGAAGAAGAAGCTGCTGCTGAAGAAGTAACTGCTGAGGAATCAACTACATCACAGGAGACAATTGTGACTGAAAATAAAATGTTCAGCGCTGAAGAAGTTGCTGCAATGGTTGCCGAGGCTGCGCAAGCTGCCGCTAAGCAAGCTGTTGAAGCTGCTCAAAACAACGCTATCGAGTCTTACCGTACTGGCAAGGTGTTCCGCAAGGGACTCGTTGGCTCATCGGTAGGCAACGACGCTTCTGACTTGTCAGAGGCTGAACTAACCCCTGAGGCACTGGCCGAGATGAACTCGACTTCGTTCCGTAAGGTACAAAATGAAGTTTGGGGATCTACTCCATTCTTCGCAAACAAGTTCGCTCAGGCCGAGCGCGGCTTCTAACCAACTACAATCTTTAAGGAGATAAGCAAATGTCAAACGACTTGCAAGAAGCCCTCACTGCTGCTGGTGCTGCCGCACTAGTACAAAAGCAGATTGACCCAGTATTGCTCGAATACCAGCGCCGTTACGCGCCGCTAGTTCGTGCACTACCGTCAACCAAGTGGGGCTCAACAGTTTACTACTTCAACAAGCGTACAACCCTACCTTCGGGTGGATTCGTAACCGACGGTGGCGCACGCCCTGTCAGCACATCAAACTACGCACAAGAGAACTTCCAAATTCGCTTGCTGCAAAGTGTCGGTGCTGTAACTGGTTACTCACAGGCTGTAACAGCTGACCTCATTGGCGACCTTCGTGCCCGTGAAATCGAGGGCGCAGCCCGCGGTCTTTACTGGGACATTGAAAACGCTCTAGTCTGGGGTGCCGGTGCACCTACAGTCAACGGTCCATACCCACAATTTGATGGACTTGACGTTATTGTTTCGTCATTCTCATCAGCCAACACAGGTGGCCCTAACCAGGGTATCGGTGGAGGAGGAATTGACAACTACGGTGGAGCTCAAACATGGGCTGGCCTATCATTCAACCCATGGGTTGATGGTGTAGACCAGAACGCAATTGACTTTGCAGGAAACTCACTTTCACTTGGTGGACTTGACCTTCTCATTGACCTCGTTGAGAGCAATGTTGCAGAGCCAATCGAAAACGCTGAGTGGATGTTCCTCATGTCACCTAACGCAAACAGCCGTCTTTCACAACTTCTTGTCAACCAACAACGTTTTGTTGACCAAGTTGAGATCGCTGCTGGATTGATCGTACCTACATACCGTGGTGTACCAATCGTTAAGTCATCATTCCTTTCACCTCGTACAAACAAAATGGGAACAGTAGTTGCTACTAAGGGTTCCAGCGGAAGCCTTCCAGCAGTTGCACTCAACTACCAAGTTGCTCCTGTTATTGCTCGTTTTGGTGAAATCCAAGCTTCAACCGTTGCTACAGTAACACCTGACGCTAGTGGAATCGTTACTTTGACTTTCTCAACCCCAACGGGTCCAGAAGGCTCACAGCCAACTCACTACAAGGTTTACCGTAACTACACAGTTTCAGGAACTAACGCTACAGTTACTCTTCTTGGAATTGTTGACGCAAACTTCCTTGACAGCACAGGAAACATCTGGGCTACAACGAAGATTGTTGACAACGGCTCAACACTTATTTGCATGAACGGAAGCAACGCACAGGCTCAGCCTACCGCTGCTTACGCTTACTTCAATAATGGACTTAAGCCGCTTACCTCAAATGGTGAGCAGAGCATCTACCTCATGTCACGCGACGCTAACTACATCACACGCCCATACGTGCGTGAAATGCAGCCAGTGAACGTGTACCCAACAACTGCATCGCCTGACAGCTTGCCATTCGCATTCGTTGCGGACACCACGCTTGCTGTTCGTGCACCTAAGTACTTAGGTCGCCTTGCAAACGTTGCGAGTGCTTTGGACAGTAAGGCTGGAAACGGTGTAACACCGACCAACAGCTCTTACACTCCTAACTTCATCGTTGACTAATTAGGTAGTCAGATTTCAGTGTGGTGGGTAGGTTCCCTCGTTCCTCCCCTACCCACCGCACTGGATTTATCTTAGAAAGGTTTTACCATGGCATTACTAGCAAAGAAAGAACCAGGCGGCGCTGCCGGATTGGTTTGGGAAAAGGCCGGAGATGAAGGCGCAATTGATGTAAGCCCTCGTCTGGCTTATGAGTTGCTCAACATTCCCGGTGAACTTTTCTATGTTGTTGAAAAAGCAGTAAAGAAAATCGAAAAAATTGTCGAAAAGACTGTTGAAGAAATTGTAGAAAAAGTAGCTCCGAAAGAAGCTCCTAAGTCTGCTGAAGAAGATCCAACATCACCCGACATTACGTCTGCACTAGATGCAGCGTCAACTACTAAGCGTCGCGCAAAGAAAGAGTAATCATGGCAAATAACGGGTCACAATACAACGATCCCGTTTCACTTGCCAGTGTTGCTGACTTTCAACGTCGCTATCCTGAGTTGGTTGTTGACCTCGAACCTACGCTTATTGCGGATATTTTGGTTGAGGCAACAACTCACTTAGAGGACTTGACGGGTCGCCGTTTGGCACCTTTTAAGGGTCACATTTTTCAAGAGCGCCTATTCGGCATTGACCCAATGGAATACGGTAATAACGCCGATATGCCACTGGACATCTACGGATCTCTGGGTCTTTCTCAAGCTATTGCTCTTGGTGCGTCAACACTTGTACGTCACTTCTGGCTTGATCAATTCGCTCCGGTATATCCGGAACTGTGGACATACGACATTAAGTCTATGGACATCTATCGCACCTATGGCGACACGCAACCCATTAACTTTAAAAATGGTGGAGTTCGTGGACCAGATGTGACCGACGGTCACGTATGGCTTCGTCTCGGTACATTCGCTCCTGAAGGAACTCGTGTAACTGTCGTTTACGACGGTGGATACACAAAGGGTATTCCTGCTTCGCTTCGTCGTGCCTGTTTGTTTCAAGCGGCCAAGTTTGTCATTCTAGAATTTGAACCACAAATTCGTCGTGAAATGAATCTTGACGAGATGGAGAACACGGTCAATAAACTGATCGGTCCTTGGGTAAGAGGCTAGCATGGGCCAGATTAATTTGCGCGGTGGCGCAAACAGTGGCTTTTACGCTAAAAATCTACAAAACGTAGCGGTAAAGCTTCAGATGTACTCTGCTGCTTTAAAGAATCCAGCGCCTGCTCTCATGCAAATTGAAGAGTTATTTATAGCAATGGAAGAAGAACGTTTCCGTAACTATGGTGCTGCGCCTGAATTTGGTATTTCGGAACAATGGCAACCCATTTCCGATAAAACCATTCAATCAAGAAAAGGCAGTAGTGACGATCACCCACTTGTTAATTTTGGTTATCTTCGTGACGCAGCTGTTTCTCCAATAATTATTAACACTCCAAAGAGTGCTTCAATTAGTATTGACCCAAGAAAAAAAGGTGCTCCAGAAGACTATTCTCACAATGAAGACTATGGTTATTTCCATCAAACTGGAGATACTAGAGACGGTGTTGTAAGAGAAATTATTACCATTACTATTGTTTTCAGAGAAGAAGCAATGCGAATAATGCAAAGCTACATTGGTATTGGTAAAGAAAAAGTTGCTAAAGTTGCTCAAGCAAATTCTTCAAGAATTGAAGGCATGAGATCTTCGGCGGCTGAACAAGCTGCTAGACAAAGAACAAATCAAGCTTTTCGTAATCAACGCAGTGCATCTAAAAAAATGGCTAATAGTCAAGATAGAAGCATGGCTGAATTAGCAAAAATGAAAGACCCAAGTCTTTCAACATATTCTCATTACCAAAACATACAGCAAGCAAAAAAAGTGCAAAGTGGACTTCAAAAATATGAAGCATCTGCACTTAAAAATGAAACTCAACAAAGTTTTGCCGTAAGTAAAATATCTCAAAATAAATTAAGCTTAGAACAATATAAGTTCTACGGTAATGTTGGAAGAGAACATTTAGCAACTAGTGCACAAAAAGCTGCGGACGGATTTCACAGACCATGATGGCAAAACGAGACTGGTGGACTGATTGGGATCTTTCATACACCGATAACATATTTGGCCCCCTTGTTGGCGGCAACTCTGTTCAAGAAGCTTTTTATAAGACGCTTCAAGAATGGCTTCCTACTTACGTTGCGGAAATTAATCGCAAGCTAGGTAGTCAGGTCCTTCTTGAGCCATTTGAATATCGCCACCGTCCTGAATTCAGGAATCTTCCAAGAAATGCATCGGCCGCAATTCTTATTGAAGTTCCTAATACAATCGGTGTTCCGAGAATTTATCAAAACGCCATTCGAGTAAACTGGCGCGTAGAGGTTTTAGTCTATGTGTACGGTACAAAAGATTGGCAAGAAACACAAGCACTGACCTCTGCCTATGCGGCAGCGGTTCGTGCTGCAATAATTCAACATCGCGGTCTAGGTGGGTTTGCTCAAACAACCATCTGGGAGGGCGAGGAATACGCTGAAGGCGAACACTCAGGTGGACGTACGACAGGTATTGCTCACCTTCGTTTTGCCGTCACCGTTGGAAATGCAATGAATATGTTTGGGGGTCCCCCATCAGAACAATATGCTCCAACAGGTGCAAGTACCGGACCATCAACAGCACCACCGGAACCTGCATATCAGGTTGAAGATGTCAATGTTGAGGTTATAAAGGAAGATATATGAGCAAAAAGAAAGTAATCGTTCAATCACGACACGTTATTTTTGACGATAAGGGTCACTCTCTTATCCCAGCTCGCCAACACACCGTTGAAGACGGTCCATTGGTTGAGTCACACATTTTAAATGGTCTTTTGACAGTTGTTGCAGAAACCAAACCCGAGGTAACAAAGGTAGAAGTTATGGAAGAACCAAAGAAGATCGCCCCAAACAAAAACCCACGTTCTCAGGAAACTGAGACACCTATCCCACAGGAGAACGCAAATGGCTAATTCAGCTCCCGGCGTATACGTTAACGTAACCGCTAGCGCTTCAAATTCCCAAGGTGTAAACCCAACCGGTCAATGGTTCGTAGTCGGCAATGCCGCAGGACCAACTGGCGTGGCTATCACAGTAAGCTCAATGTCAGACTTCGCGACCTACTTCGGTCAATTTGTCGGCGGTAAGCTAACTGGTCGCTACAGTGTTACACCAGATTCAGTTAACCTCGACAGCACATTGCTTTACGATGCTCTCGATGTTTATTTCAAAGAAGGCGGAATCATTGCTAATGTTTCTGTCCTTGGTGCCGCAACCGGCACAACACGAGCAGAGGCAACACTAGGAACAAACGTATTCACCGCAGTTAGTGGTGGAACATGGGCCAACAGTGCTGACACTTCTGCTGCAGGTCTTGTAATTAATTTCACAAACACAACTGTAAATACCGTTGCAACATATGCTGCAAGCATCGTTCTAAATGGCGTTCTACTTGCTTCTTCTCCAAAGTTTGAAGCAACAGGCGCAGAACTTGCACTTAACAACTGGATTAACTCACTTCCAATCGTTAAGTCTCTTTGCACCGTTGCAACAGTTGCAGGTTCAGCTGCACTACCAACAGCAAACAGCACAACTTCAATTTACTTTGACGGTGGAGCTGACGCAGCAACTGCTGACACAGACGTATCAAACGCACTTACTGCATTTGGAACGTCTTTTGGTCCTGGTCAAGTTTCTTACCCAGGCGCCTATTCAACATCTATTTATTCAACACTTACAGATCACGCTTCTGCAAACAACCGTGTTGCTATTTTGGACGCAAACCCATCACACAGTGTTTCAGCACTTATTTCTGATGTTCACACACTTCAATCAAGTGGATCAGACACATCACACGCTGCAATCTTTGGTCCTTGGTTAGCCGTTCCTGGCGCTACTGCTGGCTTTGCTCGCACAGTTCCAGCTTCTGCACTTGCTGCAGCATTGATGGCAAAGGTTGACACAAAGTATGACGCAAACGTAGCGGCTGCTGGATCAGCAAACGGAACTTCAGTTTACTCAACTGGCGTTGTGCGTTCATACTCCGCTGAAGACCGCGGTCTTCTAAACAGTGCTGGCATCAACGTTGTTCGTCTTGTACCAACAACTGGAAGCATCTCAGTTTACGGATACCGTTCACTTGACACTACAGGTGACTGGACATTCCTAAACAACGTACGTTTCCGTATGCAACTTAAATCAGAATTTGAAACTTCCGGTGAAGCATTCATGTTTAAGCAAATTGACGGACGAGGACAACTTATTTCTCAGTTTAACTCAGCTATTGCTGGAATTTGTCAAGGACACTGGCTCAAGGGAAGCCTTTACGGCCCAACCCCTGACGCATCGTACATTGTTAACACTGGCACACAAGTAAATACACCTGCAACAATTGCGGGTGGTCAACTTAATGCTAATGTAAGCCTTAAGATGTCGCCATTTGGTGAATTCATTACAATTAATGTAACCAAGTTCCTTTCTAACGCAACACTTCCACTATAAACTTAATTAAGAAATCTAGGAGATATTAAAATGGCTGATGTAACACACAATTATGGCTCAGAACAACAGTGGCTTGCCACTCTATCAATTGCTTCAATTCCCGTAGGTGCGGGTACTACTCTTAAAGTAGGAGACACTATCGTGTTTGACAAGTTTTCCGGTGGAGATGTTACTGCTGCCGTAAACAAGCACCGTCCTGGTGGAATGAAGAATGAAATTACTTACATGTCTCTTCCAACCTACTCAGACGTTATTCTGACCAAGGTTTACGAGACCCAGGTTGACCACGACAAGATCAAGGACCTCCACGCCTTAGCTGGAAAGGCAATGGTTAACGTTGCTCTTACAGCACTTGACGATGAAGGAAACGTCTACGCATCAGCAAGTGCCCGTACCTACTCGGGTCGTCTAGTCTCTGTAAAGGACGGCGGTACCGACTCTATGTCAAATGCTGCTAGAATGTACGAGATTGACATTGCTGTCGAAAGCGTTGCAAACTAAGTTTTAAATAAATAACTACACCATTGGAGGAACACATGGTTGATTTTAAAGTCACAGATGAATTGGAAGATGGCGTCATGCAAGGCGGCGGGTTGGCTGAAGACAGTCCACTTGCCGCTTTGCGTGACCGTCGTGCACAGATTGTAAATGATCTGTACACAGATATTAAAGTCCCTCGTTGGGACGAACCAGAATTGTACGTTCGATTTAAGCCAGTATCAGCAGTAAAGCTGAACAAGGCAATTGAGCGTCGCCGCAAAATTGGCGGAGAAGACTGGTCGTTGCTTGCTAATGCAGACATGCTCATTGAGTCATGCATTGGAGTATACGCCGTTGTTGATGGAAACACCGACAACAAGCTCTCTCTCAAGATTGACGACTCTAAGGGAACATGGACAAGGTTTGATACAGACCTTTCTGATGCAATTGGGCTTGACGCTCAGCGTGCAACAGATGTTGTCCTTGGTGTTTACCTTACAGAAGGCGATCTAATCGACACCGCAAACAGACTCTTTAAGTGGAGTGGTATTGCCGGTGACGACGCTGACGAAAGTTTTTAAAAGCCCTTGATGACGACCCATACATAGAGATGGGCGCGTACGCAGTAACACTGGGTATTGACCCGTACAAGGTCATCAGTCAGGGCCACGAAGATTACTTGATATCAATTGCCTTAATGAAAAAGGCTATGAAATTAAGCAGTGAACAAAAATCAGAGGAAATAAAAGTTCTTGCGGAATTGACTGGTCTAGAAGTCGCAAAAGTTCTTGCGAAAATCTTCTAACAGCCTTCCGCTAATATAGAAAGCGGAAAACAACTAACCGCTATCCCTTCGGGGGTAGCGGTTTTTTTGTTGATACTACATGGTACACGAAGCAAATAGTTTAGAATTTTTCATGAGAAGTACCGGTGGCACGACTGTTGCTGCCGAGTTTGATCGCGTCTCTAAGGCAATTGACTCAACAGCGCTCTCCTCTGATCGCACAGCAGTTGCCGTTGAAAACCTTGACAGAACACTTCTTGCCATTGCTGGTGCAATGGACAAGGAGATTGCAGCGGCTAGCAGATCTTCAACTGCCAACAAGGCACTAGGCGACTCATTTAAGTTTGTTGCTGTATCTTCTGAACAATCAGTAGCTGGTGTCAATGCCGCTACAGCAGCACTTGAGCGCAACGCCATGGCCGCTACCGCAGCATCAGGAAAAATGCGAACTTTTGCCGGAAGCGCAACCGCAACTGGACTTATTAAAGCCAGTAAGTGGATTGCCGGTGGTGCACTTGTAACTGGATACGAAAGTATTAAGAAGTACATGAGTTTCCAACGAATAGTTACTCAAAGTGTTACTGAAGCTGGCGTGCCGCTTAAAGATCAAAAAACAGCAATGGCTGGATTGCTTGACATTAGTAAACAAACTGGTGCCAAAGCAGACGACTTGGCTCACATTTACTACCGCGTTGCATCTTCTCTAGCAGGTACTCATACTCCGCTTCAAAGAATGCTTGATCTTTCAAAACAAATTGCTAATTTGAATCTTTTGGGTAATGTTCCATCTGGCCAACAAAGCGAAGACACTGCTCGTGTTTTTATGTCGGTTTACAACGCAAATCTTAAAGACACGGGTCACAACACAAAAAAGATTATTGGAACAGCTTCAGCAATTGCTGGTTCTGCTGACGCATACATCAAAGATGTTTCTGTTGCATATGGTAATGGACTTTTGGCTGCAGCCCAACAACAAGGTCTTGGTATGAATGAAGCCGGTGCAATTTTTGCTGCGTACACCAAACTTGGTATGAAACCAGCGTCCGCTGGTGTTTATGCGACTCGTGCAATTACACAGTTGTTCAGCCCAACCGTTGCCGGTACAAAAGGATTTGCTGCTCTTGGCATTGATCCTTTCATGCTTAAGAAAAAGTTAGATACCAAAGGATTTGGTGGAGTTCTTAAATACATAAACGACGCCTTAGCAGGACCTTTAAATCCCCTTCCAACGTACGCAAAGTACAAAGGCAAAACTGGCTCCGCTGCAGCCTTTGCACAACTTGATACGTGGTTTAACGGTTCTCTTAATGCAACGTTTAAAAATGCTTTAGGACAAAACGTTACAGGTGCGGCGTTTAAAGCTCAACTTGCGGCAAACCTTAAATCAGGCAAGGGAATGACCGAACGAGATATGAGCGTTGTTCGCAACATGATGCTTACTCGTATGTTTGGTGGTCAACGCGGTTCGGTTCAAGTTGCTGCACTTTTAAATAATTTGCCAAGTTTTATGGCTGCTTTTGAAAATATTAACAAAAACACCAGCAATGCAAGAGTTAATAGACTTACAAAAATTGCTAGAGAAACCCCTGCTGCTCAACTAAAGATCGTTCAAGCAAAAATTAATGCAGACTTTATTAAAATTGGTGAAATTGTTACTCCAATTTTCCTTAAAATGGCAAGAGCTTTTGCAACGTTCTTTGACGTTTTTTCAAAATTTAAAATTGTTATTTGGGAAGTTGTGGGTGTTCTTGGAGAAGTTCTTCTTTTGGGCATTGCTTTTAAATCATTAAGAGGCTTGATAAGAATATTTGATTTCTTTAAAAAAATGTCAACGACAAAACTTAAAGACGCAATAACAAACACAAAAACGACAGAAACTATGGTTGCTTCTGGAACAACAATGGAGCGTGCTGCGGGCGTAGAAATGCAAGCAGCTCGTTTGCAATTAAGAGCTGCCGAAGTCAGCTCTTTAAAGGGTAAGGGTCTTTATGTTCCAGGACATAGCTACCCAAGCCGCGCTCCTTACGGAGTATACGGTGTTGCGGGCGCAAGCGCGTCGTCTGCTGGTAAACCTTATGTAACCAGAACTCCTGTTAGCATAATTAATCAAGGCGCTAAAGCAAGAATGGCGCAACCAATTCCTTTCTTTCCTAGAGGTGCTGCTGCAAGCACCACCGTTGCAACTGCTGAACGAGCAGGAATTGGAGCAACGCTAAGAGGCGGAGCAAGTGCTCTTGGTGGTTTTATGATGGGAGCACCAGGCATGATTGCAATGATGGCGCTTCCATTGATACTTCCAATGATTCCTTCAATTGTCAAAGGAATTGGTAGTATTTTTGGTAGTGGTCCTCAAGCACCATTAATTACGGCAGCAACGCAAGCAACCGTTAAAACAAAATCTAAAACCGAATTAACCGCCGCACAAAAAGCACTTGCTGCTGCATCCAAGGGAGATTCTAATTCAATTTTTCAATATGCCAAAAATGCTGTAAGAGGAAACAGAGATTTAGCAAGAGCATCATTTGATCCTAAAAATAAATGGATTGCTAACAATTTTGCTCATCTTTATCAAACCACTGATCAAACAAAACAAAACGCTGCAAAATTGATGAAAATGTTCCCTGGAACAAAAACCTATCAAGATGCATTTAATCGCGCAAACGCTCAAGAGCAAAAACTTATGGGTCAAATAAGAAAAGACCCTAAATTTGCGGCATATATGCAAAAGGTGCGCCCTCTTTTAATGGCACAAATGGGTTTTATTGACCCAGGAGGATTTTCCAAAAGCAACGCCATCGCTCAAGAAACTGCAAAAATGTATAGCAAGCAGGCTACGGCTTTTCTTAAAACTTCTACACTTCAAAAAATTGGTGGTGGCGCCACCACTCGCGTAATTTCAGACCTTCAAGGAATAGCAACTCTTAGTGCAGCTCAAAAAAGAGAAGCTGCTCTTGCAAGGGATGCAAAGCTTCCTCGTCAAGTGCGCGAATCCTATGCATTCCAAGCTGCAGAACTTGGCACTCAAATTGCTAAATTAAAAGCAAACTTAGCAAAAGATACTTCTGGCAAAACTGGACAAAAGCTTGATGCAAAAACTATTAATGACTGGGCAAAGGCTGCCGCTAAGGAACAAAAAGCAAACTTTGATGCAGCCGGTTTGACAGCAGACAAGATTGGTAAGGCCGTTGCTGACGCAGTTAATGGCCTTCCCGGCAAAGATCACTGGAAGAATTAATATATGGCAAACATAGATACACTTATAACATTGACACCAATAGTTGGACAAAATGGCGGGGATTACGCACCTGTTTATATGTCCTTAATTGAACACTCAGAGTTTGGACCAAGTAGTAGTAGTGGTGGATGGCAAGTTGTTGACCGTCCAAAAAACGCTGCGGCAACACAATGGTTTGACCGTTCGCCGTTTCAATTAAAATTTACAGCTTATTTGGATAAGTCAATAACCTCAATTAATCCAGTTGCTCCAATACTTTCAAGCACTGCTGGTTTAAAAAGAGCAAACGTAATTTCTGAACCGCCAGTACCAGGCGTTCCTCCTGTTGACCCCTCAAAGTCAAAAGTTGACGATGGCACATTGGGTGAATCTATTGAAGATTACTGTTCACAACTTGAATCATGGTTAAGCCCGGTTTCTGGAACATACCAACCACCAATTATTAAATTAAGCGCAAAACCATTACCAGGAAAATCCATTCAATACTGGATTCTTTATGGACTTGATTTCTCAGAAGCCATTAGAAATCCGGTGGATGGATTGCGTGTACAACAAAAAGTTTCTATAACCCTTTATGAGTACCTTCCGCCTCTTTCATCGGGGTACGACATGTATGGTATTACGGATCACGTAACTCTTTTTAATTCATATTTAACAAACACGGTTGACACTTCTTATATTAAACCAAGAATTTCTTCAAAACAATACAAAGTAATAAATGGCGACACTCTTTCTAAAATTGCAACAAAAAATAAAACAACAGTTGCTAAGATTATTTCTCTTAATAAAGGAATGAGTGCAAACCAAGGCGCAAATTTTTCTAAAGTTTATCTTAATAAAACTATCAGCATTCCTGCTTAGTAGGATATTTAAATGGCATCTGCATCGGGGTTTAACCCCATAAATCTTGGCTCAATTAATTTGGGCGGTCAAATATTAGACGAGTCGTACAAAGACGCCATTATTGACATGTTTATTCAAAGAAACATGACTGGCGTATCTATTGTAACCATGCAATTAACAGACCCTTACAGAAAGCTACTTCGTAATCTTGTTAAAGCAAACGCAACCTTGACGCTTGACGGTCTTAGCTATACCCTTGTTCAAACAATGAAAGCTTCTGACCAGATTCAATTAGTTTTTGAATCAAGTCTTGTTCACAAATTAAGACTTCTTCAAGGACAGACAAAACAACAAGTTGGTTACAACATTACAACTTTTTTTCAAGGACTTGTTGAAGAAGCTGGCGGAAAACTCTACGGTCCTGATTACGAAAAATCTTGGACACACCTTACAAAGCAACCTATTTATAAACTTGCTCTAGCTCGCGGAACGTCGTCAGATAAACATGAAAATTCATGGACTTGCATGAGCCGTTTGGCTTCAAGTGTTGGATGGCGTCTCTGGGAAAGCGGTGGGGCAATCTTTTTTGGACCAGATGAATACTGGCTTGGAACCATTGCTGGACCAAACTACACAGCAGGCCCACCACCAATCAATAAAGCACTTGGAACAACCGGTGACAATTTTCCAGTTATGCAGGAATTTACAGAAGAAATCCAGCTTATTGACTTTGACTGGGACATTGGAAAGCCATACGGTCAGGCAACTGCAACTGTAATGCTTGACACTTTTAAATACAACATTGGAGAAGTCGTTCAATTGCAGAATATGGGTCCAGCAAACGGTTTTTGGTTTGTTGCCGGAATGCAAAGAAACTTGTTCATGCCACAGGCAACCGTTACCCTTCAAATTCCAATGCCAATTGATCAGTACATTGTACCTACGTCTTTGCCTATTAGTGGCAAGCCACTTCAGCCATTGACAAAAGCGATTCTAAAATGAGTTATTACACAACAGACCCAAATGTAATTATTCAAAGAATTGCAAAACATCAATTTGGTCACACCCTTGTAAACATTCCTCAATTTCAGGGTTCTTATTACGCAACCGTTGTTGACACTGACGCAACAAACAAAGCCGTCAGTCAAGGACACATGCGTGTCATTATTCCTTCATTAAGTGCAACGGACGTTTGGGAAGAAATTCCTTATCCCGGTTCTCACGCACCACCAAACAAAACAACGGTAACCGTATCCTTTGAACAAGGAAGTCAAAAGCCTATCTGTCACGGATTTGTTGGACACAGCTCTGGACAAACGCTTTATGGAAGCACTGCGCCAAGCAGTTCTTTGGGTAGCATTGGTGATACTTACATCAATTCTACAAATGGACAGATCTATGGTCCAAAGACAGCTTCTGGATGGGGTTCGGGTACATCAGGTATTTCTGGTGGAAACCAAGGAACTGGCGCACAGGGACCACAGGGTTATCAAGGCGCTCAAGGCTTTCAAGGAGGTCAGGGTTTTCAGGGTGATGATGGTATTGGAACTCAGGGTTATCAAGGCCCTCAAGGTGCGCAGGGTGCACAAGGAAGCAATACTGGTTACGCTGGTCCACAAGGACCACAAGGTTTAAGTGGTCCTCAAGGCAATACAGGCTCACAAGGTTCTCAGGGCAACCAAGGATTGACCGGACCTCAGGGTTCTATGGGGCCTCAAGGAACTCAAGGTAATCAAGGCTTCCAAGGCAGTACAGGCGCTCAAGGTTCAACAGGGACTCAAGGGTCAACTGGTTCACAAGGCACACAAGGCAACCAAGGTTTTCAAGGTGCACAGGGCAATCAGGGGTTTACGGGTCCCCAAGGAACTACTGGTTCTCAAGGTTCTCAAGGTTATCAAGGCAATCAAGGTTTTCAGGGAAACCAAGGAGCGCAAGGAAATCAGGGCATTCAAGGGGCACAGGGGTATCAGGGATACCAAGGTTCTCAGGGACCCCTAACAACAAACGCTGTTCTTACAGGCGTTATGGAATCAACAAACGTTAACGCTTCTGCATTAACCGGTGCTCAAAACCTATATGTCACAACAAATGGTGGCTTATATCTTTTTATTACAGCAGCTATAGGCAATTTTTCTTTTAATATTGCCTCGTCCGCTTCGGTTTCTCTTGATTCACTTATGAGTAATAATCAAACAATAACCCTAAGTGCCATGACAACACAGGGCTCAACCCCCTATTACTGCACCTCAATCTCTATTGACGGAAACGCACAAACAGCTTGGAATGGATCAACGGGAAACGTTTTTTGGCAGGGTGGCTCAGCCCCCTCATCCGGCAATGCTTCCGGTATTGATGTTTATTCAATATCAATAACCAAGACCGCCTCGGCAACATACACAATTCTAGCAAGTCTTGCAAAGTTTTAATTAAAAAGGGTTTTAAACCCTTGCATTGATGTAGTACAATACTTATTGGACAGTTTAATTTGGGGATCAACGCCCAAAATTAGGAAACCTTATGGCAGAGCCTGTAACCAACTTAACTGCACTATGGGTGCAAGACGAAGGAATCCAACTATCTTGGACCGCTGCTCCAGACGTTACGACGGAATCGTCGTACGAAATCTATGCTTTGCAGAATCAACCAATTGTTGACTTTCCAATTAATTATGTTTACGTTGAATTTACACAAGTAAATCCAGCTGTTGTAAAACTTAATGGTCAAGCAAATTACACTCTGCAAGAACCTGTGACCACTGCGACATTCCCGTGGTCTTCTGTATTAACTTTGGGTGGCGGTAATAATGCACCGTCTGCCGTAACAATTGCAGTTGTTCACACTGACTCTGCAAAAAATCACAGCGCCTATACAACCGTAACTTCATACAAGCCAAAAATTGCAAGTGATTTTTCAGTTCCGCATCTTCAAACTTTAATGACATTTGATCCAAATTACGGAAACGTCATTACTAACGAACAAGATTCTAATATTGAAGTTACTTCAAGTGTTGAATTCCTTCTTGGATCAGTAAAGGGTCAACGTTCTGCTTCTCCAAACTACGGTATTGAGGATATTCCTTTGTCACAAATAAACACTTCAGATATTCAAAGTGCAATTTCAAGGTACGAGCCGCGGGCAAAGACCACGGTAAGCATTCTTTACGATAATTACAACAACGCCACCTTGAACGTCTCAGTTCAAAATCAAAATAATGGAGGGGCACAATGAGTTCTTTAAATGGTTACATTGACATTCCAATCACAACCGACAGCAAAACACTAATTCAGACAGCTCTTGCTAACATTTCTAATCAGATTCCTGGATGGGTTCCACGAGAAGGAAACCTAGAAGTTCTTCTCCTTGAAGAATTTGGTCAAATGGCCGCAGAAATTGCAACCGCAGCATCCGGCGTCCCCGCATCAATTTTTAAGTACTTTGGTGGCCTTTTGGGTCTTACTCAGCAAACTGGAGTTCAAGCAGAAATTAAGACGCTTTGGACGCTGGTTGCCGTTCCACCAGTTGGCGGATACCTCATCCCCGCAAACACGATTGCGGGCTTCAGTTACCAGGGGTCTACTTACACCTTTACTACAACCGTAGACACTCTAATACCGCCTTCTAGCGCCCTCTCAACGGCTTCTGGTGACGGCACCACTCTTACGCTAAACACCGTAGCCGCTCACGGTTTCCAGGCGGGAACAATTGTAACCGTTTCTGGCGATGGTACGAACACCTATAACAATTCTTACACCATTTTGACAACCCCAACACCGACCTCTTTTACTGTGGCCAGCACGGTTTATGGGACAGCAACATTTAGCGGTGCGGTTGCGGCGGTTAAGTCAGCTTTCATTACCATGAAAGCAACGGACGTTGGTTCGTTCTACAATATTTACACGCTTTCTGGACTTAATCCTCTAACAACATACCTAACACCAGCAAACACCTCTCCGTACCTTGCAAACATTCTTGTTACGGCTACTTCTTCCAGCGATGCAACCCTAACTACTGGTGTTGACGCTGAAACG
>Ga0114962_10002340_pt1 | contig 15888 bp, 31 predicted proteins | sample C_130820_MF_Meta_FD_87017 | JGI IMG/M metagenome (GOLD analysis project Ga0114962, IMG submission 87017) | Freshwater microbial communities from Lake Croche, Canada to study carbon cycling - C_130820_MF_MetaG | ecosystem: Environmental > Aquatic > Freshwater > Lake | place: Lake Croche, Canada...
AACATTGGATCAGTCATCACTATTGCTCGACGTAACCTAGTGGAAATTTTCCTTAAGAGTGATTTTGATTACATCTTCTGGGTTGACAGCGATATGAAATTCCCAATTGATGCTCCGATGCGTTTACTAGCACGTGGCAAAGAAATTGTAGGTGCTAACTATCGCCGACGTCGTTTCCCTAATCCTAACTTCACAGGTATGAGTGGATCAGCAGGGTCTTTCCAAGAGTTCCATACCACTGATCAAAGCCCCCCAATGGAGTTGATTGATGTTCTTCCACATGGATTGGTATTGTGCAAACGTGAAGTCTATGAAAAGATTCCACAGCCGCATTACCTACAAGAATTTATTCCGTCACTTAATTTAGAAATTGGTGAGGACATTTATTTCTGTCAACAGGCACAGAAAGCCGGATATGAAATCTGGTGCGATCAAGAACTGAGTAGAGAAGTAGCACACATTGGTATTTTCCACTTTAACTATAACTTATCAGTTCCACAATAAACGAAAGGAACCCCCATGTTGTTCGAAAGCATAGAAATCCGTAAAGTATGTAATGGAGTAGTTGTTACATTACGCACTGATGAGGATGAGGATCAAGAGTATGTTTACGACACCGATAGAAAAGCCATTAAGTTTGTCAAAGAACTTCTTGAATCTAAAGATGCAGTAGCACAACCTGCGGGTTAAAATATGACAGTTAAAAAGAAATATAACATTGGAGATACAGTTTGGATCTACGGTGTTCGAAGAGCTAATGACAAATCCACACAAGGTACAGTAGTTAAAGCATTTAATATCGAAGGATATAATGATATGCACTATGTTGTATCTATTCCTACAGAGATTGAACCTTTGCTGGAAATTCGAACATGGCAGACTATTAGTCAGACTAAAGACGGGCATGTAGGTAGTTTGCGTGAAGCATTTAGTAATCCAGATGCGGCTCATAAGATGCTGGCCAGAACTGGAATGGCATTTATTTCGGATGCAGATGAAGATTATGACGGTGACGGACATGACGGTATGGGCAGTTTTGCTGACGAAGAAGATAACGTTAGCTCAGATACTATACATGCGGCATTAGAAAAATCACAAAAAGATTCTAGTCACGGTCCACTAAATCTTAAAACAGAAACCCCCAAACGTCGATACTTTAAAAAGAAAAAAGCATAATGAGTGCATTGATGCTAAGTGCATTAGATGATCTTCAGGCTGTAATGTTTAAATGGAAATCTCAAAAGTCTGTGATTAAGCCTACACTACATTTACGAGAATCTAACTGGTGGCGAATACAACTTGTAGAAGAAACAGATGAAGAATATGTCAAACATCCTGGACTAACATTCGATCATTGTGTAAAATTTGTTGAAGAAAAATTAAAAGATTGGCCTAACTGCAAACGAATGGCACACGATATGTGGGATTTTAAACATCGCAAAGATGCTGAAAAGTTTATAACACTATTTCATCTATCATGGGAACAGTAAGATATAAGATTGCTGAACAAAACGGACAAGAACTTGTTAAAGAAATTCACAAGGTAATTGTTCATCGATTTCAAGTAAGCGATGTTGAAGATCCTGATATCTATGCCGCAGAACCGTTATGGAACTGGCAAGAAAGTGAGCAGGGCAAGTTTGTCATGGAACACGCTATAGATAAACCTGAATGGCATAGACGCATAGATCATCAAACCTACGGTCATCAATATATTGTAGTAGCAGAACTTGAAGCAAAGAAGTTAAGTGAATTTTATCTAAGGTGGGGCAAACAATGGAAGTAAATCGAATTGGTAATACCTGTGTTGTCCAACAAGTGGGCAATAGCAGTAAGAATGTAACAGCAGAAGTACACGAGTTTAGAGAACACGATAAACTTGTAGTAGTGCTTAATAAAAGTGTCAAACTTCCAATGAAATGGAATGGTAGACTATATGAAGGTCGAATGGCTGGGATTGATTTTGTTACTGTTGGTCCCAGTGTAAATAAAGCAACAACAAGTATTAGAGGTTAATATGGCATTACTAGCAGTAGGTGATAAGGTAGAAAAGGTCAGCGGATACAAATGGCCGGGAATTGTCATATCAGTATTTGATACACTAGCTGGCGAACGTAGGGTTGTTGTGGAATGCACCACTCCAGAAGTAGCAGGCGCCCTGCATATCTATAACGAAAAACAATTGATGATTGTAGAATAGTATGAAAATTGACAATGTTACTGCATATAATAATGAAGTGTACCGTCATACACAAATTAAACATGCTGAACAACGTCATGCCGAACAAGTTCAAGAAGAACGTAGAGTTAAACACAATCGAGAAATCGATGAACAAAAACGAATTGAAATGAATCGCCGGATGAATCGTCCGGGACAAAATGTAGATAGGATGGCATAATGAACCCGTTTAGAGATCAAGAAAAATTTATGAGAGCCTGTGATCAAACTGTAGACTCATTTAATGAACTACAATATGCAATGTACGTTAAGCTCATTGACGAAGAACATCAGGAATTGTTAGAGGCAACACTATCAGATGATCATGTTGAACAATTAGATGCATTAATTGATATCCTAGTTGTTACTATTGGTGCTATCCATAGCATGGGTGCAGATGCAGAAGGTGCATGGAAAGAAGTAATGATGACTAACTTTGCCAAGATTGATAAAGATACTGGCAAGGTTCGCAAGCGTGAAGATGGAAAAGTTTTGAAACCTGTGGGTTGGGTACCACCCGATCTTAAACCATTTATTAAAGGAGAATAATATGTTTGGTGCAAATTATATAGGTGGTGGTATGTTAAATTACCGTTCTGCCAGCGAGATTAACTCAGCAATGGGTCGTGTCTACGGACACATGAGTCTAGCAGTTATTGTATCAATGATGGTCAGTTATTTTGTGGGTACTAGTCCAGAGTTGCTGGCATTCTTTTTTACCGGCATGCTAAAATGGGTTGTAATCTTTGCTCCACTTGCGGCAATTTTTGGTATTAGTATGGTACTAGCCAACAATCCAAGTAAGAGTATAGCACAGTTATGCTTACACGGATTTGCGGCCTTAATGGGCCTGAGTTTTGCTACAATCTTTGCTGTGTTTACTATGGGCAGTATTGTTTCAGCATTTATGGGTGCGGCTATCTTGTTTGCTGTAATGAGTGGTTATGGTTATTTTACCAAACGTAGTCTAGATAGTCTTGGCAAATTTATGTTTATTGGTTTGATTGCTATTGTTATTGCCAGTATTGTTAATATCTTTATTGGCTCAACTGTTATGCAAATGGTAATTTCTGCTTTGGCAATTATTATCTTTCTTGGACTTACTGCCTACGATACGCAACAGATCCGAGAAGAACTAAGTATAGATACTAGCCCAGCCGCTGAAGTTAGAGGAGCATTGACTCTCTATATGGATTTTATCAACTTGTTTATTAATTTGTTGCAATTATTTGGCGATAGAAAATAACAAAAGAATTTAGTTGACATTAACCAATTTTTGCAGTATAATAGTGGCTACTAAGGATTAATCATGGCACAGCATACACACTACTGGAGTTGTACTCCTTTTGCAGATTGGCTTCGCGGTACCAAAAAACTCAGCGCAGGCACAAGCGAAGAGTGGGACGAATGGACCACTCGGGCCCAAATGAAACACAACTTCCGCTACTGGTTGGCAGAAGAAGCACTTGGACATATACAAGACTTTGTAACCTGGCCTGTGAGGAAGATATATGATATCAAATACTACATTAACAACCGTTGGGTTACTCGCACTCATAGTCTCACTGCTCACCCTAGAGACATCAAGCCCGGGCAGTGGCAGGATGTTGGTAACAGGTTTCTACCATGCCTGTTTAACGAACTACAAGACTTTGTTGAAGTAGAGTCAGCATGGATGCACATTGCCTGGGGCAGTGCAGAAGACAAGGCCAAGTATGCGGCTCCATTCTGGGCCACAGGTTGGTTTCGTTGGAGGACTTGGCGTTGTCCACAAGCTGGTCTAGATCATCTTGATTGGGCAATGACCTTAACTAACAGCGATTGGTGTACTCCCGAAGATCCTAACTATGGTAAGCCAACTGGTCAGGCAATCCGTGCCAAGGAAATCAAAGAGCTGTATACTTGGTGGACTGTGACATATCGTAATCGTCCTGATCCATATGATGCTAGCGGGTGGACTGCGGCATGCGAGGCAAGTCGCATTGCCAACGGTGGCAGACTACGTTTTAGTGAAGAAAAAGATCCTGCTCTTAAAAAGGCCAGTGACAAGGCTCACAAGCTACTTCAAAAGATAGAAGCGGCATATGAGAAGGAAGATGAAGCTATGATGATTCGTCTTATTAAGGCTAGAGATAGTCTATGGACCTAAAAACACTCTGCTGTCAAGCACCAAAAAATTATTCGGAAGAATATGACTGTTACTATTGCGAACCTTGCAATGTCTGGTCAGAAGATAAGTGCGATGACCCAACATGTGAATTTTGTAATATTAGACCAGAAAGACCCCATGACCAAAGTATCGTCAAGCCCTGAGCGGCACACTTTTCAAAAAGAAGGCGCAATTAAACGGGCAGAAGAAAAGGGCGAAGAACCTAATCAAGCCTACATCGATATGTGGGACCAAATCAAGATTGACGAAGCTAATAAGATCAACGATCCTGCTTGGCAAAAAGACAACATGGAATATGATCTCCGTAGCACCAAATGGATCTGCGACAAAGTCAAAGAGTCAGATAACTATGCCCAAAATTTGTATGCGGCAATGTGCAATATGCAGTTCATTAAACTAGCTGTGATGCCCATTCTAAAAGATCAACGTTGGAGTGCCAGTTGGCGTCACAGTGGTGGCATAATTGCCGACATGCAAGAAAAAGGCGACTACATTGATTGGTACTGTAGCGGTATTGGTAACAAGGAAGCTGGGTTTGGATTAGATGGGTATGAGCCTACTCCTGATCCTGTAGGACGTGATTATGTACCAGAGGGAGTAGTTACTGATGAAATTCGAGAAGATTTGAAAAAATTAGGTTGGGTTGCTGTACCATGGGACGATGATGAGTAAGCCAATTGTACTATCCGAAAAAGCATGGCTTAAAATCTACAATCATATTGCCAAAACTTATCCTCCTAGTGTGTTGTTAATTCGTAACAAGATGAAAGAGGTACTAGGCTTTACCAGCAGAACGCATGAAGAGTGGATTGAGTACGATACCGTTGATCGCAGAAATGTCGGTTGGGGCACTAAAGAGTGCATCCAAACCATACATTTAGATTTTTATAACGAACCAAAACGCACAATGTTCCTGCTAAGATACAGCGAGTATTTGGACAAATCTGGTAATACCGAGCTTGACATAGAATAAGATTCAGTGTATAATATATACATACACTAGCAATAAGGAGTGCAAGATGGCAACAGTAGCAGGCATTAAGATCAAGCCCAAAGTTAAAAAAGAAAAGATCACCAGCGTTAGCATCCGTGAGAATGCTAAACGTGATTATAGTCCAAAGTGGGATGGTGCAGAAGGTTGGGATAGTACTCAATTTACTAGACATTTCCGTAACGCTATGGAATACTACCGTCTAGAAAAGACTACCAAAGAACTTAAACCGCAGATCATTAATTGGATGGCTCTTAATGATTACACCAAGTCTGAAATTGCGGCTTTTAAGAAGACCAAAGATAATCGTTGTTCAATGACTGTGGCTGCATTGGCCGCTTGCCTGCAGAGAGGCATGCCAGCAGTTCACGACGGATTTAACGAAGGTCGTGATAGCACTGTTTGGTTGCGTAAAGAAATTGCTCGAATTGTCGAAGACGGCAAAGACGACATTGACGATACCGAAACTGCTAAACCTGTGGCCAAGGCCGCAATATATGTTCCTAACATTCAAGATCGTTTGCGTGAAACCGCAGGTGAGATGAGTGAAGACATTGACTATGCTATTGACTCTTGGATCACTGACCCAGAAGCATTTGATCCTAAGGCAATTAAGATTGTTAATCTGTTGCGTGGCAAGGGTGCCAAGGCCGCTCATGCTCGTTTCATTAAGACTTTCTTTGCTCGAGATATGGCGGAGTTGCAAGAACTTGCCAGCGGTGAAGCTGATGTTCAATTGAAAGAAGGTTATAAGCATGTCAGCCGTAAAAATGTTAACAAGCTGATTGCCTTCTATGAAAGCATTATGACAGCCTGTGAGCAGATTGCCGCAGAAGCTAAGATCATGAAAAAGCCTCGTGCTAAGAAGATCAAGCCTGCAGAACAAGTTGTGGCTAAACTTAAATTCTGTGCCAAGGACGACAAGTTGGCTATTGTGTCAACTCCTCCTGCACAGATTGTCGGTGCTCAGGGTGTTGTAGTTTACAATACTAAGACACGTAAGATTGGTTATTACATTGCCACAAGTTCAGAAGGACTTGGTGTCAAAGGTACATCGTTGACTAACTTTACTGCTAAGAGTGAACAAAAGACTTTACGTAAGCCTCCAGAACAGATCAAAGAGTTCAAAGAGCAGAATACGCAAAAGCGTTTTGAAACTTGGTTTGTCAAGAGTGTCAAAACTACAGAGACTGTGCTTAACGGTCGCTTCAATGAAGATACAGTTATTTTGAAAGTATATAAGTGATACGTTTTTTAAAAATTGCCGGACTTACATTTATTTTTGTAGGACTATTGTTAGCCATGCTTGGGCTAATTGTTGTAGGCAATCATCTTCCTCAAGAACGAGTGTATGATTGCGGTATGGCAGAATGGCATCCAGACATCCCTGAGCAGGTTCGACAAGAGTGCCGTAAATTAAGATCATCTAAAATTACCTAAGGGAATATTATGGCCGGTTGGAATACAATTGAACGAATCCGTCGTATTGAAGAAGCTGTGGATAAACTTGGTTTTAAATTTAGCAAAAGCAAGCACAGTGATTGGACAGATGATCACGGAGCCTTGAGTCTTGTGCCAAAGGATTCTGATAGCTTGCCAATTTACAGCAGAGATGCGGAACTGTTTGTAGGTAGTTTGGAACGACTTGAAGATTGGTTGTCTGGTGTTCGTTGGGCACGTGAATATGACATGATGCTGAAACTGAGCGATGAAAAGAAACGTAAGCGCAAAGAACAAGACGAACGAAATCGTATCTTATTGAAGACTATTAAAGATAGCAAAATTCCAGAAGGAGTTAAAACGTGAGTACAGAAGAAGACAAATTTAAACATAGCAAACGCCTGCTAAAGGACGATGCACATATTGCCAAGCAGGTAAAGATTGCCAAATCACATGGCTTTCCAGTTAAGAACGATGAAGAACATCGTTTGCACAAATTAAGTGGAACTACCTGTGGTGATCCAAACTGTGCCATGTGTGGCAATCCTCGAAAGTTTTTTAACGAGCCTACACTGCAAGAAAGACGCCTTTTCCAAGATGTGGAAAAGATCACAGACAAACACAGTAACGGATTGAATAATGGCAAAGAAGATCTACTATGAGAAAAAAGGTCGTAGGTATGTTCCGGTGGCTGAATACGATAACGATTTCCTCGACAGTTTTACAACTGGTAATCACTTGGTTATGTGTTATCCTGGGGGGACTAGTCGTCGTTTTAACATTGATCCAGCATATGCTCCAATGATTGCCGCAAGTCGAGTAGCAGAAGATGCTATGGCTCGGGCAATTAGTCAAGCCAGCGAACTTCGTCCTAAACAAACACCGATTACTGAAGGACAGCGCAAGGCTTGGCGTAAGCTGGCCAAAGAGTTCGGTGATGAGTTAGCTACTTTGAACATTAATTGTTCTCGAGATATTGCCGAAGCTGGCATAAAGGCTTTACAAGATGAAGCAAAAGTGTTATACTCTAATGAGGCAGTGAAGAAAGCGTATGATCATTTCATACTAATATGTCAATTAACCAAGGAACCAAAATGATCTCTCTTAAAGAATTTATGGAAACTGTGAACTATAAAATCACCGAAGGTGATACATATGGATGGCAGTGCTACGGACCTTACCCATATCAGCTTAGTTCGTGGAACGGTGTCCACGGTAAAGGTGGTTGGAGTGCTAATATTGTATTCAGTACTAAGAGCCAAAAGGTCTACGAAGTAGAAATCTGTGACTATACTAATGACCGTGCATATCGTTTGATCAATCCTAAGTTCAAAGAAAAGTATAACAAGGAAGCCGCAACTCACGGCGAGTTTGCCAACCAAGCATGGGACGATGTTTCATTTACTGATCTTGAAACTGACGAAGATTGGATGGAGAAAGCAATGGCTATTGTTGCAGGTCAAGATTATAGCACTGATATTAGTGTTCCAATTGATTTGCCAGACCATGTATTGCTAGAAGCCGCAATGAATGCACATCGTCAAAATATTACATTAAATGCTTATATCAATAATGCATTGCGTGAACTGTTGGAAGAATACAAACGTGATCCAGAAAGTCTTAAGGCACGGGCAAAACTTTGGAAAGACGAAGATGACATTGCCTGATGAACGGTATCGTGCAGTAGTACAAACAATTAGTTTTCTAACAGAGATTTGTAATACTCCGCGTGTTCCGAAAGTAATCAAGCAACAAGCAAGATCTTTACTACGGCATTACCCAAGTGCGTGGGATATGAAACGAGCGGCAGAAAACTGCCCCGATGTGTTTCAAGAACGTATGGAACCTTTATATAGAATGGTCAAACAATATGAGCAAGACAAAACAGATAACTCTTGACGGTGAAGCCGCAGATCGAATTACAGTTTTAAATCTCAAAGAGTATCGAGGATATCTTAAAAAAGAGTTAAAAAACTGGAAGAAGAATCCTAAAACAGATTCTAACCCGGATGGATATTGGTTACATCCAGAAGATGTAACAGGTAATATTCAAGCAATTGAAGCATTAAACTTAATTATCAAACACTTTGGGGAAGAATAATGAAACAAGAACTAGACGAACTACTTTGCAAGAAGTATCCAAAGATGATGGTGAACCGTGACAAGCCCATGCAGGAAACTTGTATGTGTTGGGGCTTTGCTTGCGGAGATGGTTGGTTTAATATCCTGGATCAACTCATGGGCAATATCCAGCATTACCTTGATTGGAAGAACAAAAAAGAAGAAGCGGTGCCACAAGTAACATTGGACCAAGTTAAAGAAAAGTTTGGTACGCTACGTTTTTATTATACTGGTGGTGACGACGTCATTGACGGCATGGTGCGTATGGCAGAAAGCATGAGTGGAGTAACCTGTGAAGAATGTGGTAGTCCTGGTAAACGTCGTGGTGGCGGATGGGTTACTACTCTTTGCACAGAACATGCAGAAGCACGTGGCATTTATACAAACGAAAGTTTATAAAATGACTGCCTATGTTTGCTACTTTGATAGTCTAGGTTTTGAATGGATCTTTAATGTCACTGACTACGAAAAGAAAAAGGTCATGGCATACTTAAAGGGCGAGAAAAAGGTTGACTTACCAGTACCAAGACATGCTATACTAAGAGCTAGGGCAAATCCACAACGATTTCCTGAAATCTGGGCTTTTGAAAGCGATATGGAATTAGATGATCTAGAAATGGTAGCCAAGGATAGTCCGCAGGTATTGGTAGATGCTATTCGTAAATGCGGTCAAAATATTTTTAAAACACACAAAGAAGAAAGTATAATTGTATGAAAGTTGGATTAAGCTACAGCAGATGTGTCCTTGACATTGTTGAAGGTCGCGTAGATATTGAAGATGTATTAGTAGTAGTTGCCCGCACTGACTTTGATCCAACCGTTGACGATCAATGGGCAGGAATCTGGGAAGGTTACTGCTACGGTGGCCTGAGTATGCCCGAGTGGGGTCATTACGACTACAATAGCGAGGAAGATGAACTCAAGTTCCGTAGTGTGAGTACTATGCTATGGGAACAAGGTAAGTTGCATCAGCCTCGAAAATTTGGAGCGCACCCAAAGCGTAGACCGGAGTTTTGGCTTGAGACAATGTTGCCCAGCGAAGAACTAGATCGCAACCCAGCTGTTAGAACAGCTTGGGAGCAATTTCAAATAGTTGCCGGACTATCCGGTGTTAAAATAGACAAGGATTATCAATAAAGGATTTTTATGACACTTGTACCAATGGTGGTCGAAAAGACCGGACAAGGCGAACGTGCCTTTGATATTTTTAGTCGTTTGCTCAATGAACGTATTGTGTTTCTTAATGGACCAGTTGATGACGGAAGTGCAAGTTTAATTGTTGCACAGATTCTACATTTAGAGAGCGCCGATAGTGAGAAAGATATTCACTTTTATATTAACAGCCCCGGTGGTGTGATTACATCAGGTATGGCTATCTATGATGTTATGCAATTTGTCAAACCTAATGTGGCAACCTATGTCATGGGCCAGGCTTGTTCAATGGGAAGTTTCCTAGCGCAAGCAGGTCATCCTGGTAAGAGATTTATGCTTCCGCACAGTCGTCACATGATTCACCAGCCTAGTGGCGGTGCTAGAGGCATGGCCAGTGACATTGAAATTTCCTACAAAGAAATCATGCATATGAAAACTATGTTAACTAAGTTGTATGTCGAACATAATACAGCAGGCAAGAGCTATGCTGATTTTGAAAAAGATATGGATCGAGATACATTTATGAGTGCAGAAGAAGCATTAGCCTATGGTTTGTGCGATAAAATTGTTACTCAACGATAGGCTTACTAAATAGTAGGCAGCGGTCTTTCTACGCCATTCATCCCGCTTTATAAACTCTGCATGTCGTCAAACTTGCTACCTTATATAAAGGAGACTAGAGATGGCAAAATTTTTCTCAACAAAACATTACGGACACAACATTGGTCTGTCAGCGGTATTCCGTCAACCAAATGCAGATCACAGTCACTGTCATTTGCTACACGGTTACAGTCTAGCGTTTACATTTACATTTGGTTGTGATACATTAGACAACAAAAACTGGGCAGTGGACTTTGGCGGACTCAAACCGCTCAAGGCCTGGCTAGAAGACCACTTTGATCACAAGTTGGCTTTGGATAAAAACGATCCATATTTGGCTAAATTTCGAGAACTGGAAGCATTGGATCTAGCAGAGATTCGTATCTTTGATGGCGTGGGTGCAGAGAAGTTTGCCGAACATGCTTTTAACTTTGCTAACCAATTGATTCGAGAAAAGACCAACGATCGTTGCTATTGCGTTAGGGTAGAATGTGCAGAACACGGTGCCAATTCGGCTACCTACGAAGGATAATTCAATTGTGGCGTCTTTGGGCCAAAGCCCTTGGAGAAAAAGCAGGCAGTACAGATCAAGAAGCAGATAGAATTGCTTTGATCCGTACTGCCATTGTTTTAACATATATAATAACAAACTGCTTTATTATGGCAGGTGTAATAAGACATTGGAATTAATATGAACATGACAGATAAAGATTGGTTAGAAAAAGTAACCATAGCGTATCAAGAATACTCTAAACAAGTGGGTCCAAAACTTGATATTGAAAATTTTATTAGTTGGCTATATAAGCAATATGGCATTGTAGAACCTAATAAAAAATCTGATTGACATTTATCAAACTATAGTGTATAATATATACATGTCAAACTTTGTTAATATGAATATGATGTATTCTATCAAATGGCGTCAGGCCTATCATAATTGGGAACCTATTGAATTACCAATTACTAATTTTACAGAGGCTATGGCAATTATTAATGCAATTAGGAGCAAACTATGACCACTTCAAAAACGTCATGGACCGTTACAGTAGAAGAAGCAGATGATGGCAGTGGTGATCTTGTAATGCCTCTTCCGCAAGAAATGCTTGATCTACAAGGTTGGGTAGAAGGCGACACATTAGACTGGATAGATAACAAGGATGGCTCTTGGAGCATCCAGAAAGTAAAAAATGACTAAGAAAATCGGCTTTGCCTGCAAATGGATCGATCATGCAGGGCAGGTTAACGGTATTAAACCCACAGACGATGCTAAGAAATATAATACAGGTAGCACCACCGTTGCCTGGTTAAATAGACAAAGTAGAGAAGTTGCAGAACAAAAGTTATGGGATTTAATGGAACATAACCTTGAGTCAACTCGTAAACTTGTAGAAAGAGTAGGTAATTTAGATGTTAATCTTAGAATGGTTAGGCTTAGCAGTGATCTGCTTCCTGTGTATACTGAATCTTCTTGGCGTTACTTTTGGCGCAGGGCAGATGTTATTCAATATCTTGAACGCTATTTTTGCCTTATTGGTGATAGTGCTCGTCGAAGCAATACCCGTCTTAGTTTTCATCCTGGCCAGTTTACTGTGTTGGCTAGTGATAACCCAGACATTGTTAACAGAAGTATAGAGGAGTTTGAATATCATGCAGATATGGCCAGGTTCATGGGCTACGGTAAATCCTTTCAGGACTTTAAAATCAACGTCCACATTAGTGGTAGAGCCGGTCCAGCCGGTATCAAGACTGCCCTCAAAAGACTTACCCCCGAAGCAAGAAATTGCATTACCATTGAAAATGACGAAATTACCTGGGGAATCGACTCAAGCATCGAGCTCGGGAACGACCTCGCTCTGGTGTTAGACATACATCATCACTTTATTAAAACTGGAGAATACATTGCGCCATCTGACGAACGTGTTAAAAGGATTATCGATAGTTGGCGCGGTGTGCGTCCTACTATGCATTACAGTGTATCTCGCGAAGATATACTCACAGATCATTCCCCAACACAGCTACCCAATCTTCAGACCCTCTTAGAAAGTGGACATAAGAAGGGAAAACTCAGGGCACATTCTAACTTTATGTGGAATAAAGCTGTTAACGAATGGGCACTGAGTTTCACCGACCAATTTGATATCATGGTCGAGGCTAAAGGTAAAAACTTGGCCAGCTTCGCACTACACGAGCAGGCTAAGGAATTAGGCCTTCTTTGATCTAGGTTTCTTTTCAGCTTTTACAACTGTTAATTTAGGAGCCCTGGTTTTTGCTGGGGCTTTTTCTTTGACTGTTGTTTCTGCCTTAGGAGCACGTGGCTTACGTGGCTTTTTAGCAGGGGCCGCCATAGTTGCTTCTGTTCCTGCAGGCACAACTTCTACAGTTGAAGAAGATGTTTGCTCTAATGCAACTACTAAAGGATTTTTTAATTCCTCTTTCATTGGAGCCGCACTAGCTTCGACCGGAGCGATTTCAACCTTGTAAGGTGTAGGAACAGGTGTTACTTCAGCAGGCTTGCCAACGAAGAACTCTTTGATTTTTTTAAACATGGTACTATTTTCCTTTAAATTAAAGTATAATATATTTAACCTCAATAAATACCTGTGGGGAAAAATAATATGTCAAACAAAAACGAAATACTAATTGAAGAGTTACCCGACGACGAAGATTTTGATGATGACGATTTTGATGAAACTGACTACGGTTTTATTATTAACGCAGATGGATCATTAAAAACTATGATGATTCCAGAGGATTTAATGGATGATCCCCCAATAGAAATTAAACGGATATTAAAAATATTTGGTATTAAGAATATCCATACATTAGAACCAAGAACCCTGCATTAAACTAGTTGCCATTTTTAGGTAAATACCCACATAATGGCTACCTCATTCCTAACATTCAACCCTACAATTACTAATCCTGTTCCGATCTATGTATATGATCCGGATTCAGGAAATACTGCACAACCGCCTGGAAATGGCGCTTGGAGTGTTGCTAAACGCTGGCAAGGTGGTTCTTCCACATCATTTACCCAACCTGGTGACAATCAATTTGTATCTAATTTAGACACTGCAAATTTTCCATTTAGAACAGTGGCAGGCGGTGGGCCGCATAATGCATTGCTATACCAAAATGCACCCGGTACGAGACAACGTCCATTTGGTGATTTTTTAATAATGTCATGGGTAGCTCAAATAGATAGTTTTTCTGAGGTAGGAGGCGGAGTTGCACAATTAAGTGCATATATGTTCCTTAAAGATCCCAAAGGAAATTTCTTTGTTGTATTGTTTAACATATATGATAATCGATATTCAACTTATACGCCCGCTATAGGCAACGATGGTGCTACATTTTTTGCAACAACTCCTATAGGAAATACACGTTACTGCCAAAGTAATAATGTACCTATTGTAAATGCAACGTTGGGTCAGACAATAACTTTTGATTTGACTTTTACAAAAGCTCATATGTTTAACATATTTGCAGATTTACAGGCACAGGGAATTACTGTAGAATATCCGTATCCTTTTGATTGGGTAGTACATGAAGTTGGTCTACTACACGAAATCTATACATTTAATAATCCTAATATTGAAGTACAAAATCAAGCATCGTTTAGTTCACTCAATGTAGTAAATGCCACCTACGATATACCATCTGCGTTTTCATTTATTGGTAGCGGCGCGACTTACAGCACAACTGATGTACCCGGTCTTCAAAATTTTCCAGATGTGTATATGATTCAGAAATCAACTGCAAATGGTTACAATCAAGGTGCAGGGCGACAAATTGTCACGTATAAATGGCGCAGTCATAGATACTTTGAACTTAATCCAGTTGCCCACGTGGCAATGATCCTTAGACACAATGTAGACAGAATTTCTGAAATTGTTCGCATAAACGAAGGTACGGGATTATTATTTGGAAATTTAAGCGGGTATTATAATGCAAATACCGGACATTCTGGAAATCCCTTGTACCCGTCCACTATTGTAGAAACTTGGTGGAATGGTACCAACGACCTAATACCATATACTAGTCCGGTGCCAGGAGTTAATACTAACACATGGAATGGTATTTTACAAGATGATGTAACCTATGATGTAGAAATAGTTGCCACGGTTGATTCTCTAGGAAGAAGTCTAGTAAGTTACAAATTGTCTGCTGGGGGAGTTTTATTACTTTCTATCCCACCGACATTAGATAATAATACCTATTATGATAAAACACGCACAGGATTTATAATAGGTCATGTATTCCAAGGCGTTGGTGAACCTTATACGCCTGTTCCTGGGTGGAACATAGACATTACTAATTTTGCAATAACTTGGGCACCACTGACCGCAACATATACTATTGTTCCGGATAAAACTACAGTCAACGAAGGAGATAGAGTTACATGGACTATTACTACTACCAACGTTGCAGATGGTACAACATTATACTGGACCAATGCAGGCACTACCAACGGATATGATTTTAGTGATCTTGTTGTAGGACCGTCAACTGGCAACGACGGATATGTAACTGTTACAAACAACTCAGCATCATTTTATAAAACATTGGCCAACGATTTCATTACCGAAGGCCCTGAAACTATTACTATACAACTTAGGACCAATGATTATCCAACCTATACTGTAGTAGCAACAGCGGCAACTGTAACAGTAAATGACACCAGTGTAACTCCAATAACTACAACAACATACAGAATTAGTCCAGATAGGTCTACTGTCAATGAAGGAGAAATGGTAACGTGGAACATTGCCACAACTAATGTACCGGATACTACTTTATATTGGGTAAACACCGGAACTACTGTTGGGGCAGACTTCAGTGACTTTGTTGCGGGACCCAGTGACGGACTATCCGGGGCTGTTAACATTGTTTCCGGTGCTGGCTCGTTTACAAGAACGCTGGCCAATGATTTGTTAACTGAAGGTCCTGAAACTATAAGAATGAATCTTAGAACAGGTTCCACAGTAGGGACTATAGTGACAGCTTCAATTACAGTCACGGTACTTGATACAAGTATTACACCCCCTGTTGGTACTCCCACATACGTTATACAACCTGCAGGTTTATATCTTAGCACAGTTAACGAAGGAAGTACTGTACAATATAATATTATAACCTCCAACGTTTCCACTGGTACTACTTTATATTGGTACAATGCTGGTTCAACTACTGGCC
>Ga0114962_10002341_pt1 | contig 15887 bp, 13 predicted proteins | sample C_130820_MF_Meta_FD_87017 | JGI IMG/M metagenome (GOLD analysis project Ga0114962, IMG submission 87017) | Freshwater microbial communities from Lake Croche, Canada to study carbon cycling - C_130820_MF_MetaG | ecosystem: Environmental > Aquatic > Freshwater > Lake | place: Lake Croche, Canada...
CATAGCCACAGAATTCTAAATCTTCGATTAATCCGGGATTACCAATATTATTTAATTGTTGTTGAAGGAAGTTTCTATCTATATCTAACATTAATAGTTTGGTGTGCAGCTTTCCTTTCTTTTTTAGAATAGATAATGCTTTTAAAACACCTGCTACATTCTTTTTTGGGTCTGTGTTTCCTAAGTAAAAGATGAACTTATCTGGTAATGAATATTTATTTTTTATTTGCTTTAAAACATCTTTATCTTCAACTCTTTTAAAGTGTTTGCCCACTCCATTATAAATAGTTTTTACCTTATCATCCTTATACCTAAAATGTTTCTCTATAGTGTTCTTTTCAAAATCTGAAACTGTAATAATTTGAGATGCTTTTTTTACGACCTTGGGTACATTCCATCTGCGATAAAAGTTTCCCATGATTTGATAGGTAGTGCCTTTTGTCAAATTTATTTTTTCTAAATAAATAATGTCATGTAGGGTAAGAACAAGTTTGCATTTAAGACTTATCGGAGCAGTATTACTGGTGCAATGGAGAAGATCAATTTTATCTTTTTTGGCTTGCTCTGGTAATAATATTTGTTCCCAATATGGATAAGGCGATTTAGGTATATTCACAATATGAAAATTCTCTGAAGGTCTTAATAATTGGTTATCTTCATCCTCCTTTACATAAATGAAATATTCGTTCTTTTTATCTATTGTTTGCAGGTTCCGAATAAGTTCCAAAGCAACCATGTCCATTCCATGTTTTTTCTTTCTAAAAATTCGTTGAGCCTCAATTCCTATTTTTGCCATGATTAATTGGAATTATCATCATTTTTCTCAATTTCACTAATATAATGATGTTTAGTATGTATAAAGTTTTTATTGGCATTTTTAGATCTAAACAAAGCAATGATCATTAAGTAAAATGCCTGTGGCACTCTGAATGCTGCTTGCAGTGTTTTGGTATTAAAATACTGAGGTGGAATAGAAATAATATAACTCATGGTGCAAAGTAGGAAGCAAACCATAAAGAAATTTCCAAACATAAATACATCGAAAAAAATCGTTGTTGATAGAATGGTTACAAGCCCATATAATAAGATTCTAGGTAATAGTATTTTTTGTAATGCTTTATCAAAATAGTCGAAGTTTTTATGAAAAAGCAAATGGTAAATTCCTTCAAAAATAAACAAGTTAAAATCGAAAAACTGGGAAGCAATCCATCTTCTTCGTTGTTTAGCAAAAACAGCTGAACTGTCTACTTTCTCATCATACACTATGGCTTCTGTTTCGTAATGAATTTTTATTTTATTTCGTAAAAATACTGCTTCAATTTCTTTGTCTTCAACTGCAGAATCAATAAGCTTCATCGTGTCCTTAAAGAAGTGATAGTTAACTGCCTTTCCTGATCCAGATAAGGCTGCAGAAACTCCTAATGCTATATGTCCTTTTCTGAAAATTTGATTGTTTATTTCTTCACTAATTCCATCAAGAATGGCAAATGATGTATTTAGGTTTTTAGCCATTCTGTGGCCTTGAACCACTATTTCATCATTCTGCAATCTTAAGTTCATTCTTTCAAGAAACTCTTCATGCATAATGTTATCTACATCAATGATTACGGTATAATCATATTCATAGTCTGGAGTAATTGCTAAAACAGTATTTATTGATTTTGCTTTTGAGCTCTCTTCAAATTTTACGGGTATTACACTTATAGGTTGTTTTATGAGTTGGTCGATGGTATCTTTTTTCAATCCATCTGCAATTACAAGAATATGATATTTATTGCTAGGATAGCTTTGTTTAAGATTCTGTTTAACTGAATTAATAATTATTTCATCACTTTTATATGCTGGAATAAGGACCAAAAATTTATTCCTTTTTTTAAGAAGTAATTTTGAAAAATCAGTATCTTTATAAAAGTATGCCGAAAAAGCATAAACAGTTATATATAGAACATTAAAAGCCATATATAACATGACCAACAATTCAACAATATGGAATCCAATCTTCAGCACTTGGCAATATTATTATTATTTTCTTTTCTACTGTTTATTTAGTGTTAATTAAAACACCTTGTTTATTAATCTTTTCTTATGTCTAATAAAACATTAGCGCTATACCAACAATTCATTAACAGCTAATGTATTTTTATTACTATCCATCAATGGTGCAATACTCAAGAATACCATGCTTAAATACATCAAAGCTCCAAGTGGAGCTTGACCAAATACGGGATTTCCAAAACTAGCAACCACCACACCCACAAATCCACCATATATTGCCATTAGCTTTTGTTTTAAATCAGGATTTCTTGTTTTATAAGTATTGTGAAAGCCCATTATTATTACATAGGTTATTGCTAAAAAGTGAAGTGCTAATCCAATCACTCCGTTTTCTACCCAAATATTAACAAACCAACTATCTACAGGAATTTTTGAAAGAAAACTACCTGGATAATATTTATTTGCCCAATAATAAGAGGATCCAATACCATTACCGAAAGGTCTGCTCTCTAGGTATTGCCTTAAAGTTTTTTGGTTGCCCAGTCGAACCAATAGGGAGGCATCATTTGGATCAAGTGCGGTTCTTAACCTAAATATCTGGTAATTGCTGTTTCCAATAAAGGTAAACTTTAGGAATGCAAATGCAAATGCCCCTATTACTAAGCCAATTGATAATATTTTAAATCGTTTTATCAAAAAGAGATATAAAATAAAACCTGTTACAACAACAAACAATGGGCCCCTACTCGCTGAAATGGTAAACCCTACAAAGCAAATTAATCCAATTACCAAGTACCGTATTTTCCTTTTTCTTTCATAGGGTCCTAATGCCATAACCAAAGCAATAAAAGATGCATAGGCCATAGTGGTTCCGTTTTGTCCTGCATCTGAGAATAATGAAAAGGCTCTTAATCGTCCATCAATAAAGTGGGTCACATTTCCAATGGTATCAAACCACCTCTGTTCGCCAAAGTCTAGTCCAATCGTAATTTGTTTCATTCCCCAAAGTGATGCAAATACCGACCAACCTAGAATTAGTTTAATGAAATGATCTAGGTCCTTTGGTTTATTATAAAGTAGAAGTGCTAAAGGCACAGCGGTAGCTGCGTAAAGCGAAATTCCGCGTATTGCGTAAAACCATGCTGTTGGGTTTGTTGATTCTGGATTTAATAGCTGTAATACAGTATACAAGAACCAGGATATAATTAGATAAAAAATTCCAGTATTTAATTGACGAAGAGACTTCCATTCAATTTTGGCGAGAGTTGAGAGAACAGTTAAGAATAGGATAATATCAACGAATAGTCCTAAGGGACCGCTCACGTACCGCGTAATAGCTACAAAAATAAAACTATAATGTAAGTAAATAATAATTCCATAATATGGATTTGCAAAAATAAGAACAACCGCTGTTACAATGAAAGGAATAAGTAATACTTGTAGTCCGGTATTTAAGTTACCTGTGGAAAGAACTATGGCAATTACAATACCTGCAATTAAAAAGCTACCTATAAGTCCTAAACTTATAAACGATTGGCTCAGTAATGATGTTTGTGCTTGAGGTCTCACTTATCTACTTGTTATTTGATTAAATTTTATTTTACATTCCAAAACACCAAACCTCATTGTATTTATAAAACTAACGTCTAGGTATTTTTTTAATAATATAAATCCGAAAATCATTCCACTGCCAAAGGTGAAAGTGGATACAATAGCAACAGCTTCTACACTACCAAATTGGAATATTCCAATATAATCACCTATAACATTTACGAACAACATTACCATAACTTTGAAAAAGTTCATCGCTGGACGATTTATTATATCCAACATGATGCCACTGAATTTATCCAAAGGAATGATAGCTGTATAAATAGAAAACAATCTTAGTAAAATTACTGCCTCTTGGTATTTGTCTCCACTTATAAGCCAAATGATTTGAGGGGCAAAAATTAAGCATGCCATAGAAAGAGGAAGTAGTAATAAAAACAGAAAACCTGCTTTACGCTCGAATTCATATTTTAAAAGTTTTATATCGCCTTGTGCATTCACTTTTGCCAACATCGGCAGAGTAGTTATTGCAAAGCTTCTTATTGGAAGTTCAATAATTTCAATTACCCTGCTTGGAATACTATACAAAGCTACAGAAGCACTATTTAACATACCCCCAATAATATAACTATCAGAGTTCCTGATTAAGTTAGCTCCAATAAGTGTTCCCATGCTGTATTTGCCAAAGTGAAACAGCTCACCTATCCTTGTTTTAGTGAAATGATAAATCGAATTTACACCTGCCCAGCCTTTTATAATGCTATATAAGCTCGGAATAATTTGTGAAAATAAATAGGCCCAAAATACCGATAAAAATGAGCTTCCGTTATAAAAGAATATAAGGCAAAATGAAATGAAAATTATTTGGGTTAATAATTTTACGATACTCATTGAAATGATTTCAAGCTTTGCGTTTAAATACCAACTAGAAAAATTATGAGGTAATGAAGTAACCGCAAACAAAGCGAACCATGCAAAAAAATATTGATATTTGAGTAAAATATTAAACCTATAAAAAATAATATACAAAACCCCAATTATAAACAAGTAAATAATAGTGATAATGGATGAAAGTAGTAATGCCGATCCTACAATATTTTTTTTCTCCTCCTCATTTTGCGCCTGGGCAAAATTTCTAATGAGGGCATTCAGAATCATACCTGATCTGAGTGTTTCAAAAATGCTGTAAGTAGCCAAAAAGATAATCCATGTTCCGAAATCGTTTTCAGGCAGATGTCTGGCAAGAATGGCAAAAGAAAGTAACCCTAATAATGCCCCAATGCCGTTGCCAGCTAATGAAGCAAAGCTTTTGCTTTTTATTAGTTTAAGGATACCTTCCATTTATCAATATCGAATTAAATTGTTTCAACCTCTTCAGTTGTATTATCTTGTAAGGTTGAATTTTCAGTCAATAATCTCGAAGGGTTATTTGTGCCTTTTTTAATGCGATGAATATATCTACTGCCAATCAATGTTTCTAGATTGTCTGTGTCTACATGGTTTAGCCATAACATAATTCTGTTGTCGTGGCCCGATGCTTTTCTATATAAATTGAGAATTGAGTTGTCTGAGTTGGTCCAAGATCTTCTCGCATCAAGCATCATTAAAGATAACCTTGAGTTTTTTACTAATTGATTTGGCAATGCATTTATGCTTATTGCTGGAATTTCTAAAATAACGAAATTATAATTTGAGCCGTTTACTCTTGAAAATTCTGGTAATAATGAGTCTACTGATTTTGCTCCAAATAATTTACTTGTAATATCATATTTGGCTATTCTCAATTTTCTATCATCAGTTTCTGAATCTTCAATGCTATCATCATTGGTGATAAATAATACAGAACTATCCAATGAATATAATTTCTCAGCTAACTTTAAACCAGCATATGTCTTGCCTTCTTGTTCTCTCGAACTTAAAATAGTTATTAAATAATTATTACTTACGTTTTCTCCACTTTCAATTTCAATTTTTAAATTTGAAACAGCATAATCAAGTAAAGTATTTTCAATTTTATTAATTGATAGGTTGTTTAATCCAATATTATCTGGCAAAGCACTAAAGATTTTTAATCCAGTTAATTGTTCAGCTTTTGTGGTATTTTTAATTGATGAATCCAATAATTCCTTTGTTACAAAGTAGGCTAAAATTAGGAAGAATGAGGTTACAAATGAAATGATGATTAATAATAATCTACGTGAAGATAGTGGTTTTAAAGGGAAGGTAGGATTATCCATTACTTGCAAATTATTGCTTAACTCAATGTTTTGTTGACGTAATTTAGCCAAATGCAGTCCATGTAAAATTTCAAGATATTGTTTTTCGTTTACACTTACTTCTCTTTCTAATCTACTAATTTGCATACCTAATGGTGCAAATTCGTTGTATTGTCTATCAAACTCTTTTCTTCTATCAACATACACATTCAATCTAGCATCTGCCTCATCAGCACTTAAGATTTCTTCTAACCAGCGGTTCAATAAATTTTGCTGTGGTACACCTTCTATTGTATTGTTTAAGCTATAAGCTTGCAATACATAAAGGCGAATTTCCTTTTTCAAATCCTCTCCTTTTTGTGCCAATCTGGTAATATCTTCCTTTGGATTTGAATATAATTTTGATCTAACCAACTGCTCGTTAATTATTGAAAGTTCTCTTCTTAGTTTATTCAAGATTTCATTATTTTTTAATAAGATTTCTCTGGATTCTAATTTGTCTTCTAATCTGGCTATTGCTCTCTTTTTGCCTTCATAGTTCATTAGCTCTTTATAGTAATCTGTTTCATTGTCTTCTTTGGCTTCAGCAATAAATTTTGACTGCTCATTGTAATTAATAATTTTGTTTCTAATGCCAAAATCTTTCAACTTATTTTCAGAGTTGTTAAGTTCACCTGCTGACTCTCTTAATCTTGCTTCAAACCATTTAACTACATTTATGGTTTCAGCACCTTTTAAATATTTGTATTTGGTTATAAAAGATTCAGATAAGAATTTAACTGTATTTACGCAAACTCCGGGATCGCCTGCCTTATAAGATATATCAATGAAATCGGAACTAGATTTTCTTTCTGCTGTTAAATTGGATAATATAGTTTCAATGCTGTAATATGATTTAGGTGTATTCAATAATTGAAGCACTATATTATCACCACTTGAATTTTTAATCTTTGTTATTTTGTCCACTGTAGCAGCAAAGTTTCCAGAAATGATCATTTGTGACCTGTCCTCTTCAGATACGAGTGCACGAAGTCTTTCAAATCCTTCTTGTCCTAATATGGCTGGATCAGGTTGTTCCAATAATAAATGTTGAGCCAATAATTTTATAGATACCTCTTCAATCGTATTTTTTGATTTTACGGTTGTGATTAAATTATCGAATGCATTCGTTACTGCGAAATAATCTAGCGTGGATTGTGCCCCTTCAGTTGAAGAAATACTATAACCAGATGCAATACCCGTGTATATTGTGGTGCCTGAAACGAATTCCTTAGGCAATCTCTGTGTTAGAAAGTAAACTATAACAGCAATTAAGGTTGGAAACAATATCAACCAAATTAGGTTACGTTTTAAGATTCTGATAAACTGTGAAAAAGTCATTTTATTTTCGTTTTAAAGTTGTTAATTTAACACCTAATGTTACTTGAAGTCTTTCGTAAAAATTTATATAATTTTTCTTAGCTTCTTCATCTGCTGCCACAGCAATTGAGTATACGTTGCGCTGTCTGGCAAATTCATTCATTTGTATTGATCCTTCCTTGTATTCTTTTTCCGCCAATCCTACTGCCACCAATTGAAGAATCATATCCTCGTTTCTTGCTTTCCATAATTTTTGCCAACCAATCATATTTGTATAGAAATCGGTAAGGGTTTGTTTTGTTGTAAGTGCTTCTACATCTTTTTTATGTTTTGTTGCTTCCCATAATTCTTCTGCTTGCCTTACCCTTGGTTTGCGTCCTATGAAATCAAAAACTGTTAATGAAATATTTATACCAGCCCTGTATCCTTGGTATTGGGAAATGAATTCAGTACCACCGTTGTTAGCTACAATTTGTCCTGAGAAAAATGGCAGGCTACCAAAATTATAATTAAAAAAAACACCAAGGCCTTGCGTCCACAATACTTTTACATACTTGATGTTCCAATACGCTGCATTTGCTTGCGATTGCTCTAATTTTTGTAAAGGATTGTTTTTTAGTGCTATGACATATAGTGAATCCAAAGGTGGTAACATATCCTCGATGTCAATCGATGGATTCAATAATATGGTATCGGCATTTACCTTGGTATTGTTTTGTGCGTTCAACTCTTTACCGTAAACACTTAATACCAAAAGAGTTATTGTTAGTCTGATTATACTCTTCATTAACTTATTTGTATTTTTCATTAAATTAAATATAGTTTATATCAAATTTGAGGTTAGGATTTTATCTAAATTCAACTCGTACAAAGTAAGTACTGCATATAATAGGGATGTATTATAGTTATTAACCTGCAATGTCGCAGTGTCTAAAAATTGAACATTTTTATTAAGCAAATTTTTATTTTACGTTTGTCATGAAATTGATTTTTAATATTTTATAATCATGGTAATTAAAGGCAGAGATATAGTTGTTGTGGGCCTACAGGCATGGGATAATGATATTGGTAGTAATTGTAAAAATATTGCAGCTGAATTTGCCAAAGATAATCGTGTTCTCTATGTAAATTACCCGCTTGATCGTATTACTATTAAACGTGATAGGGATAAGGGGCCTGTGGCTAAAAGGTTGGATTTAATAAGCAATAAAAAGAATAACATGGTACAGATTAATGACAGTATGTGGAACCTATTTCCAAATTGCATAATTGAGTCAGTTAATTGGCTACCTTTTACTTTTTTATTTAGGTTTATCAACAAAAAAAACAATAAAAACTTCGCATCTGAGATTCAAACGGCCATTAAGAAACTTCACTTTAAAGATATTATTGTGTTTAATGATAGTGATATGTTTCGAAGCTTTCATCTGAAAGAATTATTGAAACCAGCTGTATCTATTTACTACACTAGAGATAATATGATGAGTGTTGATTATTGGTATAAACATGGTCATAAATTAGAGCCTGAATTAATGGCTAAAAGTGATGTGGTTTGCGCCAATTCTACCTATTTAACAGACTTAGCTAAAGAACATAATCCTAATTCATTTTATGTTGGTCAAGGCTGCGATGTGAGTGCCTTTGATATATCTAAAATCTCCTCTAAACCTGATGATATAAAAAATATTACTTCGCCAATTGTGGGCTATATTGGTGCGTTGTTTTCGCTAAGGTTGGATATTGAATTGTTGGAAATGATTGCTACTAGAAGACCCGATTGGAGTATTGTCTTGATTGGTCCTGAAGATGATGCTTTCAAAAAATCCAAGCTTCATGGAATGGGTAATGTTTATTTTCTTGGGCTTAAAACAGGAGATGAATTGCCTGCTTATTTGGCTTATTTTGATGTGGCTATCAACCCTCAATTATTAAACGAAACTACTATTGGTAATTACCCTAGAAAGATAGATGAATATCTTGCCATGGGTAAAGCTACAGTAGCAACTGAAACCAAGGCTATGAGCATTTTTGCTGACTATACTTACTTGGCAAAAACAAAAGAGGACTATCTTACCCTTATACAAAAGGCATTGGACGAAGATAATGATGAGAAAAGAAATGCAAGGATAGAATTTGCACGCTCTCATACTTGGGAAAATAGTGTTGCTGAAATTTATAAAGCCATTAACTTCGTTGGCAAATAACATCAAGTAAATAATAAAAATATGTCTTTAGCCTCGTTTATAAAAGGAAACCCCAAAATTAAGAAATTTGTGCATTGGATGCTTATACCTAAAGGTCAAGCTAGACCAAGGGTTTGGGTGAAATTAGTTAATCCATTTATACACGCTTTTGGCAAAGGATCAAGGGTTGAAAAATGGGTGAGATTTGATGTTTTACCTTTTAATAAATTTGCTTTGGGTGCCAATTCTACCATAGAAGATTTTTGTACCATAAACAATGGTGTAGGTGATGTGATAATTGGAAGTGGTACGCGTATTGGTATGTCTAATGTGGTGATTGGCCCTGTTACGGTTGGCAATAACGTGATTTTTGCACAGAATGTGGTTTCAAGTGGTTTGAATCATGGTTATGAAATTATTGATATTCCTATATCAAAACAAAAAGTTACGATGGCCACCATTACCGTTGAGGATGATTGTTGGATTGGTGCGAATGCTGTATTAACAGCTGGTGTAACTATTGGCAAACACTCAGTAGTGGCTGGAGGAGCTGTTGTTACCAAGAGCATTCCCCCTTATTCTATTGCAGTTGGTAATCCCGCTAAAGTTATCAAACAATATGACCCAAATAAAAAAGAATGGGTAAGGGTATAAGGCATAGAATATAGCTTCTTGCGTTACTAAGAATTTCCTATAAGAGAATTATATTTTAAAGAAGGAAAAATGGAAGATTCGCTTGTTTTTTTTATTGAAACATGAGTGCTTTAAGCAGTAGTTATTTTTTTAGCTTCTGCTTCTTTTCATAATACTTACAAAACTCCGAAATCTTGCATTCCTCGCATTTGGGTGTGCGAGCCAGGCAAATATACCTTCCATGCAATATCAACCAATGATGTGCAGTTGCAATGTATTCTTGTGGAATGTTTTTTACCAATTGCTGTTCAGTTTGTAAAGGAGTTTTGGCTGCAGTCGTAAGACCTAAACGAGCACTTACCCTAAACACATGTGTATCTACAGCCATGGCAGGTTGGTTATACACCACAGATGCAATCACATTAGCAGTTTTTCTACCTACTCCAGGGAGTTTTACTAAATCTTCAATGCTTTCTGGAACTTTAGCTTCAAAATCTTTCACAAGCATTTGAGCCATGCCAATCAAGTGCTTGGTCTTATTGTTTGGATAACTAATAGAACGTATGTAAGGAAAAACCTCATCAAATTCAGCTTGTGCTAATTTTTGTGGTGTAGGGTAAATTTGGAAGAGGGGAGGGGTAACCATGTTTACCCTTTTATCGGTGCATTGGGCTGATAAAATAACAGCTACCAATAATTGATAAGGGTTTTCATATTCCAATTCTGTTTCAGCTATGGGCTGATTGGTTATAAAATAATTGAGTATGTTTTCGTAACGCTCTTTTTTTGTCATGAAAATTAAAATTGATTGATTGTATAAATTATAGGATTTTCCGAGCATTACGACTCATATTTTAAAAAAAGCGTTTCTCAAATATTTGGGAAACGCTCTTTTTGATTTTGAGTGCTTGAGAAAGTCCCTTTCCTTTGGAGAGGGATTTAGGGAGAGGCAATTAGTTTACCACCCAGGTTTCTCTACCTGCCAATAATTTATCTAAATCACCTGTACCTTTTTTCTCTTTGGCTTCAGCGATTTGTTCATTAAATAAATCATCAAAAGTCTTTTTGTTATTGTTTACATAAAACACACCAAAAGGACGTGGGAAATGGTTCTCTATGCTCGGATCATCATAGAAACGAGAGATGATGGTTGCTTTAACCAAATCTGTTTCATCATGCACCCATAAGTCATTTACTGAAACATCATTCAAGCTAACTATGACAGGTTTAAAACCATCTAGTTTAATACCCTTGTTATTGTTTTCGCCAAATATCAACGGCTTGCCATGTTCCATCATCAAGGTCTCATCTTTCTTGCTGCTTTTCTCGGTATAAACCTCATAGGCACCATCATTAAACACATTACAATTTTGATAGATTTCTACCAATGATGTTCCTTTATGGTCGTAACCTCTTTTGATAATGGCTTGTTGATGCTTTGGATCTCTGTCCATAGTACGAGCTACAAAAGTGGCGTCTGCACCCAAGCTTAATGCAATGGGGTTAAATGGATAATCAACCGAGCCCATAGGGCTAGATTTAGTTACTTTGCCTTGCTCTGATGTTGGGGAATATTGACCTTTTGTTAAACCATAAATTTGGTTATTAAACAACAATACATTCACATCAGGGTTTCTTCTCAAAAGGTGTATAAAATGATTACCACCAATTGACATAGAATCTCCATCACCTGTAATAATCCAAACAGATAAATCAGGGCGCGTTGCTTTCAAACCTGTTGCTATTGCTGTGGCTCTACCATGTATCGAGTGCATACCAAAGGTATCCATGTAATAAGGGAAACGCGATGAGCATCCAATACCTGAAATAAACACAAACTCTTCACGAGGACGACCCAAATCAGGTAGTACAGTTTGAACTTGTTTTAATATACTATAATCGCCACAACCTGGGCACCAGCGCACTTCTTGGTCTGATGAGAAATCTTTTGACTTTAATTTTTCTATTACTTTTTCCATTTTTTTATTAAGAATACTTAATTTTATTATGCAGTTTCTATTTTTACAGAGTTATCGATATCTATAAAATCATTTATATTTCTTGTTATCAAATTACCATTTACAAATTTAGCTGTAGCTAATATTATTGCATCTGGCAGCTTTATTTTTTTACTTTGATTAATTTTGTAATCAATTACTGTTTTAGCAATCTCTCTTCCAACATCAATAATTTCAACATTGTTAAAAAATCTTTCAATAATTACTTTTTCCTTTTCACTTATGTTTTTAAAACCACTTACTTCCATGTATGTAATTATTGAAACATAAAATCTATCATACTTTTCTATTAAATCATCAACATTTAGCTCTTGTTTCGATGCAAGAATAATAATGTTTGAATCAAGAACGGCACAATTACCACTCATCTCTAACACTTTTTTGCCAATCAATTACATTTTCTATATTGTTAAATGAAGTGATATTTTTTAAATCATTAAATATAGATTTCAATTGCTCTTTTGAGTTGTTTTTTACAATAACACTTTCAGATAATATTATGATTCTAACTGTTGTATTATTTAGTGATTTATACTCCTCTGGTAAAGTTATTTGTCCATGCTCTACCTTTGTTGAAAATTCTAATGCATTCATATTATTGAGTTATAATTTATTATTAATACACCATTCTAAAACGCTTAAGCAAGAATTTCTTTTATCTTTCTTACCACCTCATCACTCATAAAAGGTTGCCCTTGAATTTTGTTATAAGGTATAGCATCAACAAAATATTTATCTCTAATAATCTTTACCAATTGACCATTATTTAATTCAGGCACTACAACGGTTTTAAAGTTCTTAAGAATGTCGCCCAAGTTTTTAGGGAATGGATTTATATACCTCACATGTGCATGAGAAACATTCAACCCTTCTCCTCGTAAAATGGTAGTGGCTGTTTTCAATGCACCGTATGTTCCACCCCAACCAAGAATTAATAAATCTCCAGTTTCAGCACCTGTATCTATGGTTTGTAAAGGAATATTATCAGCTACTCTATCTACTTTTTCTTGACGCAAATGGGTCATTAGTTCGTGGTTATCTCCATCGTAACTAATATTACCTGTTTCGTTTTGTTTTTCTAATCCACCAATTCTATGCTCTAAACCTTTGGTGCCAGGAATTGCCCACGGACGAGATAATTTTTCATCTCTTAGGTAAGGCATAAACTTAGGGTCATCTGCTGCACGTTGTGGAGCAAACGATACTTTTATTTCGGGAAGATCATCGCTCTGAGGGAATTTCCAGGGCTCGGCACCATTAGCTATATAACCATCTGATAAAAAGAATACTGGTATCATGTGTTGCAGAGCAATTCTACATGCTTCATAGGCCATGGTGAAGCAGTCTGAAGGACTTTGAGCAGCTACAATTACAACTGGACATTCGCCATTTCTTCCATACATGGCCTGCATCAAATCTGCTTGCTCGGTTTTGGTAGGCATACCTGTACTTGGTCCTGCGCGCTGAACATTCACAATCACCAGAGGCATTTCGAGCATAGTAGCCAAACCGATGGCCTCTCCTTTTAAGGCAATACCTGGCCCTGATGAACCTGTAATGGCCAAGCTTCCACCAAATGCAGCACCTATTGATGAACAGATAGCTGCGATTTCATCTTCAGCTTGGAATGTTTTGATATCAAAGTTTTTGTATTTAGATAATTCATGAAGGATATCAGAAGCAGGTGTGATTGGGTATGTGCCATAGAATAGTGGTAAGCCACATTTTACAGAAGCTGATATTAATCCATAAGCAGCAGCTTGGTTACCCATAATACTTCTGTATATACCCGTTTCCATTTGAGCAGGGGCCACATTGTAGCGGTTGGCAAACATTTCTGTGGTTTCTCCATAACTCCAACCTGCTTGCAATACCTTGATGTTGGCATTCATTACAGCTTCGTTTTTACCAAACTTACTTGTGATAAATTCAATAGAACTTTGCATATCACGGTGATACATCCAGTATATCAAACCCAATACAAACATGTTTTTGCAACGGTCGATTTCTTTGGTACCCATTCCACTATCGGCTAGGGCAGCACGAGTGATTTTAGTAACATCTATGGTCTTTACGTCATATTCGCTTAATGAGCCATCAGTCAGAGGGTTTTTATCTTCAGGCACATTGGCCAAACGCATATTTTTAGAATCGAAACCATCGCTATTGGCAATGATTACTCCCCCTTTGCGCAGGCCTTTTAAGTTGGCTTTTAAGGCAGCTACATTCATCACCACCAAAACATCGCTCATATCGCCTGGGGTATTTATTTTTTTGCTTCCAAAATGAATTTGGTAGCCTGAAACCCCTGCCAATGTTCCGATTGGGGCACGTATCTCTGCTGGGAAATCTGGAAAAGTAGCAATATCGTTTCCGAATAATGCCGTGGTATTACTAAATTGAGTTCCTGTTAGTTGCATTCCATCTCCACTGTCGCCCGCAAACCTTATTACCACCGACTCTAATTCATTTTCTGTTGTTTTTGCCATATAAAAATCTTATTCACTTGAAACGACACGAAAATAACGTTTATCAATTAAAGACATAATTATTTTTCTAAAACAAGAGGCTGTTTTAAGTCATAATTAGTCGATTTGTGTATTTAACATGCCTTGCCATTAAAACTCGCAGACATAGCTAGATATAAATCATATTGTTAGACGAATTTTGTTTCAACCATACTCATCTTGCCTAAAAATCCTACTTTTGTTCTAACAATCGCTAAAAATGGGTATACGTATTTTTGTAACAGGTGGTACATTCGACAAGGAGTATAATGAATTAACAGGTCAACTTTTTTTTAAAGATACCCATGTTAATGAGATCTTAAAATTGGGTCGTTCAAGGTTGGATATTAGTGTGAGAACGCTTATGCTTATTGACAGTTTAGAGATGACTGATTCGGATAGAAATATCATCATGGAGAGTTGCCAATGTTGCGAAGAAGATCATATTTTGATAACCCATGGAACTGATACCATGACCGATACCGCGCAGGTTTTGGCTGAACAGAAAATCAACAAGACCATTGTAATTACAGGTGCCATGATTCCGTATAAATTTGGTAGTAGCGATGGTTTGTTCAACTTAGGAAGTGCGTTGGCCTTTACACAAAGTCTGCCTCATGGAGTTTATATTGCCATGAATGGTCGATACTACGATTGGAACAATTGCCGTAAAAATAAACTGACTGGATTTTTTGAGGAAGTGAAGTAGTATACTGCCACAGATTACAAAGCTTACTCAGAATTCATGGATGATTTAAATTGATCATCTTTTATAAAAAAAAGTGCCGTTTTCAACTTATATTAAATACAGCACTTTTTAAATTGGTAATGCAATTACGCCAACACATTGTTTAAATCCTCCAACAAGTCTTCGATGTCTTCAACGCCTACGCTTAAGCGCAATAGGCTATCTACTACACCTGCTTTCTCTCTCTCTTCTTTCGGAATCGAAGCATGGGTCATGGTAGCAGGGTGATTGATTAAACTCTCAACACCACCAAGACTTTCAGCTAAGGTAAATACTTTGAAAGATGAAGCAAATTTGAAAGTATCTTCTAATGTAGCATCTTTCAATACGATTGAAATCATGCCACCAAATCCACGCATCTGTTTTTTTGCGATTTCATGGTTAGGACTATCAGCAAAACCTGGCCAATATACTTTTTCAATCTTTGGATGGTTTTTCAAAAATTTAGCAATGACTTCGCCATTCTCGCAATGTGCTTTCATGCGAAGGTGAAGTGTTTTCAATCCACGTAACACCAAGAAACTATCTTGTGGTCCTGGTGTAGCACCGCAACTGTTATGGATAAAGGCCAATTGCTCATAAATTTTATCATCATTCACACACAAGGCACCCATTACCACATCTGAATGTCCGCCTAAATATTTGGTTACAGAATGCATCACAATATCAGCGCCCAA
>Ga0114962_10002343_pt1 | contig 15881 bp, 13 predicted proteins | sample C_130820_MF_Meta_FD_87017 | JGI IMG/M metagenome (GOLD analysis project Ga0114962, IMG submission 87017) | Freshwater microbial communities from Lake Croche, Canada to study carbon cycling - C_130820_MF_MetaG | ecosystem: Environmental > Aquatic > Freshwater > Lake | place: Lake Croche, Canada...
CTCGCTTCGTTTCATTTTGCCGGCGATCGCTTTTGCGGTCATCACCACCTTCTTGCTGCTCGGGCTAAAGCCCGGGCGCGATCCCAAGGAGATTCCTTCGCCGCTGATCGACAAGCCGGCGCCCGCGTTCAATCTGCCCCTGCTTGCACTCCCCGATCAGAACTGGTCGCCCGAAAAGATGCGCGGCCAGGTCTGGCTGCTCAATGTCTGGGCCTCGTGGTGTGCACCCTGCCTGGTCGAGCACCCGGAGCTGCTCAAGCTCGCGGGCACCAAGGCCTTGCCGGTGGTCGGATTCAACTACAAGGACGAGCCGGGCGCGGCCAAGGCCTGGCTCGACAAGCACGGCAATCCCTATGCCACGATCGTTGCTGACCGCAATGGCCGGATCGCTTTCGATTACGGCGTCTATGGTGTGCCAGAGTCCTTCCTGATTGATCGCAATGGCACGATCCGCTACAAGCATGTCGGCCCGCTCACCGCCGAGGTCATTGCCGACAAGCTCCTGCCGCTCGCCCAGGCACTCGCCCGATGAGGACCCTCCTCGTCATGGTTGCAGAGCGATCACGATCCGCCGGCAATTGGCTTGGCAGGCAGGGCGCGGCAGCGCTGATCGCCGGAATCCTGAGCTGCGGCCCGGCGATCGCGGCCACGGCGAATGACGCAGCCAGCGCGCCAGCGCTTGTCACAGCGGCCGATGCCCCGAGCAGCACCCTCGCCGACCCGTCGCCCGAGCAGGCCCGCGAGCTGCTGCAAAGCGACCGGTTTCGACGACTGGCATCAGAGTTGCGCTGCCTGGTTTGCCAGAATCAGACGCTGGCCGACTCAAACGCCGACCTGGCCACCGATCTGCGCAATGAAGTCCTGCGCCAGATGGCCGCGGGCCGGGACGATACGCAGATCAAGGACAACCTTGTCGCACGTTACGGCGAATTCGTGCTCTATCGGCCGACCTATTCGAGCCGCAATCTGGCGCTGTGGGCGGGGCCCGCGGTTCTGCTCGCGCTGGGCGCTTTCGTGGTGTGGCGAATCAGCCGCGAGCGGCGAACATCTGCGAGCGTCGCCGTCGACGAGGCGCAACTGAAACGCGTCGACGAACGACTCAAAGATCGCTGATCGGCTGCCTGAAAAACACGTTTTCTGACCCTGAAAATACAAGCGCCCCGATTCACGGGGCGTTGCTGGCGAGACGACTGAGGTCGGCCCGGCGAGATCATCGGCCTGAGGCGCGGCCAGTCAGTTCTGGCACACGCGCAGGCGAAATGCTTACTTCGCTTTCTTCTTGTTGACCGAGGCCTTGAAGGCGGCGCCCGCAGAAAACTTGGGAACCGTGGCAGCTGCGATTTTGATCTTTTCCCCGGTGCGAGGATTTTTTCCGACTCGCGCCAGACGCTTGCTCGAAAAGAAAGTGCCAAACCCGACCAGGGTCACGCGATCGCCCTTGGTCACAGCCTTGGTCACCGTCTCGATGATCGAATTGAGGGCGCGTTCAGCAGCAGCCTTGCTGATATCAGCCTCCGTTGAAACGGTTTCGATCAGTTCACTCTTATTCATGCAGTCACCTCCTGGTGTTCGAACGTTATCTGGCGATAGTTTTGGACATCGACCTGATCTGGCTGCAACACAGAGAGTGCCATCGCAAGCTCTGGGAGCCCGACCTGTCGAATTTTACTAAGACCGCTGACCCAGCGGACGGCGGATCGGGCATTCTGTCACAAAGACGCCCGCACAGCGGGCATTCCCGGGCGATGAGGCAAAAGAAACACAGCCCCTCAACGCCATCGTCCTCGTCCGTCAGAGTCATGTCCTCCAAACCGACACTTCATCTCGATTCACGCCTGCTGCATGCCGATGACGCACTGCACGAAGGCAGTTCACTCACGCCGCCAATTCCGTGGTCAGCCACTTTTCTGGCCGACGACGCCAGCGCCTTCGCGCAGATGTCGTCAACGCCAATGCATCCCCGCTACTACACGCGATACGGCAATCCCCTGCATCAGCGGGTGGCTCGCATCGTGGCCGACCTCGAAGGTGCCGCCACCGGACTGGTCACCGCAAGCGGCATGGGTGCGATCTCGACAACGCTGCTCGGTCTGCTTCGTGCCGGCGACCATGTTGTGGCGCAACGCAATCACTACATGGGCACCACCCGCCTGCTGTCCGATCTGCTCGAACGCTTTGCAGTCACCTGCGAGTTCGTCGATCAGACCGACAATCAGGCCTTCGCGCGAGCACTGGAGCGCACGACTGCGGTGGTGATGCTCGAGAGTCCGACGAATCCCGACTGCAGCCTGACCGACATTGCGACAGCCTCGCGACTGGCGCATGCAGCAGGCGCGCTCGTGGTGGTCGACAACACCTTCGCGACACCCTTGAACCAGCAGCCGCTGTCCCTCGGTGCCGACCTGGTGGTGCACAGCGCGACGAAATACCTCGGTGGCCACCATGATCTGACCGCAGGCGTCGTCGTCGGCAGTCAGGCCCTCATCGAACGCCTGTGGTCGACGCAGATCGTGATGGGCGCCACCCTGTCGCCGATGGATGCCTGGCTGCTGCTGCGAGGACTGCGCACCCTGTCGGTGAGAATGGCGCGCATCAATGCCTCGGCCCTCACGGTCGCGCGTGCGCTCGCAGCCCACCCTGCGGTGGCATCGGTGTCTTATCCGGGCCTGTCCGATCATCCGCAGCATGCACTGGCGCTCGAGCAGATGACCGGCTTCGGTGGCGTGATGGGATTGAGGCTGAGGTGTGACTATGCAGGCACTGCGGCATTCGTGAGCAAGCTCGCACTCGCCCAGCAGGCGGTCAGCCTGGGCGGTGTCGATACGCTCGTGGTCCATGCCGCCGCCATGTGGGCCGGCAGCCTCGATGACGCGCAGATGCGCCAGTCGGGCATCGAACCCAACCTGGTCAGATTGTCGATCGGGCTCGAACACCCTGATGACCTGATTGCCGACCTGCGACACGCCCTTGATGCCGGCATCAGCCCATTGCATTCCGGTTAAACTGCGTCCCGAGATGAATAGCCGCCAACGGGGGTTCCTGTTTTGCTGATGCGTCAGGGCGCCGCGATGCGCGCCGTTGTGCTGCCCGGCCTGATCGCCCTGCTCGCGATTGCCCTGGTGGGCTGCAGCAACGGCGGCAACAGCAGCAGCACTGCACCGTCGAACACCATCTCGGCCGGCAAGAATTGCGACCTGAGCTACACCCTCACGCAAAGCGCGGTGCTCACCGGACCCGACCCACTGCTCGGCGATCAGTGGCACCTCACCAATACCGGACAAAATGGCGGCACACCCGGCGAGGACCTGCGCGCTGCGGGTGCCTGGCCGGTCACCCGCGGCAGCGGGATAAGAGTGGCCGTGATCGACGATGCCGTCGAAGTCACCCACCCCGACCTCTCCCCCAATCTGGTCGAGGGCGCGAGTCGCAGCTATCGCAACGGCAATCGGGGCAGCGTGTGGCCCGTGCCCTGCACCAAGGCCGAGGACGATCACGGCACGGCGGTCGCCGGTCTGGTGCTCGCACGAGATGGCAATGCGATCGGTGTCGTGGGGGTGGCATCGCGCGCGTCGCTGGTGGCCTACGACGCCCTGTCGACCTCCTATGACATCGACATCGCCGATGCACTGACACGCGACAGTCAACTGAACTCGGTCTACCAGAACAGCTGGGGGTCGCCCGATGATGGGCATCTGCACACCGCCGATACCGCCTTCAATGCCGCCATCACCAGCGGACTCGTCACCGGCCGCCAGGGCAAAGGCTCGGTCTATGTCTTTGCCGGCGGCAACGGCGGCTGCTATCTGATCGATTCGGCGACCCAGAAATGTCAGGTCGACAATTCGAACTTCGATGGCTACGTCAATCAACGCGGCATCGTGACCGTCTGCGCGGTCGACAACAAGGGCGTGAGCCCCTGGTACGCCGAACCCGGCGCGACCCTGACGGTCTGCGCACCGTCGTCCGGCTCGAGCCCGGTGGGCGTGACCACGACCGCGCTCAGCGGCACCTACGAGTCGACCTTCAGCGGCACCTCGGCCAGCACGCCGATGGTCTCGGGCGTGATCGCCCTGATGCTGTCGGCCAATCCGGCCCTCACCTGGCGCGACGTGCGGATCATTCTCGCCCGATCGGCCCATCGCAACGACCCGACCGACACCGGCTGGCTGCCGGCCGCAGGCGGTCTGCAGTTCAACCACAAATACGGATTCGGTGTCGCCAATGCCCAGGCCGCGGTCGCACTGGCCAGCACCTGGTCGTCAGTCGGCGGGAGCGCGAGCATGAAGACCTGCGATTCGCCGCTGCGTACCCCCAATCTGCCGCTGCCGGATGGCGGCGCAGTCGGCAAATCGACGTCGGTGTCGGACAGCCTGTCGATCGTCGGCTGCGATATCTCAAGCATCGAGTTCGTCGAAATCTTTTTTACCGCCTCGCACACCTACAGCGGCGATCTGAAAGTGACGGTGACAAGCCCGGCGGCAGCGGTCAGCCAGCTCGCCAATGCGCGCATCTGCAAGGGCAGCGGCGATGCCTGCGGGGCCTACAGCAACTGGCGATTTGGCTCGATGCGGCATCTGGGCGAAGCGGCCAACGGCAACTGGACCATGACGGTGACGGATATGAGCGCGGGCGATACCGGTCGATTCGATGCGTGGAGCCTGAAAATCTATGGCCGCTGATCGAACCCCGCCGCATGACGCTGCCCGAATGCGCGCACCGGTTGCGATCGCGCGGCTTGCCGCCGTTTTTGCCGCTCTCACCGGGGCGGGTGTCGTGGCCCTCCTTGCAGTGGCGTCGACAGCGCTCGCCCAGCCTGCGCCTGGGCCGTTGGACCCCTCGCGCATCGAAACCGCCAGCAAGCGTTCGTCGGTCGCGATCAAGTCGGTGCAGCCGACTCATGTCTGGCACGACGGCACCTCAGCCCGCATGCTGACCCTCGACGAGACGCTCGAGGCGCACTTCCCGGGCGGACTTCCGCCGCAAGGCCATGTGCTGCGCCCCGCGGGCAGCACCGATCGAGCGGCCGCAGCACAGGTCTCCCCGGTGCTGCGCGATGAATCGGGGCGTCCCCGCGGCCTGCCAGGCGGCGTGGTGGTGGTCCTCAAGACCCCGATGGACGAGGCCGCTGCGCGTGCGCTGATCGGCCAGGCAGGCGCCGTCGCGCTGCAAGCCCTGTCCGACAGGCTCTGGCTGGTCCAGGGTCCGATCGGCCTGGGGTCGCTCACGCTTGCCAACCAGTTGCAGGCGGATGGGCGATTCGAATCGGCACAACCCAACTGGTGGATGCCCCGCACCCGCAAGTAGGGTTCGATCAACTCGGCAAGCTGTACCGCAACGCGACATCCGTCGCGCAGGTCGCGTTGCCCGGCGGACTACAATCGACGGCTCGCCGACTGCAGGACCATCGATCATGCGCACCGACCAGCCGGTCACGATTCGCCGTCTCGACTACACGCCCCCGGCCCATACCGTCGAGACGATCGCGCTGTCGTTCGACCTCGACCCTCAGCGCACCCGCGTCACCGCCACGATGCAGTTGCGCCGTCTGCCTCATGCGGCTGCCGATGCGCCGCTCTGGCTGGATGGCGACGGGCTGACATTGCTGAGCGCCTCGATCGACGGGGTGCCGGTCAGCGCCAGCCGCCTGCATGCAGATGCCCACGGACTGCGCATCGACGCGCCGCCGGCAAGCTTCACGCTGGTCACCGAGGTGATGATCTGCCCGGCCGAGAACACCGCGCTCAACGGCCTGTATGTGTCCAATGGCAGCTTCTACACCCAGTGCGAGGCGCAGGGTTTTCGGCGCATCACCTATTTCCCCGACCGCCCCGATGTCATGGCGCGCTACACCGTCGACATCGTTGCGGACGCCTCCCGGTGGCCGGTGCTGCTGTCCAATGGCAATCTGATCGAGACGCTCACCCTGCCCGATGGCCGCCAACGCGTGCGATGGGTCGATCCGTTTCCGAAGCCGAGCTATCTGTTTGCCCTGGTCGGCGCCAACCTGCAGGCCCGTGAAGAACGTATCCAGACCGCCTCGGGGCGCGACGCCCTGCTGCAGGTCTGGGTCGAACCCGGCAACCTCGATCGCACCGAACACGCCATGGCCTCGCTGATCCGCTCGATCCGATGGGATGAGGCGCGCTTCGGTCTCGAACTCGATCTCGACCGCTTCATGATTGTGGCGGTCGGCGACTTCAACATGGGCGCGATGGAGAACAAGGGCCTGAACATCTTCAACACGAAATACGTGTTCGCCCATCCGCATATCGCCACCGATACCGATTTCGTCCATGTCGAATCGGTGGTGGCTCATGAGTATTTTCACAACTGGACCGGCAACCGGGTGACCTGTCGCGACTGGTTTCAGCTCACGCTCAAGGAGGGCCTGACGGTCTTTCGCGACCAGGAGTTCTCGGCCGATGTCATGGCCGCAGCCTGCCCCGACGAGGCCACCGCGCAAAGCGCACGGGCGGTCAAGCGAATCGCCGACGTCCGCGTGCTGCGTGCCATGCAGTTCGCGGAAGACGCCGGCCCGATGGCCCATCCGATCCGCCCCGACAGCTATCAGGAAATCAACAACTTCTACACCGTCACCGTCTACGAGAAGGGCGCCGAGGTCATCAGGATGCTGCAGACGCTGGTCGGTCGCGAAGGCTTCAGGCGTGCGATGGCGCTCTACTTCGAGCGCCATGACGGTCAGGCGGTGACCTGCGACGACTTTGTTGCCTGCGTGGCCGATGCCAACGGCCGAGACCTCGATCAGTTCAAGCGCTGGTATTCGCAGGCCGGCACGCCACGGGTCCAGGCCCAAGGACGCTACGACGCGCAAAACCGGCGCTATACCCTGACACTTCGCCAGTGGTGCCCACCCTCACCCGGCCAGCCGGACAAGCTGCCCTTTCATATTCCGGTGGCGGTCGGGCTGATGGGCGGCGACGGCGCCGAGCTCGCGCAAGCCACCCTCGAACTCACCGAAGCCTCGCAGACCTTCGTGTTCGACAATATCGTGCCGCGCGCCGACGGCGACGGTCAGGTCCGGGTGGTCGCCTCGCTGCTGCGTGATTTTTCTGCGCCGGTCATCCTCGACTACCCGACCGACGATGCCACGCTCGCCTTCCAGATCGCCCACGACACCGATCCCTTCAACCGCTGGGAGGCGGCTCAGCGGCTGGCCATCTCGGCAATCCTGCGTGTCCTCAACGGCATGCCGGTCACTGAGGCAAGCGGTGCGCTCAATCGATCGCTCGCCCGTGCCATCGCAGATCAGCGTCTGAACCCTGCCCTGCGTGCGCAATTGCTGGCGCTGCCCTCCGAGGGCTTCATCGCCGAGCAGCTTGAGGTCGTCGAACCGGTGGCCTTGCGCACTGCCCGCAATGCGGTGCGGGATGAGATGGCGCGGGCGCTCGCCACCGAATTGCGAGCGCTGCTCGACGCACCACACCAGCGGGCACCCTATTCACCCGACCCAGTCTCGGCAGGCCGGCGCAGCCTGCACAATGCCGCGCTAGCCTTGCTGGTCGAGGCCGGCATCGAAGGCGCGGACCAACTGGCACAGGCTCAGATCGACCAGGCCGACAACATGACCGACCGGCTCGGGGCGATCTCGGCGCTGGTGCAAAGTGCCTCGCCGCTGCGCGAACCGGGGCTCGCCGCCTACGCAAGCCTCTTTGATGCCGAGCCGCTGGCCATGGACAAATGGTTCACGCTGCAGGCCACCATGCACCGCCAGCCAGGCGACGCGCCAGTACTCGAGCGGGTGCGCGCGCTGATGTCGCATCCCCTGTTTTCGCTGCGCAACCCCAATCGGATCCGCTCCCTGATCACGAGCTTTTGCAGCGGCAACCTGGCCGAATTCCATGCGGCCGACGGTTCGGGCTACCAGTTCTGGGCCGAGCAGGTGGTGGTGCTCGATGCGGTCAATCCGCAGATCGCAGCCCGCCTTGCGCGGGCACTCGACCGATGGCGCAAGTTCGATGCGACACGCCAGCCGCTCATGCGCGCCGCACTCGAACAGGTTGCAGCCAACGCCCAATCAGCCGATGTTCTTGAAGTCGTCGGCAAGGCACTCGCCTGATGGCGCCCACAAGGAAACCACAATGAAAAAGCAGATCAGCCTCACCCAATACCTGGTCGAAAAACAGCGCGAGAAGAACCTGATTCCGGCCGAATTGCGGCTCTTGCTCGAGGTGGTGGCCCGCGCCTGCAAGCGGATCAGCTATGGCGTGGGCAAGGGTGACCTGGCCGGCATCCTGGGCGAAGCGGGTTCAGAGAACATTCAGGGCGAAGTGCAAAAAAAGCTCGATGTGATCGCCAACGAGACCCTGCTCGAAGCCAACGAATGGGGCGGCCATCTGGCTGCGATGGCCTCGGAAGAAATGGACCATCCCTACACCATTCCGAACCGCTATCCGAAGGGCGAATTTCTGCTGCTCTTCGACCCGCTCGATGGCTCGTCCAATATCGATGTCAATGTCTCGATCGGCACGATCTTCTCGGTGCTGCGCCTGCCCGAGGGCGTGCATGTGCCGGAAGAAAAATCTTTTTTGCAGACAGGCTCGCATCAGCTTGCCGCCGGCTATGCGGTCTATGGCCCCTCGACGCTGCTGGTGCTGACCGTCGGCGACGGCGTCGCGTGTTTTACGCTCGATCGCGAAACCGGCTCATGGTGGCTGACCACCGACGGCATGATGATTCCGCCCGACACCAAGGAATATGCGATCAATGCGTCGAACGCGCGGCATTGGCACGAGCCGGTCAAGCAGTATGTCGCCGATCTGAACGCCGGTCGCGACGGCCCGCTCGGCAAGGACTACAACATGCGCTGGGTTGCGTCGATGGTTGCCGACATCCACCGGATCATGACCCGTGGTGGCATCTTCATGTATCCGGCCGACGGCCGCGAACCGGGCAAACCCGGCAAGCTTCGCCTGCTTTATGAAGCCAATCCGATGGGCTTTCTGGTCGAGCAGGCTGGTGGCATGGCCACCAACGGCCATGAGCGGATACTCGACATCCAGCCCGCTGCGCTGCACGAACGGGTGGCGGTGTTCATGGGCTCACGCAATGAGGTGGCGCGCGTGACCAGCTATCACAGCCAGAAGAGCTGAGGGTCAGACTCGCCGCCGCACCAGCGCGACCGCCAGCAAGGCGCCACCGGCCACCAGCGGCAGCGTGCCCGACACCGGCACGGTCTCGGCCGCGACCCGCTGCAGCATCAGCGCCTGTGCAGGGGTGATCCCCAGATCCCTGGCGGCCTGCTCGTTGGCACCGAGCATCATCGGGTTCAGGCCGGTCAGGGAGCCGAACAGCGTGAGTGCACTCAGATAGGAGCCGAAGAGGCTTGCATGGGTGCGGTCGAGCCACCACAGATCGATGGTTCCGTCGGGCGGTGCGCGATAGACGCCGTTGGCATCGTAAAAGCCGCTGCCCAGCACCAGACCCTGATCAACCGCCCGCTGAAAGGCATCACCGACCGGCACCACGCCGGTAAAACCGCTGTTGCTGGCCGCCTTGTTGTAGAACGCGTTATGCAGATCGGTGGTCATGCCGGAGAGCGCGCTGTAATAGAGCGTGGCCTGGCCACCTGCCGCACTGGTATCCACAATCGGCGCACCGTTCGCGGTGGTCTTGTCGGGCGTGGTGATCTTGTGCGCCTCGACCATGTCGGGCCTGGCCCAGGACTGCTCGAGATAGACCTGGGTTTTCGCACTGGCATAGGGATTGGCCGCAATCACGCGGGAGGTATTGCAACTGGCCGACGACAAGCCGGTGGCCGTGCAATTTGCCAGACTGCCGAACAACTGGGTCTCGGTGTAGGTCTGGGCGGCGCCGTTATGAATGAAGCGCTCGAACTTGTCGGCATAGGCATTGAAAGTGACCAGATTGGCGTTCTTTCCCATGCCCGGGGGCAAGGCCGCATCGCTTTGCTCCTGCAGGACGACCTTGTCCCAGGTCTGGGTTGCCACGTTTTCACGCAGCTTCCAGTCGCTGTTGGCGGTATTGAGGAATTGCCCGCGCAGCGATGCGGCATTGCGGGTCGACATTGCCACGTCGTAGTTCAGACCGGCCTCATCGGTCATCTTCTTGAAGATGCCGGCCACACCACCCCAGGGATGCGGCTCAAAGGCGCCCTGCCCGGGGGTCCCGGCCGGGTAGCTGTTGGTGCCAGCGGGGTTGGTGGCATTGAAGCCCGCTGTCAGGTCGCGGACATTCGCGCTGTTGTAGCTCAACACCGGATCGACCCGGCCAAAGGTGTAGCTGTTGCCGACGAAGAGCACCGAGGTCGGTCCGGCGTGGGCAGAGCCGCAGGCAAGTGCAAGAAACGGCACAGCCATCAGGGCAAAACGGTTCATGAGGTCTCCGGCAGAAAGTCGCTTGTTTTTCGAGCTTGTTTTTCGAGCTTGTTTTTCGAGCTTGTTTTTCGGGCTTGCTTTTCGGGCCAGGCGCACCGGTCAGAGCAGGCTGACCTCGAAAAACGTGACAAAAATCACATCAATCGACTATAGCAGCGCCGCCGACTCAAGGCATGGCACGCCGCAGCAGCGCCTCCACCGCCCAGGCTGCGGCAGCCAGTCCCATCGCAGCCGTCACCATGACGGTCGAGCCATAGCCCGAGCAGGCCAGCGGCGCGCCCGGCGCACTGCCGGCTTGACCGTCGCCTTCGACACGGACCTCGCGGCCCGGCGCCCCAGGCGGTGAGGGCGACCAGATCGCCTCGACACCAAACAGTCGGGCCTTTTCACGGGTAAAACCGTGTTCGCGTCGCAGGCGCGCACGCACCGATGACACCAGCGGATCGCCGCGAACTTCGGTGAGGTCGGCGCGTCGAAGCGCGAGCGGATCGACTCGTCCGCCGGCCGCGCCGCACACGATGATCGGCTGGGAGCGCGCTGCGCACAGCGCGATGACCGCCGCCTTGGCGCGCGGCGCATCGATCGCGTCGATCACGACATCAGCATCGGGTGGGACAATCGCCTGTGCATTGTCGACGGTCACGAAATCGTCGATCAGATCGACGCGGATATCAGGCGAAATATCGGCGATTCGCGCGGCCATCACCGCGATTTTCGAGGCACCCAGGGTCGAGCCCAGGGCATGCACCTGGCGGTTGACATTCGACTCGGCGACATGGTCCATGTCGATCAGCGTCAGACGCCCCACGCCGCTGCGGGCCAGCGCCTCGGCTGCCCAGGAGCCCACCCCGCCGATACCGATGACAAGGACATGGGCGGCGCGAATCCGCCCGGCCGCCGCATCGCCATAGAGGCGAGCCACGCCGCCGAAGCGGCGATCGGCCTCGCCGGTTGCGTCAGACAAGTGTCAGGGCAGCAGGATGGTCGATCCGGTGGTCTTGCGACCTTCGAGATCACGGTGCGCCTGGACCACATCGGCAAGCTTGTAGCGCTGATCGATCTCGATGCTGACCTTGCCCGACGACACCATCTTCATCAGGTCACCGGCAATCTCGAGCAGGTTTTCGCGCTTTTCGGTATGCGGGGCCAGCGACGGCCGAGTGATGTAGAGCGTGCCCTTGAGCGCGGTCAGCGGCAGCGGCGGCACCGGACCCGACGCGTTGCCAAAGCTCACCATCAGGCCGAAGGGCTGCAGGCAATCGAGCGAGGCTGCGAAGGTGTCCTTGCCCACCGAGTCGTAGACCACCGGCACCATCGCACCCCTGGTGATCTCGCGCACCCGCTCGACGATGTTTTCCTGCTTGTAGAGGATCACATGGTCGGCACCGTATTTGCGTGCCAGGGCGGCTTTCTCGGGCGAGCCCACGGTACCGATCACGGTCACGCCAAGTGCCTTGGCCCACTGCATCGCAATCAGGCCCACACCGCCTGCGGCGGCATGAAACAGGATGGTCTGGCCTTTCTGGAGCTTGTAGGTGCGACGAAACAGGTATTGCACGGTCATGCCCTTGAGCATCATGGCCGCGCCGGTCTCGTAGCTGATCTTGCCGGGCAGCTTGACCAGCCGGTTGGCCGGCATATTGCGGACTTCGGCATAGGAGCCGGCCGCACCGCCGGCATAGGCCACGCGGTCACCGACCTTCACGTCGGTCACGCCGGCACCGACCGCCACCACATCGCCCGCGCCTTCCTGACCCAGACCGGAGGGCAGCGCCATCGGATAAAGGCCGCTGCGAAAGTAACAGTCGATGAAGTTGAGGCCGATCGCCTGATGGCGAACTTGCGCCTCGCCGGGGCCGGGTGCACCGACCTCGACGTCGACATATTCCATGACGTCGGGACCGCCGTTCTTCTGGATTCGGATGGCTTTTGACATGACAACTCCAATGCGAGGTGGGGTGAGAGGAATCAGTAGGTACCGGGATAGGCGCCGCCATCGAGCAGCACATTCTGGCCGGTGAAATAGGACGCCTGTTCGCTGCACAGGTAGGCACACATCTGGCCGAATTCGAGCGCATTGCCAAAGCGTTTGGCCGGAATCAGCTGGCGGCGCTGCGCGGCGATCTCGTCAGCCGACTTGCCGAGATTTTTTGCGGTGGCCGCGGTGGTATTGCGCAGCCTGTCGGTATCGAACTGGCCGGGCAGCAGGTTGTTGATGGTCACGTTGTGCTCGACGGTCTTGCGGGCCAGTCCGGCGACAAAGCCGGTCAGGCCGCTGCGTGCGCCGTTGGACAGGCCGAGGATCTCGATCGGGGCCTTCACCGAACTCGAGGTGATGTTGACGATGCGCCCGAAACCCCGGGCAATCATCGGGTCGACGGTCGCCTTGATCAGTTCGATCGGGGTGAGCATGTTGGCGTCGAGTGCCGCAATCCAGTGCTCGCGCGTCCAGTTGCGAAAGTCACCCGGCGGCGGTCCGCCGGCATTGTTGACCAGGATATCGACCTGCGGGCAAGCAGCCAGCGCGGCAAGGCGCCCGGCCTCGGTCGTGATGTCGCAGGCCACCGTCCTGACCTCGACACCGGTCTCGGCCGCAATCGCAGCACCCGCCGCGGTAAGGGCCTCGGCGGTGCGGGCATTGATCACCAGATTGACGCCCTCGCGCGCCAGCGCCAGCGCGCAGCCGTAACCCAAGCCCTTGCTCGCGCCGCAGACCAGCGCCCATTTGCCAGCAATGCCCAAATCCATGAAACGCCTCCGGTGTTGGTCAGTTCAGCGCGGTCGCGCTGTCAGGACGAAGATGCCGGCAATCACGATGGCGGTACCGATCAGCTGCACCGGATCGACCGCCTCGCCGAGAAACATCGCACCCATGCCGATGGTAGCAGCCGGTCCGATCATGCCGAGTTGCGAGGCCACCGGCGTGCCGATCCGCTCGACACCCATCATCGTGAGAAACACCGGCATGACCGTGCAGAGCACCGCATTCATCATCGACAGCTGATAAACCGCTGGGGGTTGCGAAAAAAGTTCCGCAGGCGACAGGATCAGTGCCTGAGCGATGCAGGCAATGCATGAGACGATCATCGCCCAGGCCATCAGCCGGATCGCGCCCAGCCGCCTGACCATCTCGCCACACGACACCAGATAGATCGAGTACGCCACCGTGCTGCCGAAGATCAGCGCGCTGCCCAGCGGCACATCGGCGCCACTCGCCGAGAGGTCGTGCCAGAAGACCAGGACGACGCCGCAGTAGGCAATCGACATGGCCAGCCATTGACGTCGGCTGATCGGGCGACGCAAGGCGAGTGCCGAGATCAGCAGGACCAGGGTCGGATTCAGGTACAGGATCACCCGCTCGAGTCCGACGCTGACATATTGCAGACCGAGAAAATCGAGATAGCTGGCAAGGTAATACCCGAGCAGGCCCAGGCCGATCACCCGCCAGACATCATTGGCCTGCCAGGGCGATTGCTCAGCCGGCGTGCGATAACCGACCCAGGCCGCAGCGATCAGGAAAAACGGCAGCGAAAAAACCATCCGCAAGGCAATCAGGGTCTGGGCATCGACCCCATGCCGGTAGATGAGCTTGGCAACGATGCCCTTGCCGGCAAACAGCACTGCGCCGGTTGCGGCCAGCGCGACCCCGGCCAGCCAGGTGGCCCGTGCCGACAGGTCTGCTGCTGACGCAGCCCGCAGGTCGGTCATCGGCACACCGTTGCGAGATCAGCGCCGACGTGACCCTCCGCCCAGCAGCGTGCCAAGCACACCGCGCAGCAGTTCGCGCCCGGCAGCCGAGCCGATCGAGCGCGCTGCGCTCTTGGCCATCGCCTCGACGATCGAATCCTTGCGCCCGGTCGACTTCGACAGGTCATTGAGCGAGCCGCGCAGCGATTCGGTCCAGTTGCTCTCATCCGGCACCGGGGCGGTGGTCGCCGGCCCGCCGCGACCGGCGGCCGTGCCGCCAGCGCCAGCCCGGCCCGCGCTCGATGCAGCGCCTGCGTTTCGCGCGGTCAGCAATTCATAGGCCGATTCGCGATCCTCGACCGTGTCGTAAACCCCCGCCACCACCGACGAGGCGATCAAGGCCTTGCGCTCGGTGGCATCGATCGGACCGATGCGCGAGCCGGGTGACACGACGAAGCCCCGCTCGACCATCGAGGGCCGGCCCTTCTCATCAAGCATCGACACCAGCGCCTCGCCCACGCCCAGCTCGGAAATTGCGGTCTCGACATTGAAGGCCGGATTGGCGCGCATGGTCTGCGCAGCCGCCTTGACCGCCTTCTGATCGCGCGGCGTAAAGGCTCGCAGCGCATGCTGCACACGATTGCCGAGCTGCCCGAGCACCGAATCAGGAATGTCGAGCGGATTCTGGGTCACGAAGTAGACGCCGACACCTTTGGAGCGAACCAGCCTGACCACCTGCTCGACTTTTTCGAGGAGCGGCCGCGGCGCCTCGGCAAACAGCAGATGCGCCTCGTCGAAAAAGAACACCAGCTTGGGCTTGTCGCGATCGCCGACCTCAGGCAGTTTTTCGAAGAGATCGGACAGCAGCCACAACAAAAAGGCGGCATACAGCCGGGGCGCGTTCAGCAGCCGATCGGCCGCCAGGATGTTGACGATGCCCCGTCCCTGCGCGTCGGTCTGCATCAGATCATCGAAATTGAGCATCGGCTCGCCGAAGAAGCGATCGGCGCCCTGCTGCTCGAGAGTGACCAGACCGCGCTGGATTGCACCGACCGAGGCCGCCGAGATGTTGCCGTACTCGGTGGTGAACTGCTTGGCGTTGTCACCCACATGCTGCAGCATCGCGCGCAGATCCTTGGCATCGAGCAGCAGCAGGCCGCGATCATCGGCAATCTTGAAGACCAGGTTGAGCACGCCCTCCTGGGTCTCGTTGAGGCTGAGCATGCGTGACAGCAGCATCGGCCCCATGTCGGAGACGGTCGCCCGCAGCGGATGACCCGACTCGCCATAGACATCCCACAGCGTCACCGGGCTGGCCGCAAAGCTCGGCTCGGGCAGCCCGTGCGCAGCAATATGCTTGGTGAGCCGCTCGGTCGGCAGGCCTTTTTGCGAAATGCCGACCAGGTCGCCCTTGACGTCGGCCATGAAGACCGGAACCCCGATCGACGAGAAGCGCTCGGCCATGACCTGCAGGGTCACCGTCTTGCCGGTCCCGGTCGCCCCGGTGATCAGGCCGTGACGATTGGCCAGGGCTGGCAGAAGGCACAGATCGGTGTCGGCGGTGCGGGCAATCAATAAGGGATCGGGCATGGCAGCTCTGATGGGGGGGAGGTCGACGAAACCGGCGATGGTAAGATCCGGACGCTTGTCGCTCACGCATTGCAACATGATTGCCGCAGCAGCAGCAAGCCGCCTGCGCCAATCGCGCAGCCCGATGTCGGCATCGGGCGCGCAGCGCAAGACAGCCATCAGCATGAGGTCTCAATCGTTATGGCCGGTCATTCCAAATGGGCCAACATCCAGCACCGCAAGAACCGCCAGGACGAAAAGCGGGGCAAG
>Ga0114962_10002344_pt1 | contig 15880 bp, 13 predicted proteins | sample C_130820_MF_Meta_FD_87017 | JGI IMG/M metagenome (GOLD analysis project Ga0114962, IMG submission 87017) | Freshwater microbial communities from Lake Croche, Canada to study carbon cycling - C_130820_MF_MetaG | ecosystem: Environmental > Aquatic > Freshwater > Lake | place: Lake Croche, Canada...
ACATCAGCTTCGAGATCCAGCAGGGGGAGTTCTTTGGGATCATTGGTCGAAACGGTTCGGGCAAGTCGACCCTGCTCAAAATCCTAGCTGGGATTTATCTGCCTGATAAAGGAAGTGAATTCACCATCCATGGACGCATCGCTCCGATGCTGGAGCTTGGTGTGGGCTTCAATCCTGAGCTTTCCGGTCGTGAGAATGTCTATCTGAGCGCCACGATCCTAGGACTTACAAAGAGCGAGATTGACGCGCTTTACGACAATATCGTCCGTTTTGCGGAACTGGAGAACTTCATGGAAATGCAGGTGAAACACTACTCCAGCGGAATGTCTGTGAAGCTAGCCTTCTCTGTGGCCGCTCAGATTGATGCCCCCATCATGCTTCTGGATGAAGTATTAGCGGTCGGGGATTTTGTTTTCCAGGAGAAATGCTTTGCACTCTTTGAACAGTACAAAAAAGAAAGGAAAACCATTATCCTTATAACCCATGATCCAAGTGCCATGGAACGTTTTGCAGATCGCGCCATGCTCATTCACCAATCACGCGTTGAGATGATCGGAGATCCCAAAGAAGTTCTCGAGAAGTACCACCAGCTCGGATGATATACCCCTAGTTATTACAGACCTTTAATCGGACATCTAAAATATTTTACAAAATGAGCTCCTGCCTCTCAGTTATCATGCCCGTTTACAACGAGCGGGCCACCGTCGTCGGTGTTATTCAGGCAGTGCTCAGACAACCCGAGGTTTCCGAACTGATCATCGTCAATGATGCATCTCGTGATGGCACTGGAGAGGAACTCGAGAGAGTCAGGACAAACGATCCGCGCATCCGGGTTTTTCACCATGAGAAGAACCAAGGTAAGGGAGCGGCACTCCGCACGGGGATCGCCCATGCTACGTCGCCAATTGTGATTATCCAGGATGCGGACATGGAATATGATCCAACGGAGTATCCCATATTGCTGGGGCCTATTCTAAGAGGGAAAGCGGATGCCGTTTTCGGATCACGGTTTATAGGGTCCCAAGAGCACCGGGTGCTCTACTTCTGGCACTCCGTGGGGAATAATTTTCTGACGCTCCTCTCCAACATGTTCACCAACCTGAACCTCACCGACATGGAGACCTGCTACAAGGCCGTGAAGCGCGAGATCCTTCAGTCGGTTGTGATTGAAGAAAACCGCTTTGGCTTTGAGCCTGAGATCACGGCTAAACTGGCCAGGAAAGGAATCCGCATCTACGAGGTTGCCGTCTCCTATCACGGACGGACCTACGCCGAGGGAAAGAAAATCAATTGGAAGGATGGGTTCAGGGCCATTTGGTGCATTCTAAAATATTAGCTTTCAAATCGGGCTTCAGATATTTTAGTAACATGAATTTTTGCAGGATTTGGATAATATTTACAGCCTTCCTGAATCTGGATTTTTGGTTTTTGAGCTTTATCCATGAGCTTAATGAGACAGGTTATGCTGCAAGTATTTTCCTTATCCTTGGGCTGACTTATTTGCTTCTCAGGGCGAATGGCAAAAAACTTCAATGGAAGCTGCCAAAATATTACTTAAAACTCAAGAATAGGTTCAGTCGGGTAATTCCTTTTATCTATGTTTTGGCTTTGGGTCTGTCATTATTTGGTGGAATTATCCATTCACCAAACAATTACGATGCCTTGTGCTACAGGCTTCCCAGAATCCTCTACTGGTGTCAGTTTTCTGGGTGGCATTGGATCGGAGGGATTAATGAAAGGATGGATTACAGTGCGATTGGGTATGAGGTAATTGCGGCTCCAATCTTGAGTCTCTTCAGAAGTGACCGGCCGCTTTTTTTAATTAATATTATTGCTTATTCTCTACTTCCGGGAATTATTTATTCGGCATTTTCAGGACTTGGCATCCCAAAAAAGGTTTCATGGAATTGGATGTGGATTATTCCCTTGGGGTACTGCTACGCAACTCAGGCGGGTGGAGTTGGAAACGACATGTTTGCGGCTACCTATTTTCTTGCGGCGGTTGCTCTAGGAATTCAAGCGATAAAGGAACGATCGGCGTTTGATGCATTGTTATCGATCACATCAGCGGCGCTACTTACCGGAGCCAAATCATCCAATCTTCCCCTGCTTCTTCCTCTAGGTTACATTTTATGGAAACTTGCTCTCACCCTGCTGCGAAAACCAGTATTTTTACTTTGTACGCTAAGCCTGTTTGCTATTTGTTCTACCGCTCCCATCATGGTGGCTAATAAATATTATGATGGTTCTTGGTTTGGTGATCTCTCGAATGCCGCTCAAATGAAAGTAGAAAATCCTGTTTATGGAATTGCGGGTAACATTCTACAGCTAACAATAGCATCATTGGAACCTCCCCTTCTTCCAGTGAAGGGAAAAATTGATGCCCTCTTGGAGAAGTCAAACCAGGTTCTATTGTTTGACAAAATCAAAAGAGTCTTTCCTAGGCTTGAGTTAAAGCTCAAGGAAATGCCCGGCGAGGAATTTGCAGGTCTTGGTTTAGGGGTCTCGTCACTGACTTTGGCTTCCGTGATTATCGTCTTAATTAGTTATGGAGATAGCATTGCTAGCTCCCGAGCCATCATTTTCGGATTGTTGTGTTGGATAGCAACGATTGTTTTCATGACGCGCATCGGATCTGAGTGCACGGGACGACTACTGGCAGCATACTACCCCGGCTTAATAATCCCTTTTCTGGCATTGAAGGGGCAGGAAGATGTCATCAGGCAATCCTGGTGGAGGATTGGAGTAGTCGCAGCACAGCTATGCATTATACCTTCTCTCTTGCTAGGCCCATCGCGTCCAATTATTCCCGTTTCAGGACTGATTCATAACATTCAAAAAAAAATACCAGAGAGTCCTTTTGTAAAGCGTGTCTCCAGTGTTTATTCAATTTACAGCAATCGCGGCGATTTTCTATCGGTAATGGATAATCAGGTGCTCGTAATTGCCCGATGTATTGGATTTGGAGGATCTTCAAATCAAATCCAATATCCCCTATGGAAGCCATTTTTTAAAAAAAAGGTTCTTGATTTGGGCTGCGATAAAAGTTTCGTGAACCATATCGGAGCATTTGATTGCTTTGTAGTCACTAAATCTGGTCTGGATGAACGGTTTCATACGAACGCAGACGAGTTTTCTCAAAGGCTTCATTCACAGATTCTCTGGAGAGGAGCAATACCAACGTTGGCCTCCACTCCAGATGATATATGGTACTTATTAGGCCCGGCTCGTGCCCTTAATGAATCCAAATATTAAAAGCCATAAGAAACTCTAAACTATGAAATGTGTTATTCTAGCTGGGGGCCTCGGCACCAGAATCTCTGAGGAGACCGCCGCCCGGCCCAAGCCGATGGTAGAGATCGGGGGTAAGCCGATTCTATGGCATGTGATGAAGATCTACTCATCGCATGGCATCAGGGATTTTGTGATTTGTGCTGGCTACAAGGGGTACGTGATCAAGGAGTACTTCGCGAACTATTTCCTTCACATGTCGGATGTGACATTTGATATGGAAAAAAACTCCATGGAGGTTCACGAAAAGCATGCCGAACCATGGCGAGTTACCATTGTTGATACTGGAGATGAAACCATGACTGGGGGACGACTCAAAAGAGTCGGTGCCTATGTGGGCAGGGAGACGTTCTGCATGACGTATGGCGATGGGGTTGGAGACGTGGATGTCTCGGCATTGATTGCTGCCCATCGTGCAGGCTCAAAAAAGGCAACCGTCACAGCTGTGCAGCCACCCGGTCGTTTTGGTGCCCTGCAGATGGAAGGAACCTCTGTAAAAGGTTTTATGGAGAAGCCCGAGGGTGATGGCGGGTGGATCAATGGAGGGTTCTTTGTCTTGGAGCCTTCAGTGCTGCACTATATCGATGGTGATCCAATCCTTTGGGAGAAAGAGCCGCTCCAGAGGATTGCTCAGGATAACGAATTGAATGCTTTTTACCATCATGGTTACTGGCAGCCTATGGATACCCTCCGTGACAAGCATCATCTGGAGGAACTTTGGAATTCCGGCAAAGCACCTTGGAAGAGTTGGTAAATTCTAGATTATTAACTTACTAATCTTGTAAAATAGTGTATTTAACGCACTTGATTTCTTTTAGCTTTCAAAAATGAATTCACAAACAACCGACTTTCTGATTATCGGCGGAGGGATCATTGGAGTCAGTATTGCCCGTGAATTAAAAAAATCATTTCCTGCATGTTCGATTACGCTATTGGAAAAAGAGCAGCAGTATGGACTCCATGCGAGTGGGCGCAATAGCGGCGTCCTTCATGCGGGGTTCTACTATACTGCCGACTCGCTGAAGGCCCGTTTCACCCGTGAAGGGAATCAGGTGCTTCGGGAGTATTGCAAAGTCAAGGGACTGCCACTGAATGAATGCGGGAAGCTCGTCGTGGCTCAGAACGAGAGGGAACTTCCCCAGATGGAGGAGCTTCTGAGACGCGGAGCGGCGAATGGTGTTCCTCTGGAAAGTATTTCTGAGGAGGATGCTCGCAAGATCGAGCCCAGGGTTAAAACCTATCAACGGGCGATCTTCTCGCCTACCACCGCAACGGCGGATCCGGTCAGCGTGCTTCGATCCATGCAGCAGGATGCCTTGCAAGAGGGGGTGATATTTGTTTCCGAGAGCCGGGTGACGCAGGCTTCGTCCTCTTTTGTCCGCACGTCTCAGGGTGACTGGAGCGCAGGGTATGTGATCAATGCCGCCGGACTTCATGCTGACAGCATTGCCCGTATGTTTGGATTCGGGGAGCGACACCGCATTGTTCCGTTCAAAGGACTGTATCTCTACAGCGACGAGCCTGCCGGTGCCTTCCGAACGAATATCTATCCTGTTCCGGATTTGAGAAACCCGTTCCTCGGTGTTCACTTCACCGTTACTGTCGATGGGCATGCCAAGATAGGCCCCACGGCGATCCCCGCCTTCTGGCGGGAGCAGTATAACGGATTGCAAAATTTTGATCTCCGTGACTGCACCGAGACTCTCTGGAGGGAGCTGGGATTGATTCTCTTCGCTGGCTTTGACTTCAAGAGGTTGGCTTATGAAGAGCTTGCCAAGTACAATCGTCGGTACCTAGTGAAACTCGCGAGCGAACTGGCTTCGCGCGTCAATCCTCGAGACTACCGGCGCTGGGGTAGGGCAGGAATCCGTGCCCAACTCATGGATGTTCGCACCCGGAAACTGGAGATGGATTTTGTGATCGAAGGGGACAGTCGATCCCTTCATATTCTGAATGCTGTTTCCCCTGGGTGGACCTGCTCCATCCCGTTTGCCCGTTATGTGGTTTCTGAAATATTGAAGCTTCGGTGATGAGAGCAAGACATCGAGAACTTCTGATTATCAAGCTTAACCCAACCAAATGATCCTCATTCCATAATCATGAAAATCCTAGTCACAGGCCATCAGGGGTACATTGGACCTCATCTTGTCACATTGCTCCGCGAAGCTGAGCATCAGGTCACAGGCATCGATATTGGATATTTTCAAGGTTGCAATTGGGAGTCGCTTCCCGAGGCTAATCAAGAAATCCACGGTGATTTCCGCGACCTTTCCGTTGCAGAGCTCAAGGGATACGACTGCATCTGTCACCTTGCTGCCATTTCGAACGACCCGATGGGAGATCTGGACGAATCCCTCACCTATTCGACCAATCGGGATGGCTCCATTGGGTTGGCGAAGAAAGCCAAGGAGGCTGGAGTTCCGAAGTTTCTATTCTCTGGGAGTTGTTCTGTCTACGGGATGGGGGAGACTTTGGATCTAGACGAGTCAGCCGCGTTCAATCCGGTCTCGGCCTATGCAATTTCCAAGGTCGATTCGGAACTCGAGATTTCCAAACTGGCAGATGCGACTTTCTCCCCGTCCTATCTGCGGAATGCTACCGCGTATGGTTACTCCCCAAACCTGAGAATTGATTTGGTGGCGAACAATCTGTTGGCCTGTGCCTTGGCCCGAGGAGACATCCGAATCATGAGCGATGGATCCCCATGGAGGCCTCTCGTCCATTGCCATGATATTGCCCGAGCATTTCTTCTGTTTGCCGAAGCCCCTCGGGAGAAAATCCACAACCTTCCCGTCAATATCGGTGCCAATGATCAGAACTACCAGGTGCGCGACGTCGGTGATGAGGTGGCCCGTCTGGTTCCTGAAGCCAAGATTGTCTATACTGGGGAAGTCGGCCCGGATCCCAGAAACTACCGGGTCAATTTCGACCGCTTGTACACCCTGTTTCCAGAGTTTCGATTGAAGTACAACCTGAGATCCGGATTGGAGGAACTTCTGCTGAAGTACCGAGAGCATGCCTTTTCCCTTGCCGATTTTGAGGGTGAGCAGTTTGTGCGTCTCAAGACATTGAAAAAGAAGATCTAAACTCAGCATTATTTTTCAGGAAATCGATTTTTCAAAAGCGTTTAATATGTTATTTTTCAGTCAAATGTTCACAAAAGTATCTCGTCGCTTGGAGGAAAACGCTGGCATTTTAATGATATTTTTCTTCTCGATTTCATTAATTGAGCAGCTTTCACGGGCAACACAGTATTGGGGAAGAAGCAGTTGGTGCATGACAGAGTGGCTAATCAATTACTCAGGAGGTTTTGTCCGTAGGGGATTGCCGGGTGAATTGATTCATAGGATTACCGGACTTACCGGCATTCATGAAAACCTGATTGCCATGATTGTTAGTCTCGTGGTGCTTGCAATTCTCATTACTTTCTTTTTAAGAAATTCGGCGGGTAGAATCCCGATGGCAATTCTCTTTTCATCAATTATGTTGGGTGGCCCTGTCTTTGAGGAATTTATTATTAGGAAAGATACCTTGGGAATCGTGATACTGATTGTATGTCTCTACACAGAGAAATTGATCCCCAATATCTGGATTAAGTCCACCATCATAAATGTATTGGGAATAGTGGCGATGCTATCGCACGAAGCATTTCTCTTTTACGGGGTTCCCGCGATTTTGCTCTTTAGATATCTAAGAAATAATGGCTCACTCGCCTCATTAATAAGTTTTATACCGATATTTATCGCATGCTTTATAACAATTAAAAACCAAGGAAGTCATCAAATAGCATTTGATATAAATAATTCCTTGATAAACACATGGAGACTTATTGATCCAAATGATCCGCAAATTTATCTTGCTGATTGTGAGATTGCCTGCCTAGACCCTTCGGTTTTAAATGCCCACCCACACGGGTATGACGTATTTCGTGAGGTGCGAAGCGGAGTTTGGGTTCCCATAGCTTGGATCTTAACCATATACATTTCCTTTGTTTATTTGTTATTTCTTGTAATGAGATCTACTATTCATAAAAAGAATGATTTTTCCAGCGAAGCACAATTAACAGTGATTCTGTTATTTCAACTCGTGGCAATCAGTCCGATGTTTATTATTGCAAATGATTATGGTCGCTGGATCTTTCTGTGGACCTGTTCTTCGATATCTATTTACCTAGTAGGCATTAACTGGAAAAGTAAAGTTGCCATCATTGCCACGTCTAAAATGCAACCTCTGTTGCAATACGTCCGCCTTCCCTGGGTACCTCGGCAGTGGCATCTGCTCATCTTTGGAATCGTCGGTTGTAACTGGAGCTTCCTGAACTACATCAAATCCACGCCAATAGGTAACCAACTCTATTTTTTCAATCATCTTTTGCACTACAAAAACATTAATTTCTAGGTATTTAATAGCTCGAAATATCCTGTCCTAATCGCCTTTTCTAAGGCGATCAACTAAACATTATTCAATAAATCTATGAAGCCCTCTGAAATCAAAACTGAAATCCTACGTCTTACTCGAGAGTACTCACGACAGATGCATGGTGCCAACAGGCCCGGTTATTTGGAGGGAGATGAGAGGAAATTCATTCCCGGCGAATCCAGCGTCCCCTACGCAGGCCGTGTATTTACCGAGGATGAGGTGGAGGCAGCCGTTTCCTCGACTCTCGACTTCTGGTTGACGCTCGGAAAAGAGGGTGAGGCGTTTGAGAGGCAGTTGGCTGAGTTCCTGGAGGTGAAGTCCAGCATCCTCTGCAATTCCGGATCCTCAGCCAATCTACTTGCTGTTTCTGCTCTTTCCAGCCAACGCCTTGGCAATAAGCGGCTCAAGTACGGAGATGAGATCATCACCGTCGCGGCCGGATTTCCCACGACGGTGGCCCCCATCATTCAGAACGGATTTGTTCCCGTCTTTATCGACAACGACCCGGTGACACTCAATGCAAGGGTCGATCAGCTTGAGGAAGCCTACTGCGAGGGGAAAACCAAGGCCGTCGTCATGGCTCATACGCTGGGAAACCCTTTTGATCTCAGCGCCGTGACTGCATTCTGTCAGAAGCATGACCTCTGGCTGATCGAGGATAACTGTGATGCCTTGGGATGCAGCTATGACGGACGCTACACAGGTTCCTTCGGCGACATGTCAACACAGTCCTTCTACCCCCCCCATCATCTGACACTCGGTGAGGGTGGTGCGGTGAATGTTGTGCATCCCAAGTTCCGCGCCATTGTTGAAAGTTTCCGGGACTGGGGGCGCGATTGTTGGTGTGCCAGCGGCGTCGATAACACTTGTGGCAAACGCTTTGATTGGCAGCTTGGCGACCTTCCCAAGGGCTACGACCATAAATTCATCTACTCTCACTTCGGCTATAATCTGAAGCCGCTCGATATCCAGGCGGCGATCGGCCGGGTTCAGATGCAGAAGCTTCCGGCATTCATCCAGGCGAGAATCGAAAATTGGGAATACCTAAGACGTGGTTTGGAGGAGTGCTCGGAGCACTTGGAATTCATGCTCCCAACCCATGCGACTGGGTGGAAGCCGGAGGGATTTACTTGGGATACTTCCGGACATCGAACCATCTGCTCCTGGTTCGGCTTCATGATCAGAGTGAAGCCTACGGCCCCATTTAAAAAATTCGTTTTTGCTCGTCACCTTGATGAGAAGAAGATCGGTAACCGGATGCTCTTCGGTGGGAATCTTCTCAGGCAGCCCGTTTTTGGTCAGTTGAAGCAGGATCGCCCCGATGCATTCAGGGTGATTGGCGACTTGGCGGGTGCAGATCAGATCATGAACGAGGCTCTCTTTATTGGCACCTACCCGGGCCTTACCAAGGAAATGATGGATTACGAGATCGAGACGATTCGGAAGTTCGTAAGCAGCCAATAAATCATATCTCACAGGGATAAAAGTGATGAAGGAGATTAAATACAAAACTCAGGTAACGGATTCATCTTTGGCTAAGGATAGCTTACCCATCCCTTTGATCCCCTTCATCCCCTTGCTCTCCCCCAACTCGATGCGGGGATTTCTCAAGGAAATGGATATCTCGATTGAAAGAGGAAGATCGACTGTGAATGTGGTCTAGTTCTTCGCATGGCTGGAATATCTGGCTGGCACGGAGCGTGCGGAGCTTGATATTTAACCCCCTCTGCACATGATCAAAACATGACGACATTTGCCGGCATCACACTTCCTCCTAACCCTCAGGCTTCAGTGGAGATATCCCGCTGTGTCGATGCTTTGGCAAAAGATCCCAAGGTTGTAGAAATCTGGGTCTTCGGTTCTTGTGCTCACGGTACGCCGGGCACTGATTCGGATGTGGATCTGCTGGTGGTTAGGGAAGAGGAGGCTCAATCTAGGCGTATGGGGCTAAATACTGCTCGCCAAATCTCCAGTTTAAAACTGAGTGTTCCTATTGAGGCCGTTGTGGTCAGTAAGGAGACCCTTCGCGAAAGACTATCGAATCCTTTTGGAATTTATCGGGATCTCGCTGATTATGGGAAAAGAATTTATGCGCGGGCGGCCTGACCGATTCGAAGATTGGTTTGGTTTTGCTGAGCGTGACCTAAAAAAAGCGGCTACGGATCTCACAGCGGGTGAATCCATCTATGCCGTGATCTTTCTTCAACAGTCTGCTGAGAAGTTCCTTAAGGGCAAGATGGTTCAATTGGGAGACAACCCTGGAAAGACTCATAATCTCCCTTATCTGCTTACCGAACTGGCAAAACTGGGCTTGGATCTCGAATGGTTTCGGGAAACAGGGGAGTTTCTGAGTTACGAGTATCTTGCTGAACGATATCCCGGAGATTTTGATCCACCTCCGAGCGATGATGAGGTTGCCGCAGCTTTAGAAGAAGTCAAAAAACTCTCAAAGCAAATTAACCCTTGAAGAGAGGTAATAGATTAACCATGGGAAAAAAGAATCGCTCTTGGAATTTTCCTCATGATCTTCATGGTAAATATCCCCTGATTTGATGTCTTTTCCACCACTCCCTAAGGAAGACCTCGAGCATGTGCTTACGCATACGCTTCCGCTTTGGGAGCAGTTGCGTGGAGGTAGGATTTTTGTCACCGGAGCCACGGGTTTTTTCGGAATCTGGCTCTTGGAAACCTTTGCCCATGCCAACAGAGCATTGAATCTCGGTGCATCGCTGGTTGCTCTCTCTAGGAATCCCGATGCCTTTTACGCCAAGGTTCCCCATCTTGCCGACGAGCCCTCGATCATTCTGCATCAGGGGGATGTTAGGAATTTTGAGTTTCCTGAGAGGGCATTCACCAATGTTATCCACGCGGGCATTACCTCCAGTGCTCCGATTCCCCCGCTTGAAATGCTGGACACCATCATCCAGGGAACCCGTCGAACGCTTGACTTCGCGGTGGCCTCTGGAGCGAAGCGCTTTCTCTTTGTAAGTTCGGGAGCCGTCTACGGAAAACAGCCTCCCGAGATGACTCATATTCCGGAGAGTTACATGGGTGGTCCCGATACCATGGATCCTAATTCCGCATATGGAGAGGGGAAGCGAATAGGGGAACTCCTCTGCTCCATCGCGCATAAGGAACACGGTTTGGAGACAACCATTGCCCGCTGCTTTGCCTTCGTTGGACCACATCTCCCCCTTGATGCACACTTTGCCATCGGCAACTTCATCCGTGATGCCATGAGAGGAGAACCGATCCGGGTCAAGGACGGCTCTCCCTACCGCTCCTATCTTTATGCAGCGGATCTCGCCATCTGGCTTTGGACCATTGTCGTTAAAGGAGAGGCTTGTCAACCCTACAATGTTGGTTCCGATCAAGAAATCACCATTAATGATCTTGCTCGAACCGTGGCCTCTACTTTTAGTAATTCTGTTGCGCCACTTGCACCTTCACCTTCAAATTTCAACTCGTCCCCCTCGCGATACGTTTGTTCCGTGGAGAGGGCACGTGGCGAACTAGGTTTACAAGTTAGAATAGACCCAGCTCATTCTATTGCTTATACAAGTCGTTGGAGGGCATAACGAGAATGAAGGCTATTATCTTATGCGGCGGGTTTGGAAGCAGGCTCCGAAATGTGATTGGCGAGACTCAAAAAGCAGTTGCTGAAGTCAATGGCAAACCATTTCTTCACATAGTAATCAACAAGCTCATATCAGCCGGATTAAGCGAATTAATATTTTGCACACATTATCAGGCGGAACAGGTTGAAATGGCATTGGCTACATTTGGGGGAGAAGTTGCGCAACAGGCCGCGGTTTTGCGTGAGCTAGAACCTATGGGAACAGGGGGGGCGATTCTCAATGCGATTAAAGTTTTAGGGGTGAGCGGGGATTTCATTGCACTTAACTCTGACACCTATGTTATAATCGAAGCATATCGACTGGCTCGACAATCTACGTCGCCAACATTGATAGTCAGAGAGGTTGAGGATTGCGCCCGTTATGGAACTGTCAGGCTCGATGACTCTGATCAAGTGCTGGGGTTTACTGAGAAGGGAGTTGCAGGTCCCGGTCACATCAGCATGGGCATCTACCATTTTCACACGGATCATCTAGCCAGATTTCCAACTATTGCATGTTCAATGGAGAAAGATATTTTGCCGAAACTGGTTGAGAACCGACAACTAAGGGCTTGCCGATATTCCGGTGATTTCATCGATATAGGGACACCGCAAAGTCTAGCGAGTTTCCGGAAAATGAATTTGAATAGCAGATTATGAAGATTCATTTCTCCAATCTTCTGGTCAAACATGATGAAGCCGTTTTGCGGGGCATCGGAACGATTGAGGGTAGTGTTTCTCAAATTGCATTAATCATTGATGATCGCCAGATTATTTTGGGAACTCTGACAAACGGCGATGTGAGGAGGTTTCTGATGCGCGGGGGTTCTGTGAACTCAAAAATCTCCGAATGCATGAATCGCAATTTCCGTTCGGTGGGACCGAACACCTCTAGGGAAGAGATCCTCAAACTCTTTGACCTTGGGTTCAGGGCGATTCCTATGGTCGATGAATCAGGAACCCTGATTGACTTTGTCACTCCTGACTATTTTCCGCCTTCAGAGGAAGGGGTTGTATTGGCAAGGGCACGCGCCCCTGTAAGGGTCAGCTTTTCAGGTGGAGGATCGGATCTGACATACTATTTCATGCACCATGAGGGTGCGGTCCTGCACACAACGATTGGGTTGTATGCACACGCTACTTTGATTCCCTCCAAAGATCCTCAGATCAAAATCATTTCTCATGATATCAATAGAGAGGAGAACTATTCCTCTTTGAGAGAACTGCATGGTAGCGCGGATAAGGGCTTGCTCTCCTCTGTTGTATCAGTGATCAGGCCAGAGTATGGATTCGAACTATTCGTCCACTCGGACTTCCCTGTCGGTTCCGGTCTGGGTGGATCATCCGCCGTGGCAATCAGTGTGGTGGCGGCCTTTAACGAGTTACGGTTGGACAAGTGGTCCACCTATGAGGTTGCGGAGTTGGCATTTCATGCCGAGCGGTTGTGCTTCGGTATCGAGGGGGGGTGGCAAGATCAGTACGCCTCTGCTTTTGGTGGTTTCAATCTGATCGAGTTTGACGGAACCCGGAACTTGGTTCACTCGCTGCGAATCGAGCCGGACATACTAAACGAACTGGAGGAATGCCTCGTGCTCTGTGATACTGGAATCAAACATGATTCAGGGCAATTACACGAAATCCAGCGCGAGGAGTTCACCAAAGCAGATCGTAAAGTGCAATTGCAACGCATGGTCGAACTCTCTAGACAGATGCACAAGTTCCTGATTCGTGGAGATCTCAAAGCATTCGGCAAAAGTTTGCACGAAACATGGGTGCTCAAACACAGTCTCTCCAGCGCCATCAGCGACACTCATATTGATGAAATCTACAGTGCAGCCAAGGATGCAGGTGCATTGGGAGGAAAACTTCTGGGTGCTGGAGGAGGGGGCTTTTTCCTTTTTTTTGTCCTGCCACGCCACCGGGCGGAGGTCACTGCCCGGCTTAAGGAGCGCGGTTGTAAGCTCAGCTCTCTTAGGTTTGATCGCGAGGGTGTGACTGCATGGAGGACCAAAATCCTGTGAACACGAACAATTCATTCCGAATCGGCACTTTCGAAGTCGGGGGACCCCGTACCTTCGTCATTGCAGAGATTGGCAACAACCACAACGGAAGCTTAGAGCTCGCCAAGCAACTCGTAGACGCCTCGATCGTAGCCGGAGCTGATTGCGTTAAGTTCCAACTGCGCAACCGTGGGGCGCTTTATCGCCAGGCCCCTGACTCAGAAGGATCGGAGGATCTGGGTGTCGAATATATCCAGGATCTTTTGAATAAGGTCGAGTTGACCGTGGACGAGCACCGGGAATTGCGGAATTACTGCGCAGTCAAAGAGGTTCTCTACATGTGCACGCCGTGGGACGAGCCTAGCGTTGATGTCCTGGCAGGCATGGATGTGCAAGCACTGAAGCTCGCCTCGGCTGACCTCTTCAACCCCTTTCTGATTCGTAAAGCGGCCTCCCTAGGGAAGCCCCTTATCCTCTCCACCGGAATGTCCTATGAGCATGAGATCGAGGCTGCCTGTTCGCTTGTAAAAAGTCTCGGTGTCCCTTTTGCGATCCTTCATTGCAACAGCGCCTATCCTGCACCCGAGCACGACATTCACCTTGGTTACATCAAGCGCCTTCAGGAGTTGTGCGACGTGGTCGGCTACTCAGGCCATGAGCGAGGAACGGCCATCTCGATCGCCGCCGTTGCCCTTGGTGCCAAAGTGATTGAGCGTCACATCACGCTCGACCGAAATATGGAGGGGCCTGATCATCCGGCGAGCCTTGAACCAGGCGAGTTCAAGTTGCTGGTCGACGGTATCCGACAAGTCGAGAGCGCGCTTCCATGGAGTGGCCCGGGGCGTCTCCCTAGTCAGGGCGAACTGTTAAATCGCGAAAACCTTAGCAAAAGCGTAATTGCATCTGTGTCTATAAGTCATGATGAGGTGCTGAGTATGGACAATCTGCGCGTGGCTAGCCCGGGTCAAGGGCTTGCGCCATACCGTTTGTCAGAGTTGCTCGGACGCAAGGCGCGGCGCGACATGCGTGCCGGCGACTTTTTCTTTGAGAGCGACCTGACTGATGAAAAGGTAAACGAACTCCGTTTTAGCTTTCCAGTACTGTGGGGAGTGCCGGTTCGTTACCACGACTTTGCTCGATACCGCGATGTCATCGCGCCTGATTTATTTGAGTTTCACTTATCATATCGGGACCTGTCTCTTAAATCGGCCGATTACTTGAGCGAAGTAGATTGCCGTCGCTTGGTCGTGCATGCTCCTGAGTTGTTTGAAAATAGTGAGCTGCTGGATCTGGCATCCGGCGACATAGCCTACTGCGGGCGCTCAATGGAAAACATCAGGCGAGTGGTTGCGGCCACCGAGGCGATTCGCCGTTTTTTCCCGCAGGCTGACTCGGCTCTCATTGTGGCCAACGTCGGAGGATTTTCGATGGACAAGCCATTTCCTTTGGAACATCGCCAGGAACTGTATGATCGTTTCTTCAAGTCATATCAGGAAATTGACTTCGGAAGTACTGAACTTATTCCACAGAATATGGCTCCCTTTCCTTGGCACTTTGGAGGGCAGCGACATCAAAACATCTTCATGATGCCTGATGAGCTGGCTGCTAAAGCCAAGGAATTGGGTCTGCGGTACTGCATCGATCTTTCTCATTTGCAGATGACTTGCACACACTTCAAAATCGACTTTCAGAATGCCCTGACTGAATTGCTGCCCTATGTGGCCCATCTACATGTGGCTGATGCTGCTGGTGTCAATGGAGAGGGAGTTCTGATGGGGACAGGAGATGTTCGCTGGCCGGAAACGTGGGAGAAAGTATTAGCTTATCCAAACGTAAGTTTCATTCCTGAGGTGTGGCAGGGGCACAAGGACCATGGAGTAGGATTCTGGGAAGCCCTGAAGTTTCTTTCTCAATTCAATAACAAGTCATAATTCACTATTTTCAATTCATCAATTATTTTCCATGAAACTCTCCGACTATGTGATCGATTTCCTTATTCGCCAAGGAGTGAAGCATGTCTTTATGCTTCCTGGCGGTGGTGCCATGCATTTAAATGACTCTCTGGGGTGTCGACGTGATGAGATAGAATTTGTTTCAATGCTTCACGAGCAGGCGGTTTCAATTGCCGCGGAAGGGTATGTCAAAGTTTCCAATAATCTAGGAGTCGGCATGGTGACTAGCGGGCCAGCTGGTACAAATGCCATCACTGGTGCCGCTGGTGCATGGTTGGATTCCATGCCATGTCTTTTTCTTTCGGGGCAAGTTAAAAGGCTCGACTTAAAAAATGGGACGGGCTTACGCCAGCTCGGCTCCCAGGAAGTCGATATTGTTGAGATTGTAAAATCCATCACAAAGCATGCGGTGACTATCACGGAGCCAAAAACAATCAGGTTTCACATGGAAAAGTCTCTTTATCTTGCTAAGTCAGGGCGGCCTGGACCTGTTTGGATTGATGTGCCTCTGGATGTTCAAGCTGCTCAAGTTGATCCGGAAAACATGGAAGGCTACACGCCTGAAGTTGCTGAAAAATCACCTCAAATTACCGATCAAGTTC